>ENA-OQVM01004620-OQVM01004620.1-marine-metagenome-genome-assembly--contig:-NODE-4620-length-13889-cov-11.415074_pt1 | contig 13889 bp, 27 predicted proteins | sample MGYA00237776_ERZ505498 | MGnify/ENA primary metagenome ERZ505498 (study PRJEB26159, sample SAMN06265151) | marine metagenome | isolation source: Helgoland LTER site | place: Germany:Helgoland, sampling... | reverse complement strand
GTTTTTGTGTTCTTGTGTAAACTCTAGACATTTTAATGATTCCTTTTATCAGTGTTAATATAAATACATTAGTTGATTCGGGGCTATATTGCAAGCCCCTTATCGTTTTATCTTAAGTAGAATTGTTCTACTTGGGCAGTTGAGTCTTCACCTTCAATATATGTGATATATGGATTATCACTATCAATATTAAAATACTCGTTGCCATTTTGTTGAACATATTCTTTTGCCGCTTCTATTGCCCTTTTTTTACTACCATAAATTGCTAGTACCCCATCGTGATTCCCATATACTTGATATACATTAGCCATTTTAAATAATCCTTTTATCAGTGTTTTAAGTTATACCTATTCATAGCATATGATTCGTTTTAATGCAAGTAGAACAAACACAGAACAAGAAAATAATATAGGTCGCGGAACGAATCATGAACAAACGCTTGTCAAGGGGAACAAATCATAAACATGCAAAAATATATGTAGTTTTATGGGGTTGACACGCTGTAACGCCGCCGAATCAATTTTATATAGTAGCATAGCCTAGAGACCTAGAAGCCGTCAGAGGGGCTAATTTGAGCTTCTGAAACGCTATTGACTCGAATCGGGGTTTCGTGGTAGAATGGAGCGATGCCGAATCAAAACATACCTATGCACTGGACGCATAATAGATATGCAATAAACGCATAGATAATAAAAGTAGAACGAATCGTGAATCTAGGTGTCAAGTGTTATATTGTCACATATGCACTGAACGCATAACGGGTATGCAAAAATAACATGGCTAAGCTATTGCGAATCATTTGAATACATCGTATACAATAAGGACAATTAACGCTGATAAAAAAGGATAGCGCAAAATGACATATGATAAACTAGAAAACTTGATGAAACTACTTGATACTTTAAGAGTATATCACGAAGCAAGAATACATGATTTGCATAGTGATAATTTAACAATTAATAAGCAAGATGAATGTGACGAAAAAATAAAACGCGCTAAACAAGAAATATTTGAATTGTTCCAAGCAAAATAAATCAACCGCGCTAACTAGGGAGTCGCGCCCCTATATCATAAAATTAAGGGCTAGTTTTTTAGAACAAGGTCGCAAAAGGTGGAAGGATGGACTAAAACGAATCAGTTGCATTTATGTCACTGTTGCAAATATGTCATGTCAAGATGTAATTATGTCACTGTTGTATTTATATCACGTTGCCAAAATGTCGCACCCACCCGTCCGAGGAAATTATGCACCCGTCCGAGGAAATTATGGTTGACCCGTTCAGCGAAATCGTAGACCCGTCCGAGGAAATTATAGACTTGACCCGTCCAGTGAAAAGTGTTAAGGTGATTCGTATAGACCCGTTCAGTGGAAATAAGGATAGATAAAATGGAAATAGTAAGACAAAAATATGGTAGCCATGTAGACACTAGAGTCTATGTTGACTTGGGTTATGGTGAGATGGAAATAGACGTAGAAGATATAGAAATGGTTGACGGGGAACTATCAGCTATGGCTTACTGCCCCCAGAGGGAAATAGAATTATACGCAGATCATAAAGACTGTGAACGTGCATTAGCTAAGTTTGAAAAGGAGAATAGTAATGAGTGATATTTTAAGAAGAGTATATAGTGTTTGGGTCGATGGTAAGGAAGTAAATGACTATTGGTTAACATACCAAGAAGCATCAGATTTAGCTGACGAGTGTGTCAAGAATGGGCAATCGCCAATAATCGGTAACGCAGATTAGGATAAAGAACAATGATAATATTGGAGGACGAAATGAGTAAACAAAAACTAACAACTATGGGTGTGTGGATAGAACTACAAGAGCCTAGTGACGAGTACACTGCACAAGAGATAGTCGATAATGCTAACAAGATGCTTAACAAGTTAGGTATCAATGGAAACAGGTTTGCAGTTAGCAAAGATCGTAAGTATGGCGTACACTATTTGCACGTACAGTCGGATGGACAATTCTCATATCTAGAAGACCGAGGACATTGGTTTAATTTGGAATTTTTGGCTAGGGAGAATGAACAATGAATACTTACCATGTAGGGGTTACGATGTATAACTCTTTTTGTATTGAGGCTGATACAGAAGACGAGGCGAGGCAGAAGGTAAAAGATATGGAAGCTGTTGACATACTTTATGATGTAGATTTTAATATTACTTATACAGATAAAGAAAAGGATAATAACAATGGTTGAATATAGATTAAGAGTTGCAGATACAGAAGTGTATGAATGGACAAGTGAGGGTGAAGGTAATCATGTTCATAATGGTGGAGGGTTTATATTAGGACACTTTAAAAGCATTGATGATGCAAAGGTAGAACTAAATGAGTTCTTTGGTGGTGAGCCAGATTATGAAGCCCATGAGGGTCAGAACTTTGTGATCTGCGATAGGCTAGAAGATAAGTTTGGTTACATGGATAGTAAAGGTGATTATCTAGGTGTATATACTGTAGTGTTAGAAAAAATATCTATGGTATCATGGGAAGGAGAAATGGAAGGGACAGTAAAATGAGTGGAGATAAGATACCACCGATTGACCCTAAGACTGGGCAGTTTGTTAGACCCCTCGATGGAAATAAGGAAAAGGAAAGTAACATGAGTAAAATAGGGAATTATGTAGTCGAGCTAGAGCAGAACAAAGTATTCTGTATTAACTGTGAACAAGAGGTAGATCTCGAACAGCTAACAGACTTAGATATATGTGAAGAGTGCTACGAACAGCAAACCATAGACAACCAGTTGTTTTAAAAGGATAATAACATGAGCAGTAATGAGAATAAACATAAAAGAGATATGCGAATAAGGAGACAAATCTTTCCTATTTGGGAAGAACTAAGTGAGATAGAAAAAAGTCTATCTTGTTACAAGCATAAAGAGAAAGCCCAAAAGAAATTCCTAAAAGAACTATGTTGGTATTTAGGTGGAGCATACTTTGTATTAGAGGGTTTAGAGGATAAATAACATGAGCAGTAATGATGAGAATAAAACATATAAGGTTGCAGGTATAAACAAGGGAAAAGGAAAAGGCGTTACAGTTTTAGATGGACGTGAGAGGGTACTAGAAGAAGCTGAACAATCAGCTAAACTACTCACTGGAAAATATGCGTTAGAGAATAGTGTAGGCATATCTAATTTTGTTGCCTTCAATACTCACGCACTAACAATGCTACCACCATACAGTATTGACATGGAAGCAGAATGGAATTATGTAGTAGAACAAGAGGGGGATACCCCTTCAGTGGAAATTAATAAACAAGCAGAAGGAAGCATATAATGACTTTACCAACTAACATGGTTACTAATGTATTATCAGAGAACCAAAACAAGTTTATCACAGTTAAATTCTTAACTAAGGATAACGAGGAACGTACATACAATGGACGTATGAATGTAATAAAAGGTCTTAAGGGAAACGAGAGAGGCCAGATAGCGGCTGAAGCACTACGCAAGGCAGGGTACATAACACTGAAGACTAGCAAGGGCTACAAGTGCTTTAATGTAGATCGTGTGCTAGGTTTCGTAGCAGGTGGTCGTCGTATCTTTGGGCTAGGGACTGAGGTGTAATGCCACTACCCCGTTCAATGGAAATGGAGCTAATGGAGCTAGGCATACTCAAGAGTGATACAGAAGAACTTGAGAGTATAGCCGAGCAGACAGGCTTCTATGCATTAAGAGCCGAGACTGTAGCTTGGCATAACACACTAATAGTAGAAGGAGAGGTAATGTTCTAATGGGAAAGATAGAATTACATGGAGATTTCATGCTTACGAGCGATGTAATGAAAAGACTTAATGACATTATATACGCTAAAGAACCTGTAAAGGAAGCTATAGAGTTTAAGAGAGATATTATAGTAGAAGATATAGAAAGAACACACAGATGAGTTTAAGACCAATATTTTACTGCCCTGACTGTTTGAAAGAGGGCTTCAAGAATAAACTTAAAGTAACACATACAGAAGAATACTTTAAGTTAGGATACCCAAGTATAAGAAGACGCAAGAAGTGTCTATCTTGTGGATTAATAACTAGAACAATAGAAATGGAGTTACAAGACAATGAGTAAAGATTATAAACCATACTACAGAACAGATAAGATGAAACAAGAAGAATTAAGAACAGCTAAGTATGTAAGTATTTTATTTTTTACTATGGTGTTGTTCTCATTCATAGGATTTGCTTTCGTGTTAGTTAAGTCAATGTTATATATGACAGGTCTATTCTTATGAACAACCAAGAAATATTAGACATGTGTAGAAGGTTAGCAAGTAAATACTACAACCATCAGGACTACGATGATATAGTTTCTGAAGGTGTAGTGTTATGCTTAAAGATGAGGGCAGAAGGTATTACTGACCCACCTAAGTTATACTACAGTGCAAGGACTGCTATGTTCCAGTACGTTAATGTAGGTTTATCTAAACTTAGCTACCCTAAAGGTATGGCAGGTCGTGACGCGGCTGTAAATGACACTACAGTATATGTAGACCCAGATGAGGCACAAATAACTGCTGATGATTTGTTTGGGTCGTATGAGCTAAAAGATTCCATAGAGGTTCTTAAGAAACATCTTACACCTAGAGAGTGGAAGGTATTTTTATCTTTATATAACAATAACAACAACCTAACAGAAACATCAGTAGAAACTGGAATATCTACTAGGGGTCTCTTGGATATAAGAAATCGTATTCGTAATAAAATTGTAACATTTTGTGACTTCGTTATTTGATACAAAAGGGCATTATAGATAAATGCCTACTTAAGTATTAACGTAAGTTTTAACTTAATAATATAATTACTAATAGAAAGAAACGTAAGTATGACTATAGTATATCAAGATATAATACATCAACCTTGTCCTTATGTGTCGTGTGGCTCTAGCAATGCGTTCTCATATAACACCAAAGGATTTGGTAAGTGTCATTCTTGTGGAAGTGGTTATCCCTCAAGACAAGAGATGCACACTTGGGCAAAAGATAAATACCCGACAAAGAAAGAAAGTGACTATATGAACGTAACAGAGTTTACACCTAAGAAAATTGAAGACAGATCAGAAGGCGAACATACCCCCCTCCGAGGGATTTTGCGGAATACTATGGTCGATTATAACGTACTAACGTATGACGATAGACAAGAGTACATATACCCCTCTGGGGGAATTAAGGTACGTAAGCTAGATGAGAAGGCTTTCTATGCTAAAGATGGTTTCAAAGGTGATGAACTATTCGGTATGAACCTATACCCTGCTGGTTGTAGTAAGATGGTTACAATAACAGAAGGTGAACTAGACGCTCTATCAGCTTCACAGATGCTTAAGAGCCAGTATACTAACCCTGTTGTGTCGTTGCCTTCAGCTACACCATCTAAGAAGCTATGGGAGAACTGTAAGGACTGGTTAGGTAGCTTTGAGAAGATCATACTGTCAGTAGATAATGACGAGGCAGGTAATGCTTTAGCTGATCGTATGGCTAGATTGTTTCCTAATAAGATCTATCGTATGCAACATGGTGAATATAAAGATGCCAATGATTTTTTACAGGCAGGTAAGGGTGCAGACTTTAAGAACCTATGGTGGAAACCAGTTAAGCATACACCAGAGAATATATTGAATACTGCTGACCAATTCCTAAAGTTGTATGATGAAACACCAGAACACGTATACTATCCTACAGGTATTGTAGCATTAGATGATAAGATACTAGGACTTATGCAAGGTCATTTCACAGTATTCAAAGCACCTACAGGTATAGGTAAGACTGAGCTTATGAGGTTCATGGAATACAGTATGTTAAAGCAAGGTATACCTATTGCCGCATGGCACTTAGAAGAAACTAAGCTAAGGTCTTTACTTGGTCTTGTGTCATATGAAGTAGGTGACAACCTGACAAGACGTGACCTGATAGAAGAGAAGGAAGCTGATAACCTTGTGAGAGAAGCTATAGGTAACATAACTAAAGATGAGAACTTCTATCAATTCTACTTAGGCGATGGTCAAGGTACAGACGAACTAATAGATCAGATAAGATTCTTTAGTCAGGCATGTGACTGTAAGTTTGTTTTCTTTGAGCCTATACAAGACGTAGTTGTAGGTACATCAGAAGAAAGCAAAGAGGCTATGTTAGCTGACCTGTCTATCAGGCTATCTAAGTTAGCGGCAGAGTTAAACGTAGGGATTGTAACTATTGCTCACACTAATGAGAATGGCGATCCTAAGTATTGTAAGATGATAGGTCAACGTGCATCTGTTATCATAGACCTACACAGAGATAAGGAAGCTGACAATATGGAAGAGCGTAACACGACTTACCTAAAGGTAGAGAAGAACCGACCTTGTTCAGAAGAAGGACAAGCAGGTAAGTTAGCATTTAACTTAGATACATTTATGTTAAGGGAGATATACTAATATGATTGAAGTTAAAATAACAGACTCTCACATAGAAAGAGCAAAAGGTTTAGCTGAAGAATTAGGACAGTTAAGGAACTCTATAACAAAAGGAGAAGGTAATTTATCTGGTTTTATAGGTGAAGTAGTAGTGTCAGATTTTACGGGTAGTTCTCACTCAAATACCTATGACTATGACTTAGTTCTTCCAAGTGGTAAAACTGTAGATGTAAAAACAAAGAGAACTAACTACCCACCAAAAGATTACTACGATTGTAGTGTAGCCGCATTTAACACAAGACAAAATTGTGATTACTATTCATTTGTTAGAGTTAAGAACGATCTTTCTTCGGCTTGGATACTTGGTTTTTACGAGAAGTTACTCTATTTCCAAGATGCAAACTTTCACAAGAAAGGTGAATTTGACCCTGATAACAGGTTCACGTTTAAAGCTGATTGTTACAATATAAAAATATCAAAACTTAAAGGGTGTCCATAATGCAAGTATTCGATATAGAAACAGATGGGTTTAACCCCACAAAGATACACGTACTATCTTACGTAAACGAAGAAGGTCAGATACAATCTACCTTTGACTATGAAGAGATGAGAACATTCTTTCTTAACGCTGACACACTTATAGGTCACAACATAGTTAGGTATGATATACCTGTAGTGGAAAAGATCCTAGACATAAAAGTAGACGCTAGGATTATAGATACATTGCCTATAGCTTGGTACATAAACCACCACCTACAGAAGCATGGACTAGCACAGTATGGTGAGATGTATGGCGTACCTAAACCTAAGATAGATGATTGGCAAAACTTAAGTCCAGAAGAGTATCAGTATAGGTGTGAAGAAGATGTTAGGATAAACGTAAGACTGTGGCGTGACCTACACATGAAGCTAAAGAAGTTATACCCTGACCCTGATGAGCTTACTAGGCTTACTGACTACATGACATTCAAGATGCAATGCGCTCAAGAGCAAGAGACCCTTCAGTGGAAATTGGATGTAGGTAAAGCAGAAGGTTATTTGGCTACATGGGAAAGCCTAAAGGCAGAGAAGACAGAGTTACTTGCTGATGCTATGCCACGTAAGATTGTTACAGCAGTACGTAACAAACCTAAAGTAATGCACAAGAAGGATGGGTCGCTATCATCTAATGGAGAGAAGTGGGTAGCATTGTGTAAAGACCAGAAACAACCACAGTCTACACAATCACTTACAGTTAAGGTAGGTGAAGAGAGAGCTAACCCTAACAGTACAGATCAAGTTAAGGACTGGCTATTCTCGTTAGGTTGGCAACCCCGTACCTATAAGTTCTTACGTGATAAGGTTACAGGCGACACTAGAAAGCTAGAACAAGTAAGGAAGGACGCAGACTTATGTAGATCAGTAAAAGCACTAGCAGATAAAGAACCTGCTATAAACTTACTTGATGGCCTATCTGTATTGTCTCATCGTATAGGTGTTATCAAAGCTATGGTTAACGCACAAGTAGATGGTTACGTACAAGCTAATATAGCAGGTCTAACTAACACTCTTAGGTTTAAACATGCCAAGCCTCTCGTTAACTTACCTGCTGTAGATAAGCCGTATGGTAAAGAGATAAGAGGTTGTCTAACCTGTCCAGATGGTTACAGCTTATGTGGTGCCGACATGACCTCACTAGAGGATACAACTAAACGTCACTACATGAAACCATTAGACCCTGAGTATGTAGAAGAGATGTCTAAAGAAGGCTTTGATCCACACTTAGACTTAGCTAAACACGCAGGTATAATTACACAAGAAGACATCGACAAACATAACAGTGGAGAGAGGTCTTTGTCGTCCCTACGTAAGAATTACAAAGTAGTAAACTATAGTGCTACTTATGGTGTAGGTTCGTCTACTCTATCACGTAATACAGGTATGAACAAAGAAGAGGCTACAGTATTGTTAGAAGCCTTCTGGTCACGTAATTGGTCAGTAGATAAGGTAGCTAATACAGTACGTACAAAGGACTTATTTGGCTCTATGTGGCTACTGAATCCTGTATCTAAATTCTGGTACAGCTTACGTAGTGACAAGGATAAGTTCTCTACATTAAATCAAGGGACAGGAGTATTTTGTTTTGACAGTTGGGTATCTTTATGTCGTCGCTACGGAATTAAAACCATCGGACAATTCCACGATGAAATCATCGCACTCGTACCAGAAGGAGAAGAAGAACAAACTAAGGCTACAATGGAACAAGCTATTGAAAACCTTAATAATAACCTAGAACTAAACGTACCTTTAGGGGTAGATGCACAGTTCGGTAAGACTTACGCAGACATACACTAACTTTATTTTTATTTCTACTTCGTACTTTGCTCAAAAAGGGCATTATATATAAATACCAACAGCCGAAAGGAACTCGACATGGCTAAATACACAATGGATATGATACTAGAATATGCGAAAGTATTTCCAGAAAATGCGGATATGGGAAGTGCAGATGGACCACGCGCCGCACAAGCAGTACACAGTCAAGGTGGGCAGTATATTACTAATGCTTACTTTACTGAAGAAGCACAAATAGGACACCTAGAGAAAGAAGGTTTAGACTTACACCCTATGAATAGTGATAGGATAAGGCAAGGTAATGCAGACCTTGGTATAGGTAAGTACATGAAGATCAAACGTAAGATCTCCGATGTAAAAAACTTTACTGATCGTAATGGTGAGCCTGTAACAATAGACTATGGTGGCGCGCCCACAATAGTAAACTTGACTGAAGGAAGAGAGAAGAAAAGACTATGGAGCTTCTCTGAAGATGGTGCTTTAGGTAATGGCACTAAAGCTAAAGTTCAGTTTGAGATTTATGCTCAAGGTGCAGGTGTACGTCTACTAAATGTAGGCATAACAGATCATGTACCCTATGAAGAAAACAATGCTATCACAGAAGATGATGAGCTATTTATTGTATAAGGAAGTGTTATGAGAGTAAGTGTTAATGCGTACATGGAAAAAGACGACGATGGTTACAGCGGAAGTGTTGATATGAGTAGGGACGATATTACAGAAGCCCATGAGTTAGCTCAACTCTTCGCTGAAGCCGCACATGCTTTTGGTTTCACCTATGTTAAGTCTGTAGGCTTTGAATGTGAAGATGGTGAAATGATGTGGGGTGACACTTAAATGGATATGGGGAAGGTTCTAATCGATGGGGATATAATTGCTTATCGTGCGGCCTTCTCCACTGAACAGTTAGGGGCAAAAGACACAAGAGATAAAGTCGATAACCTCATACAATTCATTTTAGATAGCACCGTATTATTCCCAGAGTTAGGTCTAGATTATGTTGTGTACCTTACAGGCAAGGGTAACTTCAGACATGACATAGCTAAGTCATACACCTACAAGGGAAATAGAAAAAGCGTTCAGAAACCTAGACACTTGCAGACCGCCAGAGATTACATGGAAAGCAAGTACCAAGCAATAATAAGCGAAGGAGAAGAAGCAGATGATCTCATTGCTAAAGAAGCCGCCAGACTAGACTACAAGGCTTGTGTAGCCTCTATAGATAAAGATATGCTACAGTTACCCTGTTGGCACTTTAACATGGTTAGAGGCGATTATCTAGAAGTAACCCCCTTCGGGGGAATTAAGTTCTTCTATACTCAGATACTAACAGGAGATACAGCAGACAATATAGTAGGTCTGTTTCGTGTTGGTCCAGTCAAGGCTAAGAAGATACTAGAAGATGCAGAGACAGAAGAAGATCTCTGGGATTGTGTCGTTAAAGCCTACGATGGAAATCAGGATAGAGTAATAGAAAACGCTAGGCTGTTATGGCTTAGAAGAGAAGAGGAAGAGATATGGCAACCACCAAGAGTAAGATCCGACAACAAGCTATAAAGAATGGTTATCGTTCTGGGCTTGAGGATGTCATATCGAAAGACCTCAAGGACAGGGGTGTAGACTTTGGCTACGAGACAGTTAAGATAAACTGGAAGTTAGTAGAGAACAAGACTTACACCCCTGACTTCATACTACCTAATGGTATCATAATTGAATCTAAAGGAAGGTTCGTACCAGAAGATAGAAAGAAGCACCTAAGAGTTAGAGAACAAAACCCTAAACTTGACATAAGGTTCGTGTTCAGCAATAGTAGGAACAAGATACGTAAAGGATCTAAGACTACATATGCTATGTGGTGTGAGAAAAATAACTTTCTATATGCAGATAAAAGGATACCCGACGAATGGATCAAATAACTTACCACGTACACAGAGTAATCAATGGACCGTTTCAATGCCCTAGGGGCGACTGGTGGTTAACTTGTAGTGTAGAAGATGTAGAAGCCAAGGAGATGTTTGAAGACGATATACCCTTTATTAACTTTGATGCCGCTTATAAATTCCAGTCCTACTTTTTATCTACTATAGATCCTATAGTTATAAATATACCCTACGAAGGAAATGATTATGTCTAAGACAGCAGTTGTATTTAGTTGCGCTCACGCAGACCCGACTACAAGTAATGAGAGATTTGATTGGCTAGGAGAATTGATATATGATGTTAACCCCAATTACATTATCGACCTCGGTGATGGTGCTGATATGCGCTCTCTCAATAGTTTTGATACTCGCAGTCCTGAGGCTATTGTCAGTCAGAGCTATGAACAAGATATTGAACATTACAACGAATCTATGGATAGGCTTAGACAGAAGCCCAGTCAAAGAAAATACAAAAGACCTAGATGGATTGGCTTCGAGGGCAACCACGAAAACAGAATTAAGAAGGCACTCAAAAGTGATCCCAGACTACAGGGAGACAAGTACGGGATTTCCTTTGGGCATCTTCAAACAGACCACTGGTTCGACGACTACCACGAATACAGAAACTCAGGACCATCTATAGCTGAATACGATGGTGTGTCGTATGCCCACTTCTTCCAAGCAGGTAATTTTGGTTCTGCTGTATCTGGATTACACCACGCTAATACACTGTTAGGTCACAGATATACAAGCTCCACTTGTGGTCACAGCCATAAGCGTGACCTAAAGTTTAAGGACGGAGCTAAAGCTATAGGGCTTGTAGCAGGTTGCTTTAAGGGTGCTGAAGAAGGTTGGGCAGGTCAGTCTAATCTTGATTGGTGGAAGGGTGTAGTAATCAAACGTGAGATAGACAATGGCATGTATGAGCCAGAGTTTGTGTCGTTAAAGAGGTTAGAGGAGCTATATGGGTAAACGTAGTGACTTTGAGAGAATACCCAGAGATTACTACCCAACACCCATAGAAGCTGTAGAGCCGTTACTAGCACACTTACCTTACGCATTTGATTACGTAGAGCCTTGTGCTGGTGACGGACGCTTAATAAGACACATAAGTAAACTAACTCAAGGTACAGGAGAGTGTATATATGCTAGTGACATTGAACCAAGACATGCTGACGTATTTACTTCTAATGCTCTTAATCTTGATTTTGGTGGTTATGGAGTAATGGACTATATGATAACTAATCCACCTTGGGATAGAAAGATACTACACCCTATGATAGATCACTGGTTAGGTATATGTCCTACTTGGTTATTGTTTGATGCTGATTGGATGCACACTAAACAGTCAGCTATGTTTATGACGTACTGTTCTAAAGTTGTATCAATAGGTCGTGTTAAGTGGATAGAAGGTAGTAAAGGTGTAGGCAAGGACAACTGTTGTTGGTACTTGTTTGACTTGTATAAAGAAGATATGAAACCAACAGAATTTTATGGAAGAACAGTATGACAATAGGATTTAGAGAATACCAACAGAAAGCAGTTAGCTTTGCTATATACCCTGCAACGCATAAGGTTCTGTACCCTACTTTGGGTTTATGTGGTGAGACAGGTGAAGTAGCTGAGAAGGTTAAGAAGCAAGTAAGAGATGGTGTGTTTAACAGACATGAGGTAGCGAAGGAATTAGGTGACGTACTGTGGTACTTATCTAACTTAGCTAATGATATAGGTTATAACTTAGATGAGATAGCTGACATGAATATAGAGAAGCTAACAAGCCGTAAGAATAGAGATAAGATAAAAGGATCAGGAGATAATAGATGAGTATATTAAGAGCGTTTGGTAGATGGTGGTATAGATTTATTAACTACATGATTACGTGGCAACTACATAGGGATGCTGTTAAGCATTTAAATAAGTTAACTGATCGTGAACTAAAAGATATAGGTCTTACTCGTGGTGAGATAGATAGAATGATATGGTTTAAAGAAGACAAGAAAGATAGAGGGACTAAAGAATGAGCGACAACTACCTACCAACAGACTACCAATCATTTATACACAAATCCCGTTATGCTCGTTGGTTAGAAGCAGAAGGTAGAAGAGAGTCTTGGGGAGAGACAGTAACTAGGTATATGGACAACTTAGTTAAGCCAGCCTTAGGAGATTACCCCAAGCAGATAGCAGAGATAGAAGAAGCTATACTAAACTTAGAAGTTATGCCTTCTATGAGAGCTTTAATGACTGCTGGTCCAGCTATGGCTAGAGATAATACAGCAGGTTATAATTGCTCTTACTTAGCTGTAGATGATATAAAAGCATTTGATGAAGCCATGTTTATCTTACTATGTGGTACAGGCGTAGGCTTCTCTGTAGAACGTCAGTCTATACAGAAGTTACCTGAGATACCAGATAGTATGTTTCACAGTGACACTACTATTATAGTAAAAGATAGTAAAGAGGGTTGGGCTAAAGCTCTAAGACAACTCATAGCACTGTTATATAGTGGAGAAGTACCTAAGTGGGATTTATCTAGAATTAGACCAGCAGGTGCGAAGCTAAAGACCTTTGGTGGTAGAGCATCAGGTCCAGCACCCCTAGTAGATCTATTTAACTTTGTTAGTAAAATATTTACAGAAGCTAAAGGTCGTAAGTTGTCTTCTATAGAGTGTCACGATATTATGTGTAAGATAGGAGAGGTTGTCGTTGTAGGCGGTGTACGTAGGTCTGCTATGATTTCCCTAAGTAACTTATCTGATGATCGTATGCGTTATGCTAAATCAGGTGACTGGTTCGACGATCCAGCAAAAGGTATTGTACGTCAGGGCTACAGGTCATTAGCAAATAATTCAGTAGCTTATACTGACAAGCCAGATAGTTTGTCGTTTATGCGTGAGTGGATGGCGTTGGTTGAGTCAGGATCAGGTGAACGTGGTATCTTTAACAGGCAAGCATCTAAGAGGCAAGCGGCTAAGAATGGTAGACGTGACCCTAACTTTGAGTTCGGGACGAATCCTTGCAGTGAGATAATTTTGAGGCCAGCACAATTCTGTAACTTAACAGAGTGTGTAGTACGTTCTACAGATACAGTAGAAGACTTAGAGCGTAAGGTTAGGGTAGCTACAATACTAGGTACTATACAATCGTCGTTTACTAAGTTTCCATACCTACGTAAGATATGGCAAAAGAATACTGAAGAAGAAAGACTACTAGGTGTGTCTATGACTGGTATTATGGA
>ENA-OQVM01004618-OQVM01004618.1-marine-metagenome-genome-assembly--contig:-NODE-4618-length-13892-cov-5.119218_pt1 | contig 13892 bp, 16 predicted proteins | sample MGYA00237776_ERZ505498 | MGnify/ENA primary metagenome ERZ505498 (study PRJEB26159, sample SAMN06265151) | marine metagenome | isolation source: Helgoland LTER site | place: Germany:Helgoland, sampling... | reverse complement strand
CAGGGCACAAAACCGGTGAAAAAAGATTGGGGCGGGAGCCTTAGGGTGTCATCCTGCCCCCTACCGGAATCTACCCCAACTATCCCAACAAACCCCGAGAGCAGGGGGTGGCGGAGATGATGGTTGATGTCTATTCCAGCTATGCCGAGCCGCTGACGCATGAGACTCTGTTCCGATGGCATCGCATGCTGTTGTCCCATGATCGGCGGTTGGAGGTGATCGGGGCTTATCGCCAGCATGATGACGCAATGCAGATCGTGTCGGGCCGCCTGGATCAGCCGACAGTTCATTTCGAGGCACCGTCATCCGCACAAGTTCCGCACCAGATGGATCGATACTTGGACTGGTTCAAAGTGACCGCGCCGGGTGCCGAAGAGCCATTGCCTGCGCTGACACGGGCAGGCCTCAGCCACCTCTATTTTGAAAGCATCCACCCCTTTGAGGACGGAAACGGGCGTTTGGGGCGAGCTCTGGCTGAAAAGTCCTTGGCACAAAACATCGGCCAACCAAGCCTGATCGCGCTTGCCTTCACGATCGAGCGGCACCGGAAGGACTATTACGATCAACTTGAGCGGCATCAAAAGACGCTGGATGTCACGCCTTGGTTGGAGTGGTTCGCTGAAACTGTTCTAACAGCCCAGCAAGTGACCTTGAAACGTGTTGGGTTCTTTATCGCGAAGGCACATTTCTACGACCGGCACCGCGAAAAGCTGAATAAACGACAGGCCAAGGCGATTGAGCGAATGTTCCGGGAAGGGCCAGACGGTTTCAAGGGAGGTCTGAGCGCTGAGAACTATATTTCGATCACTGGCACATCGCGAGCAACCGCGACAAGAGACCTACAGGATCTGGTTGGAATCGGTGCTGTCACCCGCACTGGTGAGCGGCGCTACACACGTTACTGGCTAAAGCTTAAGGCGCCATCTCCTTAATCACTTTCGGAACGTTTGGGGGAAACCGGTCTTTCCCCGCAGTCAGCGTCTAAGTCTGCATCGCGGGACAAGGACGAAACCGCTCACGCGGTATTGGCGCTTTTGGCTTGTGTTGCGCGATGACGTAAACGGTGTGGATTTGGAGAACTGACGCACCTGTCGGACGATTGGGACCTTCTCAATCTGACGATAGGAGGTTTCAATGTCAGAGCAATATGTACCGGTACTGCGCCGTCGTTTCCTCGACCGGCGGGCCTATTGGGCGGCCACGGTTGCGCTCGGTCGAGGGGGCGTTTTTGGGGTTCGTGAAGATGCGGGCCAGCAAGCCCGGGCAAATGCAAAAGGCCGCACCCGGAGGTGCGGCCTTGAAACCCTCTTAAGGAGGATGGGATTAGTTGGTGCCGTTTGTGCCGCCGCCGCCGGAGGCTGCTGCAATCACGCCGGCTACTGCAACTGCAATGAACACAGGGGCTGCACCGGCCAGACCACCCAAGCCTGCAGCTGTGGCAGCGCCACCTGTGGTGGTTGCTGCACCGCCGGTGCCGAAGCTTGCAGGAACGACGCAGGCGGCCTCATTGCGGACATTCAGCACAACAGGGGATGTGACATAGCGGTCAACGGCTTCGACGTGGACGCACAGATCACTAGCCGGGCTTTGTAGTGTAACGTCTGCACAGATGCTGACGTTGCCGCGAATGGCTTCTACGGAGCAGATGTAGGTTTTGCCAACCTCGATACGTTGCTGGGCTGTGGCGATCATTGGCATCATCATTGTGGCAACGGCGGTTAGGGCGAGAAACTTTTTCATATTGAATACTCCTAATGCGCAAAGCGTAAGGGGGATGCGCAGGGCTACATAAAACTTGAATGTAGGGTAATGAACTCTACCCCCAAAGTCGAGAATGTATTGTGAGCAAGTCGGGTAATTTGGCGTGGATATGCCTAAAAAATTAGCTCTCATAGTAGCTTTTGTAGGCGCCATAGCTGTCATCGTAGCCATAGCGCTTCATTCCGCGCTTGTCGATTTGGCTCAGGACCAAGCCGCTGACCTTGAGATTGACGCTTTCAAAGGATTTCAGCCCGTCCAGCACCTGCCGGTGCGAGGTGCTGTCCCACTTTACGGAGTAGAGGATCGCATCCACCGACTGGCCGATAACACGCGCATCAGGGACAGCCAGCACTGGGGGCGTGTCGATAATGATGTAGTCGTAACGGTCGCGCAACATCTTGATGAAGTCGGAGAATTTCGACGATGAGAACAGATCGGCGGCGTTGATCGGAGATTTCTCACCAAAGAGGATATCTGCCTTCAGTGCGTTGTCATGGACAAGTGCTTCCTCCAGCGACACGTCGCCGGATAGGACCGACAGAAAGCCTTTTTGATTGGGCTTGTCGAAATACTGGCTGAGCACGCGGCTACGCAGATCGCCCTCGAGCAGCAGCACCTTTGCGCCGAGGCCCGAGAGGTTCTGGGCGATGGCGATGGATTGCGTGGTCTTGCCCTCACCGGGAATGGAGGAGGCTAACATGATCACCTTTGGCGGATTGTCGAGATTGGCGAGCAGTATCGAGGTACGCAGGTTGCGGATGGCTTCGGCGGCGGCGGAATTGGGTTTGTCGACGAGGTATTTCAACACGCTCTTGCGGCGGCGCGCGGGGATGACGGGGATCTGGCCGATGACGGAATAGCCGGTTTTGGCCTCAAGATCTTCGGCCACGCGGAAGGTGTTTTGCGCGACTTCGCGGGCGAGGAGGACACCGGCACCTGTCATGAGGCCTAGCATGAGCGAGAGGGCGAGAATTCTTGATTTGCGTGGTGCGGAAGGTGCGTCAGGTACAACGGCTTTACTCAGGATACGGCTGTCGGCCTGCTGGATACCCTGCTGGGCGCTGGTTTCCTTGAGGCGGCCCAAGAACGCTTCATAAAGCAGGCGGTTGGCTTCGACCTCGCGTTGGAGTTGCTCTAGTTCGACGAGTTCCTTGGATTGGGTTTCAATCTGTGCGCTGACATTGGTGATGGAGGCCGTCAGGGCGGCAAGCTGCGCCTCGGCACGGCTGGCTTCTAGGTCTGCACGCGCAATTACGCCCTCCGCGCGCGTGTCAAAGGCCTGTTGCCCGCCTGCGCGGTTGTTTTGCAGCCGGGTGAGGGCCTGATTGAGGACACTGTCATTGGCGGCTTGGGCAAAAACCGCCGGATCGCTGTCTTTTGCGGCTGCAAGCGTCTCGACTTTGGCGCGGGCATTTGCGGCCTGAACGGCCAGATCCATGTGCCGGTCGCGCAGGTCTTTGATTTGGCGGTTCAGCTCCACGAGGGCTTCTGCGTTGATCAGATCGGTGTTGGCAGAGAAATCCTTAAGCCTGGCTTGTGTGGTTTCCAACTGCACCTGCAGCCCGCTGACCCGCTCGCTGAGCCAGAGCGTGGCTTGTTCAGTTTTTTCAAATTTAACGGCAATCTGATCTTCGATGTAGAGTTCTGCGAGGCGGTTGGCCATGGCTGCAGATTTTGTCGGGTTCTGCGTTACGATATTGAACTGAAACACAAAGCTCTGGCGTATATTTGAAACAGAGATCGTTCCCAATGTCGCATTTATGGTGCTGTCCAGAATGGCCCTGTCAGAGGGTAATGGGCGCGCGGGAGGCGGGCCGCTGATCAATTCGCGTACAAAGCCTACGGCTTGGCCCACGGAAAACGCAGGTGGCGGGCGCAAACGGCCGTTGAATTCAGGATCTTCCAGCAGGTTCATGTCGAGGACAAGCTGTTCAACAAGACCGCGTGAACGGATCACTTCGATCTCGGTGTTGATCGTGGATTGATCCCCGCCAAGTCCCGTGACGACACTATCGATGTCCATGACCTGCTGTTCACGGCTTTCCAGCGCAACGGTGGCCTGCGCGGTATAGACTGGCACCGCAACCGCGTAGGCGTAATAGCCCCCGATAAAGAGCGCGATCAGCCCGGTGAGCAGGATCCAGAACTTTCCCCGCCACAGCGTGAGAAACAGCTTACCAAGGTCAATTTCGTCATCTGCGCCTGAGGCAAATTGCTCTTGCGGAATGGGAGCGAGTTTATTCATCAAAACGTCCATATGGGGCGGTGGCTGAGGGCCAAATAGAATGGTTAGTGGCCTTATCGCAAGTCACTTTACCATGCGTCCCCGGGTGATTTTTGGTTTTAGCGCCTGTGAAGGCAGGTAATGTGTTATGCCTCGCCAGTGTATGGCCTGAAGGTGACGGATCAAGGCTCACCCGGATGTTGCGAGGAAAAAGTGGTGATCAAAACTCAGAAAAGTGACAACGTGGAAGGAAGGCCGCTCTATTTTTGGAGTGTCAGTTAAGGCCAATCAGCCTCCAGACAAGACAAAAAGCATTCGATAGGCTTCATGAATATTATAACCAGATTGCATGAGCTTACGGAGCTTGATCACTTCAATATCTTGAGTAATACTTTTTTTGGCTTCGGCAGAGTATTTGTCAAATTCAAAGCTGTTGGAGCGGACCAGAATAGTCCGGGATGCCTCAACTTTAACCAAGTCGTAGTCAAACCAGATGGTAAATCCCTCCAGCCAATCGTCGCCCCTCGAAGATGAGACCATGAACGAGCCAAGACCGTAGGGGGCTTCCCGCCCTTTCACAGAGCTCGTGCCTCGAAGGACATTATTATAGATGCGCCCAAAATCATAACTTTCGACACGTATTTCGTTGGGTGTTGTCGACAGTGTTGCGCCCGTGACCTTTCCTCGCTCTTGGATGAGCGTGGCCTCTTCGTGTACCACATAAGGACCTGTTTCACGATTGCTTTCTACAAAAAAGCCGGTCCATTTGCCTTCGATAGACATGAGATGTTCGTTGCTTTTAGGCAACGAATCTGTGATGGAATACCGCGCAACGGGCTGCCCTAGGACCTCTGTCATTCGCGCGACTGAGTTGCTGAGAATTCTGCCGCCTTGTTCCGCGCGTCTTATAGTTCCCAATGAAACTGACCCGCATGATGCAGCAAAAGAAACTTGTGTGTGTCCCGCCGACTTGCGATCTTTTTTCAAAAGAGGTCCGTTGATCAGAACTGTTGGATGTACTGGACTATTTTTTGTCATGGGCGCCTTTGTAAATTTATAAAGCGAAAAAGAAGAAGCATATTACTCATCAAGTTTGCGTAACATGCGCATAGCCTGAGCGTTGTATCCCTTAATAATACGGGACATGAGCCCTTTATCAACTATTAGTTGGAGACGTGATCTAACTTTTAAATGGGCAGACAGTTTGAATATTTCAAGTTTAATTAATTTGTCACGGCCGATAAAACGGCGCGTGTTCTTCGTCACGGACCTGTGTTTGGTGGTGTTGAGCCTTGGGTGTGCCTTTTTGCTGCGGTACGGCGGGCTGGGTTTTGATCTGACGCAATCCAACGCCTTGTTGCTTTTTCCAGCTCTGTTCTGCGCCAGTATGGTGCTTTTCCCGTTCCACGGGCTGCCACAAATCAAGCTCCACACGATGGAAAGTACCGCCATTCTGCGTATTGCAGCGGTAGCCGCGATCTTGGCGGTTTTAGCCATCATATTTAGCTATCTGCTGCGTTTGCCGACACCACGCTCCGTCCCACTGATCTTTGGTGCGTTATTTTTTCTATCTGCGGTCACGTATCGGGTGCTGGGGCTTCGGATCTTAACAGCTTTCAGCGGACAGGCCGTGGACCGCATGCCTGTAGCCATTTACGGTGCAGGTGACGCTGGTGTTCAACTGGTGACAGTCCTGCACAGATCACCTGTAATGAAGCCTGTGGCTTTAATCGATGACAACCCGGTCCTGCAAAACATGATTGTGGCCGGTTTGCATGTACGGCCGCCTTCAATATTGGCGGGTCTGGTCCGGCGCAAAGAAATAAAACGTGTACTTTTGTGCATGCCATCCGCGCCCAGGGACCGCATTAACGCGCTAAGCCAAGAGATGGTCGATCTGGTTATCGAGGTGAAAGTACTGCCGTCCTTTGTCGAGCTTCTGTCTGGTGCCAGCATCGAAGACAGCTTGTGGCCTGTTACCCCAGATGCATTGCTGGGCGGCAACAAGGTTGACCTGAACATTCCCGAAATGATCGAGGCTTATGCCGACCGTGTGGTGATGGTGACTGGAGCGGGAGGTTCCATCGGGTCAGAGCTGTGCCGTCAGTTGATTGCTTGCGCGCCTGCGCGCATCATCCTGTTTGATCATAGTGAAAAGGCATTGCAGGACGTGCGCGATGTTCTTTCCCCTTTGGCGGCACAGGCGGGTGTTGTGCTTGTCGCGCGGTTGGGGTCGTTGGTGGTGCCGGCGCAGGTGGCCGGGGTGATGACGCAAGAGGGCGTTGATGTTGTGCTGCATGCAGCAGCCCACATAGATGCAAGACTGGTCGAGGACAACCCGCTGGAGGCCCTGCACAACAACGTGTTGGGCACGCAAGTGGTTGCAGATGCGGCAGTGGCGGCTGGCGTTGGTTGTTTTATACTCTTGTCCGCCAACAAAACCCTGCGGCCCGTAACGGTCTTGGACGCAGCACAGCGCTTTGCCGAATGGGTGGTTCAGGACAGACAGATGCGCAGTGATGTGACCCGCTTTGCCATTGTGCGCTTTGGCAGTGTGCAGGCGGAGGCGGGATCGCTGATTGCCTTGTTCTGCAAGCAGATCGCAGCAGGGGGGCCAGTCACGGTGCCGCACCTTGAGATGTCACGCAGGATGATGACGGTGTCTCATGCGGCACGAATGATCCTGCGTAGCAGCACTTATGCACAGGGCGGAGAGGTCTTTACCCTCGATCCCGGTAGCCCTCAGAAGATTGCAGAGATTGCGCGCCGGACGATTGAAATGTCGGGCAGGCGTGTTGCAGAAGACGCCGCACACCCCAATGATATTGTCCTCAAGGTATCCGGCCTGCGCCCGGGCGAGGCGCTGTCAGAGCCGCCCTTGGCCGAGCATGCCGCGATCTGTGGCACGCCTTGTGCCGGTATTTTACAGATCACAGAGGTCCCGCGCGGTGAGATCGAGGTTGCGTCTCTTCTGCGAGAGATAAACATCTGCATCGCCAAGGCGGACGCCGATCGGCTCCGCGCACTGGTGCAAGAACAAGCCGCCCATTTTCATATACCAGCGGCCGCAATAGGGCAGCCTGCGCATGCAATTGGGGGTTGAGTGCCTTATCATTAATAGGACTGTCTGGGAATATGCGCGAAAGCGAGAAGAATAGATCGAGAGACCCTGTAAACGATGTTTGATTTCTGGATCTTCGCCTTTGCATTTGGCACAAGTCTGCTGCTGTGTAGCATCGCCGTCGCACGGCCTGAATGGTTTTTAAACCGCGAGCATATGTTCCTCGACCTGTCGGCCAAACAGGCGCAGCACACGCGCCCGACCCCGCGGGTGGGCGGTGCTGCCGTGATCATCGCTGTGGGGCTGGTCGGTGCGCTGGTGGCGGATCAGTTGGGCCGTGATCTGATACTAGCGCTTTTGGCGGGGCTGATCGTTTTTGCCGCGGGCCTCAGGGAAGACATCCTGCGCGATGTCTCCCCCAAGATACGGTTGCTCGCGGCCTTTTTGGCGGGTGCGGCGGCGGTTGCACTTACAGGTCAGACAGTGCCCGGGCTCGGGGTGGTGCAGACCGATTATCTTTTTGGCGGGGTTGGGGTCGGCTTGCTTGTGACCCTGTTGTGGTCTGCGGGCAGCTGTCATGCGTTGAACCTGATGGATGGGCTGAACGGTCTGGCCTCGGGCTATACCCTCTGCGCGGCTGCCGGTTTCTGGGTTATTGCAGGCTATACCGGGGATACGGACATTCAGATCGTCGCGGAGATACTGATTGCCGCTGTGCTTGGATTTTTCGTGCTGAATTGGCCCTTGGGTCGGATTTTCATGGGTGATGCGGGGGCCTATGCCATTGGTCATGTGCTGGCATGGCTGGGCATCCTTTTGATAGCGCGCAATCCGGAAGTGGCTGGGTTTGCTGTGCTGCTGATCATGTTCTGGCCGGTGGGTGATACGATCTTTTCCATGATCCGCCGTCGGCTGCGCCGCAAGGCTACGGATCAACCGGACCGTCTGCATTTCCATCATCTTATCGTACGCGCCCTGCCGCTGGTCTTGAGACGGGGGGTGCAAAAATCGCAGGATAATTCCGTGGCGACGATCGTCATAGTTCCACTCTTTGCGGCGCCGATTATCGCCGGTGTCTGGTTCTGGGACGACGGTCTTGAGGCGCTTTTCCTGCTGATGTTCTTTACGATGCTTTTCATAGGGACCTACGCGTTTTCCATAGATTATTTCGCCAGCCGCCGCTTTCGAAGGCACGAGGGCAGGCGGGTGGTGCAGATACCAGGCATGACAGGCGAGGCAGAGCTTTCATGGCTGTCGGGCATCTTCGTCCAGGACGCCAAGGCCATTGACGTGCGCATTGCGCGCGCAGGGCCAGAGGCACCTTGGACGCTGATCACATCCGCAGCAGGGGTGTCTGATCTGTATTGGGACGGTGAATTCGAGACCGACATGGACGCCTGGCAGGCGTTTTTGCGCGTGGCAGAGGATCAGGGCATGCGCGCGGTCATGGGCCGGGCTGCTTGAGATGTGCGTGTCAGGTGAGTTTTTCAATCTGATCGCGGGGCAAGGAGGTTCTCACTTTGCGCCCCATCAAATCGATCAACACGCCAATGCGCTGCGGGTCTGGCAGCGTCTCAATCGTCGTGACCAGATCGGCAAACGGACCCGAGAGCACGCGGATGCGGTCACCTGTCTTGAGATCCGGGGGCGGCAGCAGCAAACCACTGGCATCACAGCGGGCCTGCAATCCGGCCATCAAAGCATCTGGCAACGGCACCGGCCGATACGGATTGTCCAGGATCAACCGCGCCACCCCCCGCGTTGCATTGATCGCGGCCCAGCCGGGGGAAGCGGGATCAAAGCTGACGAACAGATAGCCGGGGAAAAGCGGCTTGCGGGTCTGCCGTTTGACGCCTGCCTTGACAGTCGTGCCCTGCAGTTCCGGCGCAAAGGTCTGAAACCCCTGATTGGCCAGATGTGCCTGCGCCCGCGCCAACCCTTGAGGCCGAAGCTGTGCCACGAACCAATGAATGCTATCAGTTTCTGCCATATACCGCCGCCCGTCCCGCTCAGGGATTAATCAGTAATCACCCTTGAGAATTTTTCTGCTGTCACTGCAAGAATCTGTTTCTACCAGAGTTATAACCGATATGCGTTCAACTGTGAACGCATACGTTTATATCCTTTCTCTGTCCCGAAGGCGCCCCGCGACCTCTGATGCGGTAGCTATTTCATAGCATGGCTAAAGCCGCCGCCTCCGACGACGTCCGTTTTCGCGTGCTGCGCGTTCTGGAGGACAATCCCGACCTCTCTCAACGCCAGATCGCTGGTGAGTTAGGCGTGAGTGTGGGGTCGGTGAATTATTGTTTGAATGCGCTGATCGAGAAGGGGCAGATCAAGGTTGGCAACTTTCGATCGTCGGATAATAAGCTGCGGTATGCGTATATTTTGACGCCGCGCGGGGTGGCGGAGAAGACGCGGCTGACGGGTGCGTTTTTGAAGCGGAAGATTGCGGAGTATGAGGCGCTGAAGGCGGAGATTGAGGCTTTGGGCGGGTGAGGCTCTGGTATACGTTATCGGGCGTTTGAGCCGGAAAATCGTCTTGAATGGAGGAAATGAGACGATTCTGCCCTCATATAAATCAATACCTTAGCTAATATTTCCACCTAAAATCACCCAAAATAACTGAGAGCCGGGAAAGTTTCTGTTTAGCATTGTTGAGCGCGCCATATCGTTTCTGCCACGCCAATAATGGAACAAACACTTAGCCCATAAGCAAAATACGCAAAGCCGTCAGCCCGACCGGTTTGATCGGTTTGCAAATGAGAGAGAGACGAATTTATGACGAAGGTGCGCAAAGCGGTATTTCCTGTCGCAGGTCTTGGCACGCGGTTCTTACCTGCCACAAAAGCCATGCCAAAAGAGCTGCTGCCCATCATCGACAAGCCGGTGATCCAATACGCGGTAGAAGAAGCAATCGAGGCCGGGATTACCGAACTTGTATTTGTCACCGGCCGGACCAAACGGGCGATCGAAGACCACTTTGATGCCAACCCGGAACTGGAAAACGTTTTGGCGCAGAGTGGTAAAGTCGAGATTCTCGCGCAGCTCAAAAACATCATCCCTGCGCATGTGAATTGTATTTTTGTGCGCCAACCCAAAGCGCTTGGTCTGGGACATGCCATTTTGTGTGCTGAACCTGCCGTCGGCAACGTGCCGTTTGCCGTCCTCTTACCGGATGATTTGATGGCGGGACCTGTGCGCCCCACAAAAGATCTAATTCGCAACTTCGAGCTGACGGGCAAAGCAAGTCTCACTGTCGCCAGAGTACCAAAGGAAAACCTACATCAGTACGGCATCATCAAGCCTGTCTCCAATACCGGGTCCAGCCCTATCCAGATTTCCGGCATTGTTGAAAAACCCTCAGCGGCCGACGCCCCTTCTGACATGGCCGCCATTGGCCGGTACGTCTTCACGCCCGAGATTTTCGATCATCTGAAAACCCAAGCCCCCGGTGTGGGCGGAGAAATCCAGCTGACGGATTCCATTAATGTGCTCGCAGAAATGGGCAAAGTGGACGCGGTGATATTCAGCGGCAAGAGATATGACTGTGGTTCGAAGTTTGGATACCTGGAGGCGATTGTGGACCACGCGCTTGCACACCCCGAATTTGGCGCGCAATTCGCGGAGCTCATCAGAGCTAAATCCCTAGAGTACAGACAGGTCAAAACGGGATTGTGAGACTGTCTGGAATGAGACGCAGGGCGCGCGGTTTGCGTACATGTTTCTCAAATACCCTTATACACCGAATTGCCGAGAGGCTCTCTTCCTGAGGTCTTGAGGCATACTTCTGGACGATCGCGGCATGCGCTCAAAGGCGACCAGTCTTTGAATGCGTGCCGCGATCGTTCAGTCTTTTCTACAATGCATTTCGGAGTGTTATTTGTGCTATCATCAGGCGTTTGTAAGGGCAAAATCAGATCGCCTTGTATTCGTGCAAAGGTAATGGATTGTGTTTAATAGCAATCTTCAACTTCAAGCGGGGAGTCCCGGCATGCAGGAATCAACAGTAACGGCAAAGGGTCAGACGACACTGCCGAAGGACGTTCGGGCAGCTTTGTGCGTCGAGGCGGGAGATAAGCTGCGGTATCTGATTTTTGATGGCGAGGTACGGATCCTCAGGGCGCGGCCAATTCGCGACTTGAAAGGCGTTCTAAAACGTTCTGGGCAGGCGCCGGTGTCTTTGGGAGCGATGGAAGAGGCGGTCGCCGCAGGAGCGACAGACACACCAGAATGATTGCGCTGGATACATGGATGATTGAACAGCTTGGTGGGCGAGACCTGAACTTAGCAGACTGGATCGAAAGTGGTTTCGGCCAGGCGCGGCAAATGGGCGTGTTTGTTTCTTCAGATAAGATCATGGAGCGCCTTGCCCGCGCTGCCCGCCGGGATTTTCGCAGGAATTTTTTGACGTTGGTGGTATCCCAGTTGTCGATCGAGACGACAGAGCAATTAGAGCGAGCACTCGCGGAACCGCTAGAGGATGCATAGAGGCGCTTATGGCAAAAAAAGAACCCCAGGTCCTGCGACTGAAAATCACCCTTGAACATGTCGACCCCGCCCCGTGGCGGGAAATCGAGGTCCGCTCGGACAAGACCTTGCCACACCTGCACGATGCCATTCAGGCGGCTTTCCTATGGTACGACATACACCTGTCGGACTTCGAGATTGGTGACCGGAAATATCAGATGAAAAGCGAGGACTTCTGGATCGAGCCGATGTTTGGGCCGCCCGTGATGGAGGTCACTACGAAAAAGCTGGACTTTTTCCTGAACGCCAAGGTGCCACCGGTGATCTACACTTATGACTTTGGCGATGATTGGGCGCATCGCATTGAGCTCGTCTCAACACGCACGGCTGTTCCGAATGAGCCCTTGCCGCGTTTTGTCGGCGGCCAATGGGCAACCCCGCCCGAGGACATTGGAGGCCCGCCCATGTACGAAGTCTTCAAGGAGGCGCGGGAGGATACAAACCACCCGGAACATGACTGGGCGAAGGAAGCAGGATACGTTGACTGGGCTCATGATGAAATCCACGCAGATGCTGTCAGTGGGCGGTTCGCGAAGTTGCAGACGCAGAAGCGGCGGGAGCGAAATCTTTGGATGGAGTAGCCTTCATCTGCGTCACTAAGAGTATACCCTTAGTGGCGGTGAGCGTGAACACTGAACCATGCCACTTTCTTGTTCACTTTGGGTCGCTTTCCAGTTAATGAACACAACATGTCAGGGGCACACTCAAAATGAACACATATCAGGCCAAAATCGGATATGCGCGCACCTCAACCACAGACCAGAACCTCGATGCGCAGATTGCCGCCTTAAAAGCTGCCGGGTGCGGCATGGTTCGCACCGAACAGAAGAGCGGTGCCAGTCTTGAGGGGCGGCCCGAGCTTAAAACTGTCCTCGACTTCATTCATCCGGGCGAAACCCTGGTGGTGACCCGCATCGACCGGCTGGCACGCAGCCTCAGTGACTTGCAGACCATCGTCACGGCGTTGAAAGCGAAGGGCGCGCATCTGGCGGCGACCGAACAGCCCGTGGACACCTCCAACGCAACCGGCAAGGCGTTCTTCGACATGCTCGGGGTCTTTGCCGAGTTTGAGACCAATCTGCGCCGGGAGCGGCAGGCCGAAGGCATTAGCGCCGCAAAACAACGTGGCGTGTATAGGGGTCGTCTCCCCAAAATCGATGTGGCCACCATTCAGGCCAAGCTGTCAGAGGGCTTGTCGCCAACGGAAATAGCACGCGACATGGGGATATCGCGGGGCACTGTTTATAAAGCAAAGGCCTTAATGTGAAAAAGAAGAAGACAAAACAGCGCTCACCAATGGCGAAGCCACCAGCGCCGACCAATACAAAGGTATCGCCACCGCGCAATTTGACGCCGCCGCTCTGTGAAAAATTGCGCCAGGACATGGTGCGAGCTTGTCTCAAGGTGGCGCAAGCTCACGGGTTGACTGTTGAAGGCGGTGAGCTGAGCGACATCGATCTGCGTCACGGTTTTGACATTAGTTTCCGCGTCGGTATTCCAATGGAAGATGGCGCGATTTATTCGCCAGACAAAGCAATGTTTGAAGTGCTCGCGCCGCATTTTGGCCTTGAGCCATCTGACTATGGGCGGACCTTCAGATCACATGGAGACCTCCACCGGATCGTGGCAATCAATCCCAACAGGCCAAAGTATCCCATTAGTACTGAGCGTGTCTCCGACGGTCGCGGGTTCAAGATGCCAGCCGAAAACGTCGTCATGTATTTACAGAATTCAGAAGCCTGAATGTTCATGAATTGTTTCCAAAGAACCCCAAATATGCAGCTTCGAGCCAGCTAGGCCAATTCGCCGTTCAGAGAAATGCCAAACATGCACCTTGGTCTCATAGACATTTAACCCGACCGCCATGAAACTGACTATACAGAAAACCTTAGAATCTTTGGGAGGAAATAATATGGCATGGTCAAAACCCATCATTCGCGAGATCGAATGCGGTATGGAAATCAACATGTACGGTCCAGATGGTGATCGTGACGACAGCGACGGCGTACTGTTCTAGATATCAACGCGTGCGGGGTACATAATGGCATTCCGTGCGCATATTCTTGGCGCGGCCGCTGGGGGCGGTCTCCCACAATGGAACTGCGGTTGCAAAAACTGCAATCTTGCTCGAGCGGGTAAAATCCCTTCGCAGTCCCAGTCTTCTGTCGCATTCAGCGCCAATGGGCGAGACTGGGCAATCCTGAACGCATCACCGGACATTCGCGACCAGATGGCGCATGCACAAGTGTTGCACCCAACAGACCTACGCACTTCCCCGTTGCAATCTGTGCTGCTGACAAATGGTGATATCGACCA
>ENA-OQVM01004617-OQVM01004617.1-marine-metagenome-genome-assembly--contig:-NODE-4617-length-13895-cov-6.170213_pt1 | contig 13895 bp, 13 predicted proteins | sample MGYA00237776_ERZ505498 | MGnify/ENA primary metagenome ERZ505498 (study PRJEB26159, sample SAMN06265151) | marine metagenome | isolation source: Helgoland LTER site | place: Germany:Helgoland, sampling... | reverse complement strand
AATCTCGATAAAGATGGGCGTTACTACAAAAAAATTGTTGAGTCCCAGCGCGGATGGATAAGAACTGGCAGGTCTTTAGATACCTATGATTTTAAAAAGCGTGCTGAATTTTTAGAACTTTCTTCCGTCCTTAATTCTTGCTCAAAAGGTGGAAAAAGCCGATTTAAAACATGTAATAGCGAACTCAAACAACAGCACTCTAAATGCATAGAGAAAGAGAATTACACAACTTTAGTAATAAATAGATGCGGTAGTTCAATACATGATTTATTACGTTTAGTGGAAACCTTTGAGACTGAATTATGGAAAAAAATCAATAGTTATGATGAAGAAACAATGGTTCTTTTTGATCAAGCGTATGAATTGTGGAAGGAATATGTAGATGCTGATTGTGACTGGCAATACAGTGAATACAGAGATGGAACTATCAGAGGCCAAATTTGGCTTGGTTGTACAATTGCGCACTATGAAAATAGAATTCTTCTTTTAAATGGCTCAAATAGACATCAAGGAAAAGATAGTTTCTTAGAGGACTAGAAGTGATATATTTATATTCTAATCTTTTATATCCAAATCATAAGCTAATTTAAGTTTAGAGAGATGGTGTATTTTCATCAAAAACATTTATCCATGTTTGCTGAACCGAATTAAAATCAGCTTTTGATAGACTGCCCATGAAAGCACCAGTCCAATTACTGAAGTGTTGCCTGTACATAAATGCTTGCCCACCATTGTATGGAGTTTCACCGAGAGTTAATGTTGTAGAGTAAACCATCTTGTCTTCTCCTGCATCATTCCAGTAGCGCTCACCGTTCTGAGGTGGGTCTTCCTTCATTGCTTCTGTTTTAAATACGCCATCAATTGCAATCACTTAAAATATTTGGGCAATATTTTGATCTCCCAATTAAAATGAAAATATTATCCAGCATATCATAAGGTATCTTAACTAAACTTTAATATAAATGACGAAGTTTATAGCTTTATCCGTGGACAGGCATTTCAAATCACGGACGGCAAGGCTATCGACCGGAGTTCAAAAAGAGATGTTCGCAAAATTAATGCATGATGCCTTGTGCTGCTTGCAGCGCATGTTGGTTTTGTCCCTGTTCATCCTGGGTTGGCCTCTGTCGGGTGTTGTGCACGCCTCGGACCAAAAAACCGATTGGATTGTTGAGGTTTTTGCAAAAGACGACAACGTCGAAGTGACCGGCGCACTGTTAAAATATACGGTTAAGGTTACAAATAGTCCCACCGCCACAGCAACCGCAAAAAAGACAGAAATTGCAATACTGATACCAGCCGGCTCCCAGTTGGTTGGGGCCCTTGCTGACGCCAATTGCACCCCCTTGCAATCAGACCTCACGGCCAAACCCTCCACTGTACATGTGACCGTTACATGCGAGGTGCCTGTCCTAATACCCGGCGAAAGCTTTGAGTTACCAATAGTATTACAGACCAGAACACAGCAAAGGGTGATAACGCTGACGGCCACCATGAGCGAAGACGATAGTGACGCAGGCAACAATTCTAACCAGATAGCCACAAGCCTTGATGCTGGCGCTGATATACAAGTCGCGGGTCCCAGTTTGATCAACGTTCTCTCGGGCGGGATCTCAACGTTCGAGTTTAAATTGGAAAACTTGGGACCTTTTGATGCAGGATCAACAAAATTCACCCTTCCGGTGCCCCCGGGCCTGTCGATAACCAGCCTTCCTGCAGGCTTCAAGTTAACGAAGAAAACCAAGAAATTGTCTGTTCAATCAAGGGGCTTTCTATCGGCGAGGAGGTAACTCTCACTTTTGCAGGCCAAGTAACCGTGGCGGGCAACTCGACGCTCTCTGGGACAGGGGCCGTCATAAGTCAAAGCCCTGATTCTGATGCCGGGAACAACAGTGGTGCCTTGGAGCTTGAAGTCACCTCAGGCACCGACATGAAACTCAGTAAAACGCGCGCACCAGAGGGTATTTTGGTCATCGGCGACAGAGCCACTTTCACGCTAGGCCCGACGTATGCAGGCTCTAACCCCAGGCAAATGACCATTACCGATGCTGTGCCGGACAATTATACAGATACTAAGTTAGGTGACATCAGCGGTTGGGCCTGCACTATCACCGACCAAACTCTGAGCTGTACAAAAAAACTGTCCACGGCAGGGGCTGCAGGCGACAACACCTCTGTCGGTGATATCGTATACACAGCACAGGTAGAAAAAACCGGGCAGGACGTCACCAATCAAGCTGAAATAATAAACACCGGCAATCCGGAAGACCAGAACGACTTAAATAATACCGCAACTGATGGTGGCGCTGATTTGCAAATGCCAAGGATTGATTTTAAGGCTGCGAAACTTGGCCCTAATCCCAATCTGGGTGGTGGTGGGAAATCAATAGGGATTTCCGTCAAGCGCACAAAATAATGACGCCACAGAGTATATCAGCAAAATAAAAATCGTCGATAACTTACCGCGGGTATAAAATATCTTGGTGTGGAAAGCGCGGGTTAGACCTGCACGCCTGACCCGTCAGACCAGACTGTCAGGCCTGTCGCGATCGCGTGCATCAGCGATGAGGTGATCACACTGAAAATCGCTGATAGGACCCCGCTGCTGACCCTGTTAGCAACCGCCACCAAAACCAATACGGCCGCTTTTCAAACAAGATGACAGTGGCAGATACGGACGGGGCAAACCATCGTAAACTGGATGATTTAAAGGGCAATAATACGGTCTGTTATCGGATAGGGGCCTCAACCACAGCTGCAAAAAGCGCAGACATTCAAATTGAAAAATCTGTTGGACAAACAGAAGTAAACGCAGGCGAGCCGCAAGTTTTCACCTTGGCAGTTACCAACAACGGGCCCCGGCCTGCGACAAGCATACGGCTTAAGGACCGGCTGACCTGGATCAATGTCGTCTCAGACGTGCGCGAAAACATGGTCTTGCCTGCGGGCTGCGCTGCAAAGATTGCAAACAGCGTTTCGACGGCTCTTGACGTGACCTGTACTATATCCATTTTGACCAAAGACACGTCACAGGATATTGTACTGAATATAAAAAATGTTGGTGGAGACAACCTCAAGGCCAATGACAATGTCGACGCCCGAACCAATTCAGCCACAGCTTATTCTCTGGATGTTCCCCATAAAAGCCATGAAGCTGTGGGCGCCACATGTATTGCGCCCACTTCAACAACAACCCCAACCCTAATACGCACATACGCTTAAACTGATGCAAACACCAAAAACGCCATTACCCTTAAGGTGACACCGAAAACTGCAGGTGCTGTCACAAATACCGCGTCAGTCAGGTCAGACGAAACCAAAACAGACCAGAAATGGGAAAGTCCGTCCGAAAACAACGACGACGCTCATACAGTCACCGTGTTAACCTTGGTCGATCTTGCCGTGACGAAAAAGGCATTTTTCACCACGCAATCAACCGCCACCCAATCGACCGCCAATAAAATCAGCACCGTCAATCTGAGCGACGGTTTTTTCGATAAAATCAACGTTGAAAACACAACCGCCACTCAGGGTGTGGTCAATTTCAGAGAGGCCAGTTCGGTCTGCATAATCGATACATGGCCAGTTGGCATGGCTTTTACAGCTGACTCAACGTGCAAGGCCGTCCAATTTGACCTTGGATCAGGCGACAAAAGGCGGCAGGACCGAAGTGTCCGTCACCAAAGAGCTGCGGATCGGGATCAGCGGCCATTCTCAGCGCACCAAAGACGGGCCTCAAAACAACCGCGGGTTAGATCTGCATTATGACTTGGGAAACAACGGCGCGCTGGTTGTCAGACACGCGCGGTCTCGCGGGCACAGGTTTGCGTTCAACACTGCGCTTATTGGAGGTCTGGATATCGCGGTGAATTCGGCCACTCAGAATAGCACTGCAGCAGCAACCAGAGCCAGAATAACGCTTGATCTTGCGAGTTTTGGGGTGCGCAAATCCAGGGGTGTAGATTTGCCCTATACCAAGACAGGCGCAAGATCTGCCGCGCCAACACAAAAATTTGACACGAGCCAGACAACAACAGAACTGAATTTGGAAATTGAAATATCCAACAGTCACAGTCTAGGAGCCACTTATGAGACTTTAGAAAAAACCGGATGCGTCAATCGAACGTCTTGAGCATAGATCAACCTATAAAATTACGCCTAGATGGTCAGTGAAGTGCGGGCTCTCCACCAAACATAAAACATCGAATAATCAGACAGCCAAAACCCGTCTCAGCAATCTGGGTTTCAGGATTAATTGGGATTACAGCGACCGCCTTTCAGAATATTTCTTTGGTCAAACGCACTTCAACGCCGCAGCAATATAGTACGCGATAATCGCCTGGGGATCGGGTTTTCAGCAAAAGTTGCACAGCGGCTGACTCTGGATGCAAAAGCCTCAGACGGTGATGACGGGATCAATGCAAGCGCACGCCTCAGCTATGTGAGCAAACGCAACAATGAAATCCATATCGGCTATGCATTGGGATCGCTCGGATTGTCTGGAACCTCGGGTATCCATAATAGAGAACGCAAAATCACTGCTGGGACCAAATTTAAAGCCACCGACACTGGTTCGGGATTTATTGAAAACAGCCGGGGTCAACATGCCAATAGAACCACGATCGCCAAAACCTATTGCATATCCTACGAACGCACGCGTTATCTCAAATATACTGCGACCCTTGAAAGCGGGCATGTCTCAGAGACTGGGCATGCAAGCCCAAGGCGCAATACAATCTCGTTTGGCGCGGCTGACAACAATCAAAACACCCAAACGGGCCGCCTGCGGTCAGAGTACAGTACCGAAACCGAAAAAACCAAGCACCAGAAGCCAAAAACATGGGGGCTCAGCGCACACCACCAGACCCGCCTCAATACCAACTGGCAGTTTCTCACAGGCGTTGATGCCTTGGTTTCAAAACAATCAGGCGGCAATTTTCGCGATGGTGAATATTCTGAGGGCACGCTGGGTTAGGCGCGGCGTCCCGTTTCCAACGATTGCCTGAACCTCTTATTGCAGAACACGTATCTGCGCGATCTGCCAGCAGCGGATCAGATTGCGATCGACGGCACGCAAGTCGGGTCAGTTCAAAAAAGCCATGTGTTTTCGATTGAGACGCTTTACGATCTGGTTCCTAAATTATCACTCGGCGCAAAGTATGTCTTTCGAAAATCGCAGGTCGCCGCAAGATCACAGCCCCAAAAATTTACCCCATCAAGCGCCCATCTGGCAATTATCCGTGCCGATTGGCACGTGATCCAAGCTGGGGATATCACCGCAGAGTGCCGCAAATTCCGCGGCGTGAATGCCAAGACCACCGAGATCGACAGTCTCATGGCAGTCTATCGGTATCTGGGCAACACTCTTAAACTCGGCGTTGGATTTCAAAATGGTAATGTGTCGGACGATATCACTGACATCACCCATATTAGACAAGGAGTTTTCCGCAATCTAGTGGCAAGATTCTGACCTTGGGTCCGAAAAAAGCGCACTGACTTACGTCAGCGGAAAATAGCGGCAGTCATCAGCAAACGGCGCGCCATTAGAGATCCCTGCGCCTATAGACTTGAACAGAGAGGTGTTCATCGTCATAGTTGGCCAACGCGTCGTGGTGCACCGCTGAACCCAAACCGGCAAGGCCCATAGACGTCACTTTCGCCAAGCGCCCTGCCCCATACGCAGGACTGCAGCTATCACATTTATGGACCAAAAGACATGGTAGAGTGGATCATCTCAGACGGGCTGACCGACTATCCTCAAGCAGTAGCCTGGATGGAAGCGCGCGCCACAGCGATCGCCCAAGGCCGCGCTGATGAGGCAGTCTGGCTGGTCGAACATCCGCCAATTTACACCGCAGGCACTAGCGCCAAACCCGCTGATTTGACCGACCCCAACCGTTTTCCTGTCTTTGCCACTAGACGCGGCGGTCAGTATACCTATCACGGTCCGGGTCAGAGGGTCGCCTATGTGTTGCTTGATGTCGGAGCGCGGGGCCGCGACGTGCGGAAATTTGTTCAGCAACTTGAGGCCTGGGTGATTGCCACGCTGGAGGAATTCAACATCAAAGGGGAAATCCGTGAAGGCCGTGTCGGCGTTTGGGTGGCGCGCGATGACAAGCCCAGAACCGTGATAGGACAACTGCAAGATGACAAAATCGCGGCAATTGGCATCCGACTGCGCAAGTGGATCAGCTTTCATGGAATTTCGATTAATCTTGACCCGGACCTACGACATTTTGACGGCATTATACCCTGTGGTATAACCGACCACGGCGTAACAAGTTTGGTCGATCTTGGCCTTCCAGTGACGATGAATGATCTTGATCTCGCCTTGCGACGTCGATTTGAAACGGTTTTTTCAGCGTCGATCAACCCGTAACCAAGAAACTGTCCAAGTATTAGCCATCGCATAACCAACATTTTACAATTCTGAAAAGGATCCAGACATGAAACACCTGTTATCGACCAGCCTTATCCTGACGTTCATCGGCTTGGCTGCTTTTGCCGCCGACCCCGTAAGCCTTGGTGATAAAACCTTCAAAAAATGCACCGCATGCCATGCGATTATCGACGGCAACGGTGAAGTTTTGCGCAAGGGCGGTAAAGCCGGCCCCAATCTCTACGGGGTTATTGGACGCACGGCAGGAAGTGCCGAATTTCGTTACAGCAAGGCCTTGAAAGCGGCGGGTGCTACCGGCTTGGTCTGGGACGAAATTGAACTTGCCGCTTTTATTCTGAACCCCTCCGCTTATCTGAAAGAAACCTTAGAGGACAAAAAAGCACGTAGTAAGATGTCCTATAAGCTGAAAAAAGGGGGGGCTGATGTCGCAGCCTACTTAAAGTCTATGTCTGAATAGCCCGACTGTTCACCCCCGGCTGTCCCTCCAGTGCCAACTCTTGTGCGGATTCTCTTACACGTGCGGTTGTACCCGCTGTACACCCGCGTTAATTTATTCTGCCTGCGACAAAGACAGTTATTGCCGACAGGCCATAAGCGCACTAAAACCAACATCAAGGAAATTGCGGTACCAAAAAAACCGCGAGGAAACACTTAGAATCAGGAGGCAGACATGGCAGACGCAGCCATTCACGGCCACGAGCACGAAGATCAACGGGGGTTTTTCACCCGCTGGTTCATGTCCACCAATCACAAAGACATCGGCATCCTTTATTTGGTTGTGTCGGCTTTGGTCGGATTTATTGCGGTCGCATTTACCGTTTATATGCGCATGGAGCTTATGGACCCAGGCGTACAGTACATGTGCGAAGAAGGCGCGCGTTTCATCGCAAATGCCAACGCGGCTTGTACACCAAACGGCCATCTTTGGAATGTCTTGATTACCGGTCACGGCATCTTAATGATGTTCTTTGTGGTTATTCCTGCCCTGTTTGGCGGTTTTGGTAACTACTTCATGCCGCTGCAAATCGGTGCACCCGACATGGCATTCCCGCGGATGAACAATCTGTCGTTCTGGCTGTATGTTGCAGGTACAACGCTGGCTGTATGTTCGATCTTAGCCCCTGGCGGCAACGGACAGCTTGGCTCGGGCGTGGGCTGGGTTCTGTATCCGCCGCTGTCGGTGAACGAAGAAGGCATGTCGATGGATCTGGCGATTTTCGCGGTTCATTTGTCTGGTGCCAGCTCAATTCTTGGTGCGATCAATATGATCACCACCTTTCTGAACATGCGCACGCCAGGCATGACCCTGTTCAAAGTGCCGCTGTTCGCCTGGTCCATTTTCGTCACGGCTTGGTTGATTCTTTTGGCGCTGCCAGTTTTGGCGGGTGCGATCACGATGTTGTTGACCGACCGTAATTTCGGAACGACGTTCTTTGATCCTGCCGGCGGTGGTGACCCCATATTGTATCAGCATATTTTGTGGTTCTTTGGGCACCCGGAGGTCTATATTATTATCCTGCCCGGCTTTGGATTAATCAGTCACGTTATCGCGACCTTTGCGCGCAAACCCGTGTTTGGCTATCTGCCAATGGTTTGGGCCCTGATCGCCATTGGTGGTTTGGGTTTCGTGGTTTGGGCGCACCATATGTACACAGTTGGAATGTCCCTGACCCAACAGTCGTACTTTATGCTGGCCACTATGGTCATCGCAGTGCCGACAGGCGTGAAAGTGTTCAGCTGGATTGCCACCATGTGGGGCGGCTCGATCGAGTTTAAAACCCCGATGCTTTGGGCCTTTGGATTTTTGTTCTTGTTTACTGTTGGTGGTGTCACTGGGATTGTTCTGGCACAGGCTGGTATCGACCGAGTTTATCATGACACCTACTATGTCGTGGCACATTTCCATTATGTGATGTCTCTGGGTGCCGTATTCACGATCTTCGCCGGGATCTATTATTACTTTGGCAAGATGACTGGTCGTGAGTACCCCGAATGGGCCGGTAAGTTGCATTTTTGGATGATGTTCATTGGTTCCAACATTACCTTTTTCCCACAGCACTTCTTGGGCCGTCAGGGTATGCCGCGCCGCTATATCGATTATCCAGAGGCTTTTGCCTATTGGAACCAAATATCGAGCTACGGTGCATTTTTATCCTTTGCCTCGTTCCTGCTGTTCTTTAGTGTGATCGCCTATTCGCTGTTGTATGGCAAAAAAATCACTGAAAACAACTATTGGAACGAATATGCCGACACGCTGGAGTGGACATTGTCGAGCCCTCCGCCTGAGCATACGTTTGAAATTCTTCCAAAGCAGGAAGAGTGGGACAAAGCCCCGGCGCATTAAAGTGGCGCAACCATAATCTGTCAAAAGGTCCCGTTTAAAATCGGGGCCTTTTTTTTGTAAAACTGTGTTAAAATATTTTACAAAGCCCCCCCGCGTACTAATTAAAAGTCTGTGCAAATTAGAGTTGAGTAATGCCGTATAAATGGTCACATACCAATGAAAATGACAGCCCAGCATGCTTGCAGCTATGGCCACATTCCTCGCTGCCAAGCGGAGGGTTTGTTGGCTTTATAGCGGTTACATTCGCGCTGATCCTGCTGCCACTGTTTCCGCTTCTTGGAACAGCCGTTCTCTGGGGGGTATTGCCGTTTCTTATGGTGACGGTCGCCGCAATTTGGCTGGCGCTTAAGCGTAGCTATCATGACCATAATATTTTAGAGACCCTTAGCCTTGAGGCCAACGACGTGCACTTGCGACGGCGCAATCCCAAAGGTGATCATCAGCAATGGGATTGTAATGTCTATTGGACAAAACTGTCAATTTACCCCAGCGGCGGTCCGGTTCCTAATTACCTGACCCTGACGGGCAATGGCCGAGAGGTCGAGATTGGCGCGTTTCTAAGCGAAGAGGAACGCCCGGTCCTTTACTCAGAGCTGTGCGATTTTCTTGCCCGAAATAACCAACCAGCAATCTGACGGATCATAGCCCTCACCTTGTCGGTTAGGGGTTTTGATGTTTCCGCGCCCGTGTCACGCACCTTGGCGCGGCTTGCGCGCTCTTGGCATTGGACGGCTGGGAATTTCTTTTAGTAAACCACCGACGCCCATACTTGCAATATCAGCAGATGTTACCGCAAGTCCGCACGCCAATCGTGACAGCACCCAATCAGCACCATTGAGCGCCAGCGACCGGGCACACCCTGGCAAACCAATCACCTCGGTGCCTTTTATCTGGCCGATAAACAAAAGATTTCCGGGATCAACCGGCATACCAAAACGGGTCACCTCGCCCCCCGCAGAGCGCAGCGCCTCAGGTGCGACATCCATCGCGTCAGATGTTGCAGATCCTGTCAGGATCAAAATCATTTCGGCGTCACAACCAGAAATAGCTTCAGCCAATGCGGAAATCCTATGCGGCACAATCATGGTCGAGTGCAGTGCCATTCCCAGCGCCTGTAACCGCGCCTCGATCGCATCTGCCCCCTTTGCCCCCGGCCCACCGGCTATATCGGTGATAATCAGCCCTGCATTCTTAAAGACCGGCACCGCCACTTCAATCGCGCCACGCCCTAAATCGCAGGCCCGATCAAGCGCCCCATCAGGCACCCCGTAAGAAATAATTTTGACGGTTGCGATCATGCCACCTGCGGTCAGCTGGGTATAATTCGGCACTGTGGCCAGCGTAATCATCGGATCCACCTGATTAAGCGCCAGCAACCGCCCCGTGTCAAAGCGTGCAACACAAGGGCCTTGGGCAAAGATATTCACTCTCCCCGTAAAAGGCGCGCTGAGACGGATACCAGCTGCCTCAGGGTCTGGTACCAACGCCATCGCCAAACGCTGTGCAGCCTCATCTTCGGCGCAATCTTGCGGCGCCAACCGCGCCACTGTCACTTCGCTGTGACCGTCCCGTGCGAGTGCTGCGACGTCCTGTGCTGTCAACACCAAACCCTTACGCAACCGTCGCCCTTCAAGACGCACAGAATGAGCCAGAATGGCCCCAATGGCATCCGCAACCGGAACAGCACCAAAGTTCATGCGCCCTGCCGCAATACACGGGTCATTTCTGCCATCACCGACACCGCAATTTCGGCGGGGCCAGCCGCACCAATATCCAGACCGATGGGCCCTTGAATCCGATCAATCTGCATCTTTGAAAACCCAGCGGCTTTGAGCCGTTCAACTCGGGATGAATGTGTGCGTTTTGACCCAAGCGCACCAATATAAAACACATCCGACGCCAGTGCATATGTCAGCGCCGGATCGTCCAATTTCGGGTCGTGGGTTAATAAAACCAGCGCTGTGCGCGGGTCCAACCCCAACGATTGCAGCGCCTCATCAGGCCAGTCTTTCAACATTGTCTCACCGGGAAACCGCGCCTCAGAGGCAAAGCTGTCACGGGGATCCACCAAGATTGGATCATATCCCGCAACGCGGGCTATCGGCACCAGAGCCTGTGCAATATGCACTGCACCAACAATTACCAACCGCAAGGGCGGATTGTGAACGGCGACAAAGGTTTGCAGGTCTTCGTCAAACCCAGAGCGGTCCATCCGAAACCGCACCTCATGCCCTTCGCTATCCAGCCGTCGCACCCCAGTCTCGATATTGACCACATAGGCCACGGCTTGGCGCGCCTGCCGCGCCGCAACCAAATCCGCGAGCAAGGCCTCAGACAAAACCGCCCCAACTGGTTCGAGTAATATTTTAATTGTCCCACCACAGGCCAACCCAACCGCAAAGGCATCACCATCACTTACACCATATTCCAAAATGCGGGGTTTTTGCATCTGCAGAGCCTCCAGTGCCTCGAGAACGACAGCACCCTCGACACATCCACCCGATACCGACCCCACCAAATCGCCCGCACGGTTGATGCCCAGCTGCGACCCTACCCGACGCGGCGCAGATCCCCATGTCTGGATCACGGTCGCCAGCACAGCTCCCTCGCCGGTACGATGCCACGCCAATGCTGTCTCAGGTATATTGTCGAACCTATCCACCCGTATCTCCCTTGCTATGCAGGCCATCTGTGCTCATATCGTAGTTCATCTTGCGCGATAAACCATCATTTAAAAAGCACCTGTTTCATTGCCCTGCCCTAAGAACACCTCACCAGAATTGCAAAGGCGCAAGCTAGGACACTCCTACGTCTATTAAAATGGTCACTCGGGAAACGGATTACTCGCAAAAACTCAGTAAACTATCAAAATGGTAGATTTAGAGTTTGCAGCGCTATGTTCGCTATACGCTTCAGGGCCGCACCCACTTTGTCGTTTTTTTTGATCAAGACCGCCGTACAATCGCCCGCTTTGGGCAGATACGCAAGCGTCTCGTATGGGGTTTCAAGCGGTGCGGTAAGCAGCGTGAAATTCACAGCTTAAGTGCACATTACTTTAACCCCCACACCCATAGCAGATGCACATTGTTTCAGAGGCTTTTTCTAAAACAACCATAAATTCTTCAGAATCCACCCCTTAAAGCCAATCAAGTTTATTTAAATCACCACTGGCTCCGGAAATACCATACTTGGCGTTACCGCCTCTATCGTTGGGCTCGGTCAGATGCAGGCAAATCTGCTGCCCGGGATGATTGAGGCCCAGCATACCAATCCGTTCTGCGCTCGATGCCTTGGTAAACGGTCAAATAACGTCTTCTGTAGTTTATGACAGCATGAATGGAGCAGAATTGAGACCATAGCTCGTTTGGCCCACACCCATATACTTATTGGTTTATTACGCTTACTTTGATGACCTATCCCATTAAAATTCAGCCGATTAAGTAAAGACAAAGGTCTAAATACTCCATTTTAGTAAGTAAGCCGCAAACTAGGGCCCTTATCACATAAAAACCACATTCAAAGCTGGACCGCTTTAACACGTTAAAACCGCTGGTCGGACTCGCAATGTTTGAAGCTTTTTCAATGCTGCGCAGGAAGCCTTTATCCCACCCGCTCGGCCATCATCGAAATCATTTCAAACATCACTGATGCTGCCACCATCGCAGTGATTTGATTGGGGCTGTCTTTGGTGGGCATCAAACACACGACGTCACCACCAATAATATTCATACCTCGCACAGCATGTAGCAATTGCACAGCCTCATCGATTGAAAAGCCCCCAACACCCGGCTCGAGATTGGAAACGGCAGGCGCCACACTTGGGTCCAAACAATCGAGGTCAAAAGTGATATAAACCGGACGCCCTGCCAGTTTAATTTTAATCTGCTCGATCACCTCAAGCGCGCCGCGCTGGCGATATTCGGCCATGGTGACAATATTATAGCCATAGTCATAAGAGGGCTGCAGCCAATCTAACGTGCGCGGGTGGCCGCGCAGACCAATTTGCATCGAATGAGATGGATCAACCAGGCCCTGATCGACCAAATAAGCCCCCCAATGCGCCGCTGATTTTTCCGCCCCAAGAAAATGGTCCACAGTGGTGAAGACATCCGTATGCGCATCAAGATGCAAAAAACACACTTTCTCTCCTTTGGCCAAATGTCCCTTGCCAAGCGCCTGCACAATCCCACCAGTGATCGAATGATCGCCACCGATCGAAACAGGTCGTACCCCCGCAGAGTCTATTTTCTTATAGTAATCGGTTATTTGCTGGATGCAGTGCTCATTGTTATTAGCCCGGGGGAACGCAACATCACCGGCATCTATGACCGTTGCCAGTTCCCAAGGATCTATTTGAAACCCAGAATGAGCCCGACGTTGCAAGGCTGAAACATTACGCACTGCCCGTGGCCCCAGATGCTGATCGCGTTCTGTTGTGCCGTTCCCACTTGAATGTGGCACCCCGACCAGAGCTATATCAGAACCAGCCAAATCCTGATGCGGACAGCGAAACAGCGTCGGAATGCCCCACCAATACAGGTTATTCATCATACTTTCATCATGTTGCTCTGCCATTTTAAACTCCAGTTTATTCTGCACTCACGCGTTGTGAAACTGTATATTGAACGATAACATTGCATGGCAATAGCATCCATGACCAGCTGCGTCCTCACAAGAACGACAAGTCGATGTGTGACTCTTGAAAGTAAAAATGTACAAAGATGTTGTTTATTTTTAATTTGACCCCGAACACACAACGAAAACCAACCAAAAAAGGCTGTTTGGTTATTCAGACACCAGACATTGATGCAGTTGGGGCTGATTAAACCATGCGGAAAATCGCATTTTTGCCAAATATTTTATTTGACCACAACGGCCTGCGCGTTGATTGCGGCCTAAATGAGGCTCTGTATAATCGCTGCTGGATTCCCCACGCAATCGTAGGACACGGAACGGTCTAACAGAGCCTCTATTTTAACAGTTCTTCGAAGTTCTATATTAAAGAACGGTCAGGCACATGTCTGTATTAGGGGGGCTGCCCAAAAAATGTTATTTTTATGTGGCGCTTGTATTCGTGGCACACAATCTTGACCAAATGCAGGGCAAAAAAATATGGGTCTGCGCTGTATGAGAAACCGGCCTCTCGTGGCG
>ENA-OQVM01004615-OQVM01004615.1-marine-metagenome-genome-assembly--contig:-NODE-4615-length-13900-cov-7.131882_pt1 | contig 13900 bp, 16 predicted proteins | sample MGYA00237776_ERZ505498 | MGnify/ENA primary metagenome ERZ505498 (study PRJEB26159, sample SAMN06265151) | marine metagenome | isolation source: Helgoland LTER site | place: Germany:Helgoland, sampling... | reverse complement strand
CTCCGCCACTTACTGCCTAACTAGCAGTGGCATATCCCCGATAAGCATCTGATAATACTCAATCTTTTAGCATGGCACTTTCATTGTTTTTCTATCCTAAATATTATACCGAATTGGATTAGAAGCGCCCTGTTTTTTTATGTGGCTGATAGATTTGTTGATATATAGGTCTCTCACCTCTTGTATTGCAACAGTACCATCAAACCCCCACCGTTCGGGTTTATTGGCATCAGACGGGCATTGATACCAATTATGAATTTTATATACTTCAACGATGATACCACGATATTCACTTAAAGCATATTCTAGCATCGAACGCCGAGGTTTAGCTATGACCCAAGATTCTTTCGTGCTTTCGTAAACATTTGCGCCACCTTTTGCGCTGTCGTAACTTTTGTTTATATTGATGATTACAGCATTATGTTCTAAGTTAGAAAGTGGTTTTGCATTGTATATACGCATTATTTCATCAGAATGCATGACACCAAATCTAATTGAATGGCGCCCAGCAACCTCATTGGTTAAATCTTCGCCTAAATACCCTAAAAAATCAATCAATGTCGCCTCAATTCGAAAGGCTTGATCTTCTGTTAAACCATGCCTGACAATTACATGACGTACTTGATGATTTTTGTTTTTTATAGAATTTATTCTTTCAAGTTTTGGGAAAACTACATCCATATTCTGGCTAGAATCTGCTGCTTTAATATGTTCAAAAACTCTATTTTTTTGACCTTTTCCTATATAAAATACTTTATTATCTCTCGGATCAATAAGGCAGTACACATAGAATTGTAGAGCTTTTTGAGTATTCACGTCAAAATGGTCGAACAAAAGCTTTCCCTCAATAATAATATAGTATTAAAGTGTCACAATAAGACATTCTATTCAATGAGTATTACATGAAGATTACAAAAAATTTAAATGAAAAAAGCCTACGCAATGTATTTGTTTTAGCAATTATAGCAGTCTCAGTTTACATTGGCTTCGAGCCTCTGATTGCTCTTGTGCCTGACGGTGTATCAAAAGCAGTTATTTCATCATCTTTTGGTGCCATTTTTGTTATAATCTTAACAATGTATTTATTAAATAAACAAACAGAAATAGAACAAGAGTCTAAAAGAAGTGAAAAATTATTTGATGAAAGAATTAAACTATTTCAAGTTATTCTAGAAGTGACAGAGGAAATGTTAAAAGATGGGTATATTTCTTCTAAAGAAATAAAACGCTTACCATTTCCTTATATCCGATTATGTATGCTTTGCGACGAAAAGCCCATAGAGGCATTCAGAACAATCTTTGACAAGTTAAACGCCATCTACGCTAGTTCTGATGACGAAGAAGTAAAAATAAATGACGCTGAAGAAAAAGAATTGATAAAAATGTTATTCATTTTTTCTGTCGAATGCAGAATTAATCTTCAGGTATCTTCATCAAGATTAGATGAGAAACTACTTACATCCTCTGCTGAGACAGTATCTAGCACAAAGAAGAAAAGGGATTATACAAAACACAAATTTTTTGGAAAAAATTTAACTAAAAATAGATATATTCATGCCATTATTAAAAACTTTGCAACTCAAAATTCTCATTTAACAAAGGCAGAGTTCGAAAAAATAATTCCATCTAAACTCCCATGGCATCCAAAACCTTGGGTAACTTTTGAAGAAGCCAAATTAATCGCAGAACGCGATAGGCCCAGGCATTACATAAAGGATGATGAAATTATCCAACTGGCTGATGCAATAATATGTGTTTCAAACGGGCAGGATAAAGATGGAATACCCAAATGGCTAGAACTCTTCAAACAACACAATATTCAAATTGACTAAAAAAATGATCTTATAGGTCTATTTCCTTATAAGATTTAATATAGTCAAGCAAAGTTAAAGGTTTGATTTTATGCTACTCACAAAAGGAAGGTTTATAACAGCGCTCACCTGTCCAACTAAACTGTATTACAAATCGAAACCAGATTATGTCAATCAATCAGTTGAAGACACGTTTCTTGCATCGTTAGCTGAAGGTGGTTTTCAAGTTGGAGAGTTAGCAAAACAATATTTTCCTGAAGGCATAAATATTGAAACCTTAGAAACTTTGGAAGCAGTAAAGCAAACAAATGAACTTTTAATAAATGATTGCGTCACAATATTTGAAGCTGCCATAAAATTCGAAAACTGCTTTATTCGTGTTGATATTTTAGAAAAAAAAGGAAACATAATAAATATTCATGAGGTTAAAGCAAAATCATTTGACGGCAAACAAGATACAAACTTCCTGAAAAAAGATGGTACTCCCAGCTCTTCTTGGAAAAAATATTTATATGATGTGGCATTCCAAAAGTGGGTTTGCTCCCGTGCTCTCCCTAAAAATATAATTTCTGCTAACTTAATGCTCGCTGATAAATCAAAAAAAGTAGCAGCTGCGGGTTTAAATCAAAAATTTAGGGTTCAACAAATAAATGGGCGCAAAAGAATTGTGGTAGAAGGTAATTTTCTCAAAGAACATTTAGACCCTAAAATTCTAACGTCTGTGAAGGTTGATGATATATGCGAAGATATTTTTCTGGCGGATAACCATGGTCTTGGGATTCAAGAAAGTTTTGATCAAATGATACAAAGGTTTTCGTTTGCTTGTGAACATGACCAAAGAATAGAACCAAAATTAGGAATACATTGTGGACAATGTGAGTACATCTGTTCCAGTAATGATAAAACACTTGGAAAGAAAGACGGCCGTCTAGAATGCTTCATGCGAGTCCTTGGAGTAGATACCTCAGTTTTTGAAAATCCGACTGTATTTGATCTATGGAACTTTAGGGGAAAGCAAAAACTCATTGACGATGGAAAAATACGATTAAGCGATCTTGAAGAGACTGATATTAATACTTCTTCAACCACTGTTGGCTTATCAAATTCTGAAAGACAATGGATTCAAATTCAAAAAGCCAAAAATAAGGATGATACAGTATATTTGGACCGTAATGGACTTAAACATGAGATGGATAGTTGGACTTACCCTCTCCACTTTATTGATTTTGAAACAACCATGGCGGCTATCCCATTTGGAGCAAATCGGTCACCCTATGAAGGTATTGCATTTCAATTTTCTCATCACACAGTAGATGAGGAAGGTAATGTAACACATGCTGGTGAGTTCATTAATGTTGAGCCTGGGCATTTCCCTAATTATGATTTCGTGAGAGCTTTGAAGGATGAGCTTTCTAAGGATAATGGATCAATATTTCGTTACTCTAATCATGAAAATACTTTTTTAAACCTAATACTTGAACAGCTCACAGCTGACACCTCTCCCCCGAAGGATAAGGATGATTTAATCCATTTCATCAAAAGTATTACACAGTCATCAATGAAATCTGATGAATTATGGGCCGGTAAGCGAGCTATGATTGATCTTTTAGATGTTGTTAAAAAATTCTATTTTGATCCTCGCACGAATGGGTCCAATTCAATCAAGTATATCCTACCGAGTATTTTAAACCGCTCGGATTTCTTAAAGTCTAAATACAGCAAACCCATTTATGGTGCTAAAACTGGCATTCCAAGTAAGAATTTTAAGTGCTGGACTTGGATAAATAAATCAACTGACGGTTCAGTTTCTGACCCTTACGATTTACTTCCTAAGCTATTTGAAGATAAGGATGCACTACAGATTTCATTACTATCTCAGGACGAAGAATTAAAAAATGGAGGTTCAGCTTTGATGGCATATGCTCGAATGCAATTCGAAGTTATCTCTGATTACGAACGCAACGAATTAAAGACCGCGTTACTCAAATATTGCGAGCTGGATACCCTGGCTATGGTCATGATATATGAAGCTTGGAAATATGAATTGTATTAATTATGAGCGAATGAAATAATCAAAAAACAAAAACTCATTAATGCATTCAAAACAACATAGCAATAAATTGTACGGCAAGATGTTTAAAGGACTTTTTAAATGAGAGAAAAAATAATCTATGCTAATGTAAATTGGTTTACCGTTTCTGAAGAACAATATTTTAATGACATACCAAATACCTTGAAAAGTGCGAAGGCTCTATGGGATGAAAATGGCAGCCAAAATAACTCAAAAATATGTAACATACTGAATGATTTGATTACATGTAATTTTCTGGCTGAAAATATATCTGGATGGGAAAACTATTTTGTAAATATAGATTATGGTGAATTTAAAGCAGAAAAAGTAACCGTATTGGGAGTGGATTTTTCAGATCATACACTCCCCTCAATACGAGCTGAAGCCTGGATTAAAGTTCAACTGAAAGAAGGAATATCAGACGAACAACTCGATGAATGGATTGAAACTGAATGGGGCTTAGTATCTGGAATTATGTGGTCCTGGGATTTACCTAATGAGAACGATTTAGACTTATTTATGGAAGAAAATAAAGGTGTTGAAGCAGTATGGGTTGAAAAAGTCTCATAGGAAATGATTTCAAATTGATAACAGTTGGTGAAAATATATGAATTGTATCACTGAGTTAATAATCCTCAATTTTGGATTTCAAAATTTTTGGACAAACAAATAGAAAATGATTTATTGGTCTTTATATTTGGTTGTAACTGTAGCTTCTAACACCGACAACGTAAGATACTTATCAATTATGTCTTTCGACAGTAGATTGAGTTGCGAAGAGGCAACATCCTTCAACAATGAAATAATTGTTCAATTTAATTCGACTGAAATTCAACTTAAGTGCATTAAGACTGATGAAGCAGTTACAAACGAACTCATCAGCCTAAAAAACTAAAAATAATTGTTTAGTCAAAAATATAACTATATGGCTCTCAATAAGTCATAGTGAGCTCAAAGATTTAATATCATAAAAATACTAACTTGATTATAAATTATATTGTATCTAGGATAATTCAAGTATTTATAACCTGATGAAAAGGAGAAATATAATGTCTGAAGAACTTAATGATTTATGCGAAAGTATTAGTGATAAAATAATGGAAATTGGTTTATTCACAAATCTTATCGAAGACGGAGAACTTGCCACAGTTTCCTTAAGAGTGACTGGAAAACAAGATGATTGGTCAATGTATATTGATGTTGTTGTAGACGATAGAGAAAGTGATGAAATATCTGAAGATGAAGATGAAAATATTTGTGACACATTAGAGATGTATTTCACTGAAAAAGGGCTAAATGAGAGCTTTGAGAGTTTAGGTTATTCGGAAAATGACAGGGACACTATTTGTGTTGTTCTGGTCGAATAATAATACAATAAAAAAAATAAATGAAAATATAAATTACTCTTGAAGACCTAAACTGTCTTTTCCATTCACTCTTGAAGTACATTTAGTGAATTATAAATTCAAAATAATTCTAAATCATTGGAGCTATAAAATGAAAGTATCAGTCGATGTTTATACGAAAGATATTGAAGCTGGATTATCAGCATTTAAGTCTGCACTAGAAGCAGGAGCAACAGACGTTAGTTTGCGCTCATATGAAGATTATGAAACTAAAGAATTTGAAAATCTGAATTTGACGTTTGACGCAGATCATAAATCGGACGCAATCTCAGCACTTGATAAAGGTCCATTTGCAAAAGATAGTGACGATTTATAGTTTGTTATTAAATATATAATAGTTAGTTTGGCAGGATTATGTTTAAAAAAATAAAACGTTTTTTGTTAAATATATTTTATTGCTTTCTTGTCGTGCTTGCATTGCTTACTTGGGAAGATTTTTTTAAATCAGGTGACTTAAATATTGTATCAAATGGCAATGATGCAATAACTACAATGAATAATTTTAATTTAATAAATGAAAATATATTTTTAGCTTTAGTAAGCAGCATAGCATTTGCAATCATTTGGATCATTGTAAAACGCATCGGTTGGCCATTGTTTAAGGTATTCTTAAAAATTCCTAAATTATTATTTCAGCTTATGATCATTGATCCCATCAAAGCAATTTTTGAACTACCAGGCGAGATAGGTCGTCATAATGAACATAAAGAAAAAAGAAAGGCAGGGTCTTCAAAAGTTGCAAAAGCTGGCCTTTTAATGGGTGCAGTAGCACTAGCACGTAGCTCGAAACCATCTAAAGTACCGCAAGCAGTTGCTCGAAATGGGGATGTTAAAAATATAAATTGCCACCACAAAGGTAAAAATAAATGGATTGTTACTTATGAAACTTTGCATCCATCAAGTGGTTGGATATCAGGAAAAAATGAAATTAATCCAAGCATATCTGGCTTTAGCACCATTGGCGGTACGATTGATATAACATGGCAATGATGAAGAAATAACGTAACATAAAATTAAGATTTAAGTAATCGGATTAATATGATGGAAAAAACTGAATTTGTAACAAAAGACAATGTGCATGAAGCTACTAATTTAGAAAAAATTAGGAGCTTGATGGCGAATGCTGAGCGGTTGGGTGAAGATGAAGTTGTAAAAAGATGCAATGCACGCTTGTTGGAACTGAGCAATACAATAATAAAATTTCCAGAAATTGACTATAATTACTGGGAAAAAAAACACCCTTTTTATGATAATAAAAAACTTGAAAAAGGTGATACAGTTTCGGTAGGATTAATCCATGCAGAAAAAGGTGGGCTGATCAAAAAAGAAGATTATCAATATGCAAAAACTTTGGTAGATACAATTGAAAATAAAATCAATCTAATAGACTTGAAACAATGCGGCCATGAAGAACTACTAACTATTTTTGATCTTATCCAAGGTTGGGGTGGCAAACAAGGTAGGCACCCATATAATGAAAAGAAGTTGCCAAAACGTCTTACTGATCCAAAGGAATTCGCTGACGATTATTTAGAAATTATCAAGTTTTTAATTGATGTTTCTGGTCAAGAGTATTTAACTGAAGATACTGTTAAAGAATTAGAAAAGTCTCTCAGAAACCTTAATAATGTTGGAATATCTTTTGGTAGTAAGCATTTTTTCTTTTGGTCATGGTTCAGAAAAAAGCAGAATATTTTTTATATTTACGACATTAGAATGGTGGCTATTACAAAAATACTGAATGGTAAAAAAATGAGTTATTATTCATATTTAATGTTCCTTAATAATATAGAACAAAGTTTAAAATTAGATACTGGAGTTGCCGAGCGAGGATTGTTTTCTTTTTCACACAACTTTTTTTCAAATGATGATCCACCAATATTTAAAAATTTAAGTGATACCAAAAAAGATATCCAAGTTGCAAAAGCATTTGTTAAAAATATTTAAATTAGACATTGGAAATTTATTTATTATTTTAATATTTGGGAGCCAATAATATAAATATAAGTCCTAGAAGCATATTAAATATATTTGCATTGCAAATGTTTGCTACTCGGGCATTTAAATGTCTAATTATCAGAGATTGTTTTATATTGTATCCCATTAAATTCAAACTTCCTAAATCTATTACAAACTAAATCTACCATTCCTCGAGTTTTAGTTTCTAAAATACCAACTCGCTTACATCCTGTATTGATTTCAACAACTCCATTAATGGAGGACTGGACTTCGCATATCATTGCACCCCATCTATCCCAATAATTGCAGGTAAGTTTATCTATTTCTGTATCACCGTCATAATAACCAGTTATAGATTTTGATCCAATATTTTGATCTATTTCATGTGAATTTATTTCGCTTAATGTTGGAATTAATGCTTCATTTTGTGCTGTAGATAAAAGATTTAAGTTACCATTCTGAAATTCAAATAAAGATATTTCTTGAACTTGGGATGTTACACCAATTCCACTATCATATTTAAAAACTGATAAAATATTTCCACTCAATATTTTTAGGCAACATCCCATAAAATCATTACTTTCATAAACACTGTAAAAATTTTCACCTCTTTTTGAAATAATGAAATATTTTATTTTCCCATGCCCTCCACCATCGCTGGCTGCAACTATAGCTTCGTTTACTCCATCATTATCAAGGTCTGCTGTATGAATAATTTCTTTTTGGTAGTTCCAATAGGCTAATTCATCAGTTTGAATTAGGTATGCTTTTCCTTCATCTCTAACAAATAGATCATCCCCATAATCAGACCGCCGAGGAGCTTTTATTTCACTATCTGTATCAGAACTTTTAATAAAGAATTCAGGCTGATTGGCAAAACTTGGATAAGCAAAAGATATCGTATAAACAACAATGGCAAATAGTATGTTTAATATTTTCATTTGTTTTTCTCTTGCTTTGTATGAATTCATAAACGATAAAAAGTATGACTATTAAAGTCAAATTGAGATACTTTCTTGGATGAATGTTATGGAAGACTTAAAAATAAAAGAAGGTGATATTGGTTTATTTGAATTTCAAATTAAACGGGGTGTTGTCGATGAAAATGAAATTGAAGACGAAGATGTTCAGAGCTTAGTAGATAAACTGAAAAAACTTTGTAGAGATAACAAACATAAAGAGGCTTGTGAGTTACTTTTACCTAATTTGTCATTTGAATTTGACCCTAGCGATCTAGATGATGATCCAGATCACTTCTTTGCAGATACAGACTATATCGAACTCGAATGCACTAGCGATAATACGTCAGTTAAAGTTTCATATGATGATGAATTGATGGTGACCATTACAGTTAACTTTGAAATTCCATTAAATGCAGACATTTCCACAACCAAACTTGAAGAATATCTACCTGAAAGTGGGGCGTGGGCTGTAGCTTCTGCTTCACCAGGTTGGATATATGCTGCTAGCGATGGTGATAACGTTTGGTTCAAAGGTGTAAAGTAAAAAATATAAGTGGTATATTAGATACAAAATTAATGTGCCTATGACCTACTAATCTGATTATATCCAATTAGAAATAATGAGAAATTTTATTCGTCATCGCTCTAACTGCCCCAATACTATAATGGGTATCAAAAGATATTATACATCAATTTGACATATGATCTGTTTTGTTATTTGTTTTATCTAGATTTATTGAAGGAAAAATTATGAAATTTGATTCAGCAACAGTAAGTGAAATTGTAATATTCAAACCTCAAGATGGTGAAAATGTTTACTTCCAATGGTTTAAAGCAGATCCCTCCGATGGAGCAAAGGGAGCAGTTGTATCATTTAAATTGCTGAATGATGCTAACTCCGGAGACATAATAGTTTTGTTTGACGGGAATAGTACTAAGATTGCTTCCGAGGAAACTGATTGGCCACAAAAAGCTGCACTAGACACAATGTCATCAACTTTAATTGAGGACTTAGATTTAGGTCAAGATCAGGCTGAACTATGCCTTTCTTTTTTAGATGCTTTAATATCTGATGAAGCCGAAGATTTAGATGAGGCAAGCTTTGATTATACCTGGGCTGAAAGAGCTAACGATTACTTAAGTTTTAATAATAGTGTTGGATCACCTTCAAACAGAATACAAATTAGGGTGAAATCTAATCAGTTTGGAGAAGGAGCTGATGTCGAAATATCTGATAATGAATTGCTATCGGACAATATTGAGATGAGTATGGCTTTCGGTATTTCTCATTTCTGATTTGATTTGCAACTTTAAAGAAATTAATAAGCATCATTTTGAAACCTACAATATCAAAATCTCAATACGTACGTGGTCTTCAATGTAAAAAAGCACTTTGGCTTTTTCGTAATCGTAAAGATCTACAATCAGAACTTACATCAGCACAAAAAGATTTATTTGATATTGGTAACCTAATTGGAAAATTAGCAATGGAAAATTTTCCATCTGGTGTGGAGGTAAAAAATGAATATTGGGATATTAATGGCGCAATAAAAACTACAAATAAATATATTGATGATGGAAATAGTATTATTTTTGAAGCAACAGCTATGCATCCATTAACTGGCGCCTACTCAAAAATTGATATTTTAAAGCGTTTTGAAGATACTGACTTATGGGATCTCATTGAAGTAAAAAGTTCAACACAAGTAAAAGAATATCACAAGGATGACTTAGCTTTTCAATACTATGTTTTTAGTAATTCTGGTTACAAAATAAGAAATTCTTACATGATGCTAATTGATAACAGCTATAAACGAACAGGAAATATTGAACCTACAAAAATTTTACAACTAATAGATATTTCGGAAGAAGTAAAAAATAGACAAAATGAGGTTAATAAAAAAACAATTGAATTATGCAATTCATTAACTGATTCAGGTGTACCAAAAGAAAAAATTGGTGAGAAATGTTTTAAACCTTTTGAATGTGATTTTAAATTATATTGCTGGAAACATGTACCAGATTATTCAGTTTACAATGTATTTCAAAAGAAAAAAGCTGAGAGTATTGATTATAAACATGGTGTCTTACTTGAAAACCTACCAGCTGAATTATTTCCCAGTGGAACAAAACGGGTTGATTTGGAATGTTATTTTGACAAATCGTTAAAAATCGAAAAAGAAAAAATTTCTGATTTCCTAGAAAGTTTACAATACCCAATTTGTTTTTTTGATTATGAAACGATTGCCCCTGCTATACCAATTCTCGAGGGGACAAAACCTTATCAACAGATACCTTTTCAGTTTTCACTGCATGTTCAGAAAGAACCACATCATCAATTGCAACATTTTGAGTATATTCACAAAGATATTTCGGATCCACGCCCCGACTTAATCAAAAAGTTAATTCAAGCATGTGGTAAAAAAGGATCTATTTTAGTCTACAACCAATCATTTGAGATAGCACGAAACAATGAATTAGCTGAAAAATACGAAGAATATGGAGATGAATTAAAGGCTATTAACTCAAGAATGGTAGATCTCATGTTACCATTTAGTAAGCGTTGGATTTATCATCCTGATCAAAAAGGCTCCGTTTCTTTAAAAAATGTTTTACCTGCACTTACAGAGCTTAATTATAAAGATTTAGAAATCGGAAACGGTAGTGATGCAATGCGTTTATATAATACATTTTTGGAAGGGAACTTAGATAAAACATCTAAAGATAAACTTTGGGATGGACTATCTAAATACTGTGAGAGAGATACGTATGCTCTTTGGGTCTTACTTCAAATTTTAGTGAAACACCATGAAGCAAACTAACTCTAAGCAGATATATATCACTAAAAAAAATATAATAGATTAAGTACTAGTCGTTTAATTAAATCTTTTCTATTTTGATTTCATATTTCTTACAATGCTCAATAAAATTCTCAATATTTTCAACTCCCCATTGGTTAGAAACCATTATCTCTTGATCAGATAGAACGATGATATTTTTCTGCTCCATAAAATATCTCTTTTTAGAACTTTTAGAATTTTTAAATTTATCTTTTACTTCATTAACTGGCAAAATAATATTACTTGGCCCAGATTTTATTTTCGAAAATTTCTGAACCAACTCATCATACGTAGGTTTATTTTCTTTTGCATAGTCTTTGATTACGGCGAGAACTAACTTTCCTTTACCATATTCTTTGTTCTTAAATTTATATTTACTGAGATCATTTTTTCCTCTTACAGCACTATTCAACTCTTCTATTGTAGCATTGAATATCTCTTGATTTAGTACAGCCTCATTTATACCAAGATCCATCCTGCATTTCTGAGAAAATAATGATAAAGCTTCGTATATTTCCATTTTTTGCTGTTCATTAATTATAACCTTTTCATTATCATCAGAATGATAAATGGTATTAGCAGTATCAAATACAGAATTAAACGCACTAATTGTCTGATCTGAACCAACCATTTGTAATTCTATTGCAGAAAAAGATAGTGCTATTATTTCTTCTCTGGATAACTTTCCATCTTTTAGCATTTCTCTAGTATGGGATAAAATACTCTTGTAAATTGATACCTTTTCTTCAAATACCTTTTCACTTTTTTTACTCTCTTGTTGAATTTCTGTTTGTTTATTGAGTAAGTACATTGTTAAGATTATTACAAAAGTAACTGAAAAGGATGCACCTATAACTGCAGCTGCAATTCCTCCATCTATCAATTCAAAAAGTGGTGTGAACCCAAAATATGCTGATAAACCAATTATGGCTAAGGCAAATAGAGTTCGTTTTCCTGAGTCTAATATATTTACTTTTTTCAAAATTTATTTCCCCTTTGATGTCACAAACTATACCTTATAGGATTAGCAGCACCTCTTTTTTTGATGTGTTTGATTGATTTATTTAAATAAAGTTTGATAATTTCAGGAGATGCTTCTTTGCCATTGAAGCCCCATCTATCAAGTTTACCACTAAAGCCTAAACTATTTCTTTTTTCTACTTTATACCAATCTCTTATTTCAAATACACCTACAATAGTTCCACGATACTCACTTAAAGCAAACTCTAAATCCGTACGTTTTTTTTCACTTATAACCCACGCTTCATGGGTAGCATCATATATACTCAAAACGCCATTACCTTTTTGATATGATTTATTAATATTGATGATTACAACTTCATGCTCAAGTTTTACGAGTGGAGGAGCGTTATAAAGTCTTTTCACCTCATTGGCTGTCATGATTCCAAATTCCATTGAGTGGTGTCCCAATACCGAGTTCTTCAGATTTAGCCCTATATGATCTAATAAATCTATTAATGATGATTCAATTTTAAATGCATCATCCTCATCTAGTCCATGACGAATTATCACATGCTTAACACGTTTTCCTGATTGCCTTATTTCTCTAATTATATCTAATTTATCTGTGCTTTTTGATAATTTGATTGCATTATTTACATGATTATATATCCGGTTACCTTTACCTTTACCTATATAAAAAGGATTATTATCTCTAGGATCAATAAGGGCATAAACATAATATTTAAGTCGTTTTATTGTGTTTAAGTCAAACATATGAAAAAATTCCTTTTCTAATGTTATTATTAATCAACTCCAATGTAATATACGATTTAAATAGTGGAGTCTTTTTTGAATTTTTGTATGATACTGTATCACATTGAAATAGTATCAATAATTTATACTTTTACAATAAATTGATATGATTGCTTTGTTATGTTTCATAATACTGGATACTTTGCTTTCAAGAGGAATTATAAACTAACCCTTTCAATTTCAATGTAATTTCCTCTTACGATATTTTCACCCTTTCCAGAAAGACAAGTTCCAATGATCTTGCAAATCATAAATAAAATCTTCTGATGCACCCTCACTGAACGCTTCCACATAGCCATGCTCAGACTTGTGTGGTGCTAAAAACTTTAATCCTTTTTGCGATATCTCTACAACATTTCCCTGATCATCATTTAATTCAAATTCTGATCTGGCTCTATCTAAATAGCCAACAGTTTGCTGAAGAATCTGATTTGACAAAACAACTTCGAATTCTAAAGGATCATTTGATACAACGACTACACCGTCAATTTGTTGGTGAAAGTACCCTCCACCACCTTTGCCAGAAAAAGAACCTAAAACTTCATAATTTACTTGGCCAATTTCAATATATACCAAATTCACGAGCCATTCTTCATTCAAAGCTATTCCTATTCGATGAATGTCCACAATGTCGCCCTCCAATTAGATGTGATTAATTTTTCTGGTAGATCAACATTAGACCCTAGCACTGCTAGTGTTAGTCGACAGATTTACAATTATTCCATTGAAGAAATTGTCCAATCTACACTGTTATGAAAGCTTCCAAAATCACCTGGCTCTGCTTCACTCCGCCATTCGTATTCACGTGAAATGTCTTTCAACACCTTTTTTGAGCAATTTGCTTGGGCTATTTCAAATATTAGTTTTGCATCCTCTTTAGTCAAATCGTGTTGAGTAAGTATCTGTTTAATCCCAGCTTCATGATCTAAATCGCTCCAGCCCCAATCAGAGTTTGCTTTCTCTAACATAGAAGGCACTAACTTTTTGTAAAAATTAATATCTCCGTTTAGGCGCACACATAGGCCAAAGTTCATGGCCTCCACAATATCATTATTTTCTATACATCTTGAGACAT
>ENA-OQVM01004609-OQVM01004609.1-marine-metagenome-genome-assembly--contig:-NODE-4609-length-13924-cov-16.191666_pt1 | contig 13924 bp, 12 predicted proteins | sample MGYA00237776_ERZ505498 | MGnify/ENA primary metagenome ERZ505498 (study PRJEB26159, sample SAMN06265151) | marine metagenome | isolation source: Helgoland LTER site | place: Germany:Helgoland, sampling... | reverse complement strand
TCAAAAACCGCTCGGGGACTAAACCGGGGACTCTTTTTTTCTTGTAACCCAAAATAATTTTTATTTTTAAAATAAAGTAACTGGCTTTTTTAAAATAATTTTAGAACAAGTAAGTAGGTTTATAAATATACGAAAAAGAGTGCTGTTTGTTATTTTATAAAACAATTTTTATTTTTTTAAATAAAGCGATGTTGACAGTATTTAGGGAGCGTTTTGATTTTTTGCTCTAAAAAAAACAATAGATACCTCGGTCTTTAAAACAGCTAAAAAAACAACTTATGGTAACGGATGTATTTTAAAGTAAATACGCATTGATTTTTCATTGTTTTTTAGTTTTTTTAAAAACTGCTCCACAATTGATTTTACTGGGGTTTTCCTTTGGTTGTATGTTCTTCTCATTTTTAATGAAATTTAAGGATCAAACCCATTAAAAGTTCCATTGAAAACAATGAAAATCATTGTCAAAAAAAGAATTAAAAACTTAAAAATTATTCTAGGAGATAATTTTTAAGTTTTTAATACCTTTTTTACATTGAAAACAACTGCTCGTTACTTGGTGTATTTTAGCATCCTTAAAATCAATGAATTTTAAGCATTGGTTGCATTGAAAACCTTGCATATTATCATCAAGTGGCATACTGTTTTTGTTGGGGAAACGATGGATTGTAATTTTTGTAGTATTTTATGGCAATAGCTTGACTTTTCATTGTTTTTTAGTTTATTTAAAAACTCCTCCGCAATTGATTTCAAAGGGGTTTTCCTTTGGTTGTATGTTCTTATCATTTTTAATAAAATTTAAGGATCAAACCCATTGAAAGCACTATTGAAAACAATGAAAATAATTGTCAAAAAAAGAATTTTATTTTTCAAAATTATTCTAAGAGATAATATTTAAGTTTTTAATACCTTTTCACTCCTTTTTTCATTGAAAACAAGCGTTTGTTCCTTTGTGAATTTCAGCAACCTTAAAATCGATTAAAGTCAATGAATTTTAAGCATTAGTTACTCAGAATATCTTACTTGACAAGATCAAGTAAGATATTAATTTTGTTGGGGAAATAAAAGATATAACTGTGTCTTCTATTTATTACTAAATATAAATCTGTTTCTGAAGCTTCAAAATTTACTGGTGTTAATAAAACAAGTATTTCAAAAAGAATGTAGAGGTGAGTTTAAAAGCAGTGGGGTTTTTCTTGGAAATATAATATAAAGGAATAGGTATGTTTTTCTGTTTTTACTTCTAATAAAATAGTTTTTAACTGTTTATTATAGTTTTTTTTTTATATTTAATCAAAAATTGCTTAAAATTCAAATTACGTTTTATTAAGTTTAATTATCATAAAAAAATATTTATGAGGATATTATTGGCCTGCGAAGAAAGTCAGGCTCTTTGTTTAGAGTTTAGAAAAAATGGGCACGAAGCATATTCTGCTGACATTATGGAATGTTCAGGAGGTTATCCTGAATGGCATATTAAAGGTGATGTAATTGAAATTATAGAGGATAATTGGGATATGATGGTGGCATTCCCTCCATGTACTCATTTGGCTGTGAGTGGCGCAAGACATTTTGAGAAGAAAAGAATGGATGGCAGACAACAACAAGGTATTGATTTTTTTATGAAAATGATTGATGCTCCAATACCAAAAATAGCGGTTGAAAACCCTATTGGTATCATGAGTACGCAATATAGAAAGCCAGATCAGATAATTCATCCATATCATTTTGGAGATCCATATTCAAAAGGTACTTGTTTATGGTTAAAAGGTTTACCTCCTCTTATTTATAACAAAAAAGGAGATAAAGTAAAACAAAAAGAAATTGTATTTAATGAATTGCCCATGGAAGTAGATAAAGGAGAATTTGTTACTTTTTCAAGCGGAAAAAGAATGGCAAAATGGTATAATGAAGCATCTGGAAATGGCCATTTAAGAAGCAAAACCTTTCCTGGGATCGCAAAAGCAATGACAAATCAATGGGGATAGATACTTTTGACTTTACGCCAGACCCAATATCTTTATTGGAATCTAATAGAAATTTAGGCTACTCAATAGAAGAAGCGATTTCAGATTTAATTGATAATACAATATCTGCAAATGCTACAAAAATTTCATATGAAATTCACTGGAATCAAGGAAATCCATATTTTTTATTAAAAGATAATGGTAAAGGAATGTCCAATCTAGACAGTGAACTGATTAATAGTTTTAGATTGGGATCAAGAAACCCTTTAGATGATCGTGACCCTAATGATTTAGGAAGGTTTGGATTTGGAATGAAAACGGCTTCATTAAGTCAAGCACGTATTTTGACTGTTATCACAAAAAAAAAGGGATACAATACTTTAGCTTTATCGTTAGACTTAAATTTTATTAGGGATAAAGAAAGATGGCTTTTGAAATCAGCAGATAATGATTCCCTAAAAACCGAATTTGAATATTTAGATAAACTAGATTCAGGGACAGTAATTAGATGGGATAATTGGGATAGAGCACCAAAGCTAGAAGAAGACTTCATGTCTCTAATATCTAATATAAATAATTACTTGAGCGTTTGTTTTCATCGTTTTATAGAAAAAGGCGTTTCTATTTGTTGCCATGATTATCCTCTAGAACCTTGCAGCCCAATACCCTTTGGTGAAGGGGCTGCCTTATATTCAAAAATACCATTAGCGAAAAATAACAAAGCAAAGCAAATATCCTACATTTTACAGCATCCAAAAAAATGGGAAGAAGATTATGAAAATATAACTAGATTTAACTCATTTCATCTTTTTGATGGATTTGAAAGGCAACAAGGGATATACATATATCGATGTGATAGACTCCTTACCCCTAGAGGAGGGTGGTTAGGTTTGCTTAGAAAAGGAAATGCAGCAAAATTAGCAAGAGTGGTAATTGATTATCCAAACGATGCTGATGCTTTATGGAGCCTAGATATTACAAAAACTAATGCCTCAATTCCATTTGAATTTAAGCGAGAAATTAAAAAATTAATTGATACAACAAAAAAGGGATCTGTCAGAAAAATTGTAAGAGGAAATAGAAATGTAAATAGGTCTTTAAGCCTAAGTCATTCTAATATTTGGAAAACTTCTGAAGACAGAGAATTTAATTCTTACAAATACATAGTTGACACTGAACATCCAATCTTCAGAGGATTAATTGAAGAAAATAAGATAAAAGAAAAGGATTTAAAATTTTTATTGAAATTGATTTCTGAGAATTTACCAGTTTCAAAAATAATTGACAACAACGATTCAGACCCTTCTAAGCATGATCGTATGTTACTTCAAAATAAATTATCTGAGACTGATTTAGAAATTGCAAAAATATTATTTCAAAATCAAATGAAAACGGAAACTAAAGCTGTAGCTTTTTCTTGGTTGTTAAATTTTGAACCATATTGTTATTGCGAAGACCAGCTTAAAAAAGAATTATTATGAATCCAAAGATTACTTTACAATTAACAAACGCACATTTAATTTGTAGGCAACATATTAATTATAATGATATTAATCATGAAAATTTTATTGAAAATGAACTTATTTCTCAATTAATTGAAGTGTATTATAATCAGTTAGATGATAATACTAAGAAAAATTATCGTTTTGATATTTTTAAAGAAGATTTACTAAAATTATTTGTGAAGAAAAAGCCTACTCAAGCAGTTGCTGAATCGTATGAATTAGAAACCTGGTTAGATAGCTCAAGAAGAGTAAATCTAGAGAAGCGTTTTGCTGCCTATAAAAAATTATTAATTAAAGAGGGAAAAGGTAATATTATAGAGCAAATGGATGCAGATACATATAAGATTTTAGATAGTTGTTACAATCCATCTGAAATGAAGTATGAGTGGGATAGAAGAGGTTTAGTATATGGGCATGTGCAATCTGGTAAAACAGCAAATTATATAGGGCTAATAAATAGAGCCTTTGATGCTGGTTATAAGATAGTAATTGTCCTTACAGGTATGACTGAAGATTTAAGAGTACAAACCCAGAATAGAATTGATCAAGGCGTAGTTGGGCAAAGAGAACAAATTAAATTGGGTATAGGTGAAGATATAGAGTTTCAAAAGCTAGATGAAATAATGCCAGCTACATCTTTAAAAAAAGATTTAAAGAAAAATGATGACTGGAGAGACCATACATTAAGCACAAAAAAGAAATCAATTTGGGTAATTAAAAAAAATAAATCTGTGCTTGAGAATCTAATTATGTGGTTAGATAAACAGCGAACTAATGGAAAAGACAGTAAAATACACAATGTTCCTTTTTTAGTAATTGATGATGAGGCGGATAATGCTTCAATTCAATCGCTTACTAAAAAAGATTACGAAGAATGGGGGGAAGGCCAGAAATTGGATAAACTCGATTTAGAAGATTTAAGCCCAAAACAAGAAGCAGATTTAAAAAAAGCGCAAGAAAGTGTAATTAAGGCAATTAATCAAAATATTAGAGTTGCACTTTCACTGATGTCCCACAAAACTTTTGTAGCCTATACAGCTACACCTTATTCTATTATTAATCAGAGTATTGAGGATTTCGAGAGGTCAGTCACAATTGCTGGAAAAAATTTCACAATTGAAAAAAATTCAGACTTATTCCCAGAGCATTTTATTATACCAATAAGTGCAGGTAGCAAATACATGGGTATTGAAAGAATATTTCCAAGCAATAAAGATAAGAAGTTACCAGTAGTTGTTAACGTTTCGACTAGGTATCCAAATGAAAACCTTGACAATAATTATTTCCCTACTAAAAGAGGCTTTAGTTATTCATTCTCTAATATACCTGGGAGTCTTGAAGATGCTGTTATACATTTCTTAATTGCAATAGTTATACGTAAATATAGAAACCAAAAGGATTACAACAGCTTACTAGTTCATACATCACATTTAACTGATAATGCTGATTATTTAGCAGATAAAATAGAAAATTTTATTTCGAAGTTACAGCAGTATTTGCCTAGTAATATTGGAGGGTATTTTGAAAGAATAGAAAGAACTTTTGAGGAGATTAAAGTAAATTCTAAAAATAAATTATTTAATCAATATTTTGGACAAGAATACTTGTTTCCTGAAAGCATTGATAAAAATGACATTTTAGACGTACTTACCTCTAAAAAAGATGCCAACAAAGAATATATATATGCACCATTTGAAGTAGTAAGTTATCATTCTTCTAATAGAAAGGATTTAAAGCATAAAAATCACACTTTAAAATTTGATTTAAAGGACGATAGAGGTAATAAAAAGTTCAAAAACTATATTGTAGTTGGCGGGAATAGGCTTTCTAGAGGTTTAACTTTAGAAGGCTTGACAACATCTTATTTTATTAGAAATTCTACGCGCCAAGATTCTCTATACCAAATGGCGCGTTGGTTTGGATATCGAATTGGATTTGAGGATTTAGTCAGGATTTATATGCCAACCCATCAGGCTCTTTGGTTTGAAGGCGTTTATAAATTAGAGATGGATTTAAGAAAAGATTTTGAAGCAAATAATAGTGAAGATACTAAAATGTTGCCAAGAGATGCAGTGATTAAATTAGCATTCCACACAAATGATAATCAACATGTTCCAAAAGAGTTAAGAAAGAAATTTCCAGCTATATGTGATCCTAATAAACTGCGCAACACAAAAAGAAAAGCCATTTCCTTTTATGGAACAACTAGTACAAGTAGAATTATTAACGATAAAAATGTCCAACAAAAGAATTTGGAGGTTGTAAAAAAAGTTTTTTCTGCAGTCAAGGAAGATGTTAGTGCAAAGCTATTTGATATGAGTAGGTCTTCTGTTCCCAAAGAATTAAGAAAGAATAAAAACGTTAACTATACCAATGTAGATTACAAGCATATTGTTGAATTATTGAATAATTATGAAGCTCATGGTTTTATAAAAGATGATATTATCGCATTGATTAATTTTATTAAGGAGAACAGCGATAAATTAAATAAATGGTCATTAGTTCTTGTGAATAGGGGAAAGGAAGAGGTGCCTAAATTACTAGGTGATTTTTATGAGGATGGGAAACCGCAAATTAATAGACCTATATGTAGTGTGAGCAGAGATAAAAGTGCGAAACTTGAGCCTACTGAAGCAGGGGCTAACACCATATACTTTAAATCTATATTAGACAATCAAAAAGATAATGTATTTGATATCATAGATAAAAACAATATTGAAGAATATCTAGATAAAGAAAAAACAAGTCAAGCAATAACTGCAAAAAAATATAGAAATATATCGGGTAAACCAATATTGCTTGTCTATCCAGTTAATACAGATAAGTCAAAAGAAATTAAAGTTTTTCCTTTGCTGTACTGTTTTATTCCAATTATAGAGGGGGCAAAAAAAGTCACATATATTGTTAGAAATAAATAAGGTTATGGAAGATAAAAATGATATTGTAAGAATAATTGAATCTGAATCGAATGAAATTGAAACAAAAATGTTGTGGTTTCAATTTCCAACGGAAAATGATCTTAAAGCATTATTCCTTCCTAAATTGGAGAATATTGGGTTCATACTAGTAGATAATACAATAACGATAAATCTTAAAAATCCAACATTTAGAGAGCAATTTAATGATTGGACTGAAAGGTTTATAGAAAAAATCGATTCTAATGATACTAGTGAAATCCTTATTGAAAAATTTAACAATGAAATCAAAGCAATTGTTTTATTAGGACAAAAAGAGAAAAAATTATCTGTGACATCTGCAAGAGGTCTTTATGGAGAATTGTTGGTTTTAAAATCTCACTTAGATGAAGAAAAGTATTCTCAAGATCAAATATTAGAGGGTTGGCATAGGCCTGCACCTGCTAATCATGATTTTGATTATAAAGATTACACCCTAGAAGTTAAAACAGTTTCAAGGTCAAATACAACTTTTAAAGTTACATCTGAAGATCAATTAACTGCAATTGAAGAAAAACCACTTAATCTTCAGTTATACAGAATTGAAAACGTTAACAAAAGTCAAATTGATTCTCTTGGTATATTATATAATGAAATAAGAGAAAAACTTCAACCTGGTTTAGTAAATATTTTTCAAATTAAATGCGCTGAAGACGCCTTTTGTGAGTATTTAGGACCTAAATATATGCCTTTGGATTATAAATTTACAATTATTGAAGATTTCTTGTACGTTGTGGATCAGAATGACTTCCCTAGAGTTAATAAAGATAATATTGATATAGGTATTTCTAAAGTTTCATATAATCTTGATATTTCAGTATTAGATAAATTTAAAATATAAATTCATGCCAACAGCTTTAGAAGTAACAAAAAAATATTTATATGCTGATGCGTATTCACGATATGATAATGATGATTTACCTATTGAGGATTGTAAGTTCCTCAATTTTACTGAATTTTTGGATGAAATCGATGTATTTAAAAATCCAACTGTAGCAAGAAGTAATGGTTTGTATGGTAGAAAAAAATGGAGTTTACTTGGGTATAGTGTAAAAACTTTAAGAGAAGAAAGTGAAGATTCAAGTTTTGAGAAAGAAGATGAAAGTGATGAGGATTTTACAGCGCAAAATTATAAAGATTCTTATGTGTTAAAATGGGAATACACAATGTTTAATGGTGTGTTTTCAGAAAACAGTGAAGTTGGGAACACGACAAAAGCCGAAATAGAAAAATGCATTAAAGAAACTACCTGTTTTTTAGAAAAAACTTTTTCCAAAGAGTTAATAAATGATATAACTGAGGCACAAGATTTACAGCGCCAAATATTAAATCATTATAATCAAGATAATTTAGATTTATTAGAAATCTGTATAATTTCTGATAACGTTATAGATCAAGAAAAATTACCTGAAAAAATTAAGATTGAATCTATAGGGAGAGAATTAAGAATTAGATATTGGGACATTAAAAGATGGAATGACCTAAAGAGAAGCAAATCAAAAAGAGAATCAATAAATATAGATTTTAAATCAGAAACTTATAATCTATATGATATACCATTTGTAAAAAAGGAAACTAAAGAAAAATTATCATATTATTTATCCATTTTTCCAGGAGACCTAATAGCTGATTTATATGATTCATATAATACTGGATTATTAGAAAATAATGTGCGAGTATTTTTATCTGCAACAAGAAAAGCAAATAAAGCAATAAGACAAACAATTGGAGCTAATAATGGATCTGATGCTCATAAATTTTTCTCATATAACAATGGTATATCAGCAACTGCTGAGTTAATTGAAATAGAAAACAACAAAATAACAAAAATTAATGATTTTCAAATTGTTAATGGTGGTCAAACATCAGCTACGATTCATTATAGCAGGATAAAAGATGGATTTAGCTTAAAAGAAGTTTTTGTTGCAGTAAAAATAACAGAACTTAAAAAAAATAAAGAATATTCGTCTATTGTAAGTAAAATATCTCAAGCAGCTAATACCCAATCAGCTGTTTCTGAAAGTGACTTCTTTGCAAATGATAAAATGTTAGTTGATATTGAAAAAATATCTAAAAAGAATCCTATTCAAACAGATGATGAGCGAAATATATTTTACTATTTCGAGAGAATGAAAGGACAATATAATGTTTCAAAACTAACAAGTGGTTCAGGAAAACGTCAAAACATATGGGAAAAATCTCACCCGAAACTGCTTATGTTTGATAAAATTGATATAGCACGTTGGGCGAATATGATTCAAGGGCTTCCTCATATAGCTGCATCTGGTGCTCAAAATCAGTTTAAAATCTTTATGAATAATAAAAATTTTCAAAGAGAAGAGATTAACTTCAGTAACTATAGGAATTTAGTCGGATTTGGATTGTTATTTAAAAGAATTAAAAAACTTTGTGGAACTGCCAATGGAATATCTTACCCAAGTCTTACTATTGATCCAACAACAAAATCACACGCTCCAGTAGCAATGAGTACAGCTATTTACACAGCATCATATATTCATGAAATAACAAAGGGTCAATTAGATTATTGGGGGTTTTATAATTACGAGTATTCATTAACAAAAGCAGTTAATTCCAAAGATCGTATTGATTCTGATATAGATTCTGTTTTAGAAAAAATAATAACACTTATTTGGTCTCAAATTGCGAAGTTTGGAGGCTCAGCCGCTCAGGAAAAAACAAAACTTGTAGAATGCTGGAATTATGTCAGCTCAAACATTTCAATTTCTAACAATATTTTAAATGAAATTAAGCATTTTTGTATTTCCGAAGAAGAAAAAATAAAAAGAGAGTCTTTTACTCAAAATACCGAGGATTCAGATTATTTTAAAACCCTTACATTATTATTAGCAAATAAGGGTAATCTGCTCCAACAATTATTTACAATAGCTAATACAAGTGGAGAGTATTATACCGAAAAAAAAACTATCTCTAATTTTATTAAAAAAATTGAAAGGAAAGTTTTATTACCAATAAAAAGAGTAAAAGAAATTGAGCTTTTTTATGAAATGTTAATCAAACAAGGTTTTACGTTTAACGATACCGGTAAAACAATTTTAGAATTAGAATTAGAATTAAAAAATGTGTATCAAGACATTTTTAAAAACAAAGATACATTCTTAGAAAAATTATATGAAAATTGTTTTGAAGATGAAACATTGTTTGTTGAAAATGAAAAAAGATATAATGAAATAGAAAATATAATTGAAAAATATTATAGGGAATACGGGCTTTCTATTATAGACTTATACAAACTAAACACTATTAAATAAAAAAAAATTGACACGAATGAAGTTGGTTTAAATTTTAATATAATCTCGGTTGTTATTGACATAACTTATAGTAATGAATTTACATCTAGATTAAAAAACAAAATCTATTAAAAAATGGCAGAACGTTCAAAAGAATTGATTCAAGTTGGTTATTATTTATCAAAATATGGAAAACAAGATCCACCTAAAAGATTGGAAACAGATAAATGGAATGAAGCATATAGATTATTTTATGGCACCTTAAATGGGGGTAGAACCGTGTTGGAATTTGAACACAGCCTTAAAAAATTCAAGAGATGCTTTTGATAGTTATTTCACTAAAACTAATAGAGAGGGATGGAAAAATGGAGACGGAAGCCCTGCTAATTTAACAGGGTTTTCGGCAGATGTGTATAATGAATTCATCAGTAGAGATGAGGATTACATCTGGTCAAAAATTGATACATTCTTCGATGTCAACATTAAAATAAAATCAACCATTTTCAATGATTTGATTGCTGAGGATAATGCCGGAAGTGATTTAAAAAATACAAGAACCGAGGGTGGTATAAAAGTTAGAATTTCAAAAACTATTGAAAGAAGTCCAAAATTAAGGCAGGAAGCTTTAAACATACATGGATATAAATGTCAAGTTTGTGACTTTGATTTTGAGAAATCTTATGGAAGTTGGGGAAAAGAATTTGCAGAGGTACATCACGTTAAACCCCTAGCAGAGTTAAAGGGAGAGGAACAAATAACTGATCCAAAGACAGATTTAGCCATATTATGCGCAAACTGCCATAGAATGGTTCACCGTAAAAAAGGAACTACACTTTCCTTGAATGAGTTAAGAAATAAAATTAGTTGAATATTATATAATAATAAGGCACACTTTTAGGAGTGCTTTTTTTCTACTTTACCTAGAGAGGTTGAGGTGATAACAATAAAATCGAATGTTCGAATTCTTCAGGCCTAGTAACATTATTAACTAAGCAATAAATATTAAAACATAGGCAAATTTTCTTCCTTTAATTTAGTCATGATAAAAATTTCAGTAAACACTAAATTTTATAAATCGTCAGAATGAATAAAGTAGGTTTTATATTATATTTACAATATGACTTTAAAAGTAATAAGGTATAAAAACTACGGATGTCAAATGGAATCAGAAGATGATGAAGATCAGTTTTATTTTTCTTTTTATGAATTAAACAATGGAGAAATTATAGAGCTAACGTTGATTGAAAATTTCAAGGATAATAAACTAAATGCAACCCAATTTGAATTCTCTTACACAAAAATGAAACTAAAGAATGGAGAAATTAGAAATTATAAATTTGGAGATGCAAAAGCTAATAATGAGGAAGGAATGTCTAAAGAGTTTTATAAATGGTTTGATTCTTATCCCCCAGGAGTGGACGTAATAGATTCATTTGCACTTTATGATGAGGAAGAAAAATGCGTTAAGGATTTTTACTTAAAAAACATAGAGCCTACAAAAGATATTAAAACTAACACAACAGAAGTTTAAGTAAAAACTAAATATTGTAAATTGAGGGTATGAAAAAGATATTACTTTTATTATTGTTAATTCCTTTTTTAGTAAATAGTCAAATTTCTTTTTTGGATAAAAAAAACGGCTATAAAGACATTAAACTTGGAACAGATGTTAGAGACTACGATTATATAAACAAAATTGAGGATCGTAAATCAAGTGAGATACGTCTTAATTGGAGATTTGGAGGAAATCTGATGTATGAAAAACAACTCTCCAGTTATGGGCATGAATATATGGTTGATTTAACTAAAATAAAATCGCCACATCCTTTTTATTTAACAAAAGCTATATGGGTTAAAACGTATAATAATTTGATTGCAAGGATTACTATCATAGTAGACGGTGGTGGTTCGGTAGGTTGGGCAGATAAAGGTGTATATAACTCCTTTGTTAAATTACTTGGATCTCCTAACGAATATGATTCCTCTGGTGGTCAAAAAGGCTTATTGGAAACTACTTGGGCGACTTGGAAGACAGAAAAAGTTGGTTTAAGCTTATCCTCAATTCATAACATAGGTCCATCTCCAATAATAAATGGCGTTGCTTACTATTACTTAGAAGACAAAAGAAGAATAGGTTGGAGAATTACATACACAGATAATGAATTAAACTATAAAATAATTCTTTCAGAAGAAAATAAACAAAAAAAAAGAGAGGAAGAAAACCTTAAAAAACTGAAAGACAAATTTTGATTTTATAAACTTCAAACTCAACTATATCTTCTTCTTTCAATTCAGCTATTTCTAAACCTCTTAAGGATAAACTTACATTTCTTATATTTGAGTATGAAAAAACTACTTCTACTTTCCTCTTTGTTAATCTTTGCTTTTTAGCTGTGACGATGAAGGCAATCCATTACCAGCCTATACAGTTGAGGGGAAATGGCTATGGTCTCCATCTGAAAATAGGATAGATGCAAACACAATGTATGAATACTTAGACGGAACTATATACACATACTATGGAGACTATCCTACTGATACATTTTGGAACTCATTAGATAGCTCAGATAGAATCCCAGGCACAGGCTCTTATACATATGACGGATATACTTTAATAATAGATGGAATACAAGAGATAGTTTCATTCGAATGTGATGGGGGTACAATGCTATTTGAAAATGGAGGACAATATTGGAGATTAAGCTCTGACTGCAACTAAACCACAGGCATATCTTCTTCTTTCAGTTCAGCTATTTCTAAACCACGTAAATAGGTTAGACTTACATTTCTTATATTTGGAGTATGAAGAAAAAAAAACCGAAGGCATTAGCCCTTACTCAAATTTTACTTGCATTAAACTTTGTTCTTCTTGGTTATATGCTTTCCGATGAATCCGAATACAAAACCATTATTATTTCATTAAGCATTATTGGCGCATTAGCTTGTGCTTATGAAGCTGTAAGGATATTCAGAAACAATAGAAACTAAACCATAGGCATATCTTCTTCTTTCAGTTCAGCTATTTCTAAACCACGTAAATAGGTTAGAGATACGTTTATTGATGAATGCCCCATAGCTTTTTGTAGCTTGGTTATAGAGCCTGTCCTCTTGAAGATTTCTATAGCTCCTGAATGTCTAAATGAGTATAATGTTTGGTCTTGTTCAAGCAGTTTAGAAACCCTCTTAAAACGACCCCAAAGGGTCTTAAAATAGTCTTCATTTAAAGGTCTTATTGTGTCTGTAAATATATTATGTTGAGGTTGTCCTTTAATAAGCAATTCTCTTATGTAAATAGGTACAGGAACTATTCTGTTCTTGCCAGACTTATTTCTATTACCAGACAAATGAATATAGCCCAAGTCATCACTAAAGTCAGACCACTTAAGCTCCCTTATTTCACGATGAGGTCTAAGCAGACATCCGTAGGTCATTATACAGCATAAATACAGGTTGTCATTAAACAACTTTATCTCCTCAAGTATGAGGTTTATATCATTGTAAGGCTTATGTAGTTTAGCCTTAGTTTTCTTTGCTTTAATACCCTCCATAGGATTGCTGTTCATTCCTATGTTCCTTGCTTCATTTATAAGCACACTTAGATGTCTTTTAATGGTGTTATAAGACACTCCTAAAGCATAGTGATTTAGATAAGATTTAACGTCGTTAGAAGTGATGTTTCCATCAGTAGGTTTAGCTGTGAAACTATCATATACAAACCTCAGCATTGATTTGTATTTGTCTGAATAGTCTCCTTGCAGTTTAGCGTCTAATGCTAACTTAAAATACTCTAAATCTGACTTATTAATAACCTTTAAGGGCTCTTGAATACTTAAGCCACTTGTTATGAATTTAAACACCTCAGCAGCTAACAATTGAGCTACTTCAAAACGCTTACCAATAGGATACGAATTTGGATAGAGGTTATAATTGATTTTTGAACCATTAAACAACCTATAGCGTTTGCCATTGAGATAGAAAACTACATAGAAACGTTGCTTATTATCAGACTTTACTTTTGGATATTTTACACTCATTTTTGACACACTTTTGACAGACATTAATATTATCTGTTCTTAAGTGTCTAAAAATCAAGTTTTTGTGTGGTTAGAGCATCTGACTGTTAATCAGAGGGTCCTTAGTTCGAGCCTAAGAGGAGGAGCCATATTAGACAAGAGGTCATTTTTGACCTCTTTCTTTTTTTTAATACCTTTCAAAACCTTACTGGCCAACAT
>ENA-OQVM01004606-OQVM01004606.1-marine-metagenome-genome-assembly--contig:-NODE-4606-length-13928-cov-5.940871_pt1 | contig 13928 bp, 13 predicted proteins | sample MGYA00237776_ERZ505498 | MGnify/ENA primary metagenome ERZ505498 (study PRJEB26159, sample SAMN06265151) | marine metagenome | isolation source: Helgoland LTER site | place: Germany:Helgoland, sampling... | reverse complement strand
CGAACAGTTTCTTCCTGAAATTTGCACATTAGATGCTGGAACATTAAACTTTGGTGACAGCTCAGTAATTACAGTTAATACGCCAAACGATTTAAGAAAAGCGGCAAAAAAATTAAAAGAAATAGGAGTTAAACCTGAAATAGAAGCTTTTGATTTAGGTAATATGTGGTTTGGAGCTCAACTATACAAAGAAGGATTACTAAGTGATCCACCAATGTTTCAAATGTGTTTAGGAATTCCATGGGGAGCACCAGCAACAACTTTAGCAATGCAAGCAATGAAAGATATTATGCCAAAAGAAGGTGTTTGGTCTGGATTTGCAATTTCAAAAAATGAAATGCCATTTGTTGCTCAAACAGTTTTAATGGGAGGCAATCCAAGAGTTGGACTTGAGGATAATTTATATTTATCTAAAGGTAAGTTAGCTACCAATGCCCAGTTAGTAGAAAAAGCTATAAGAATAGTAGATGAACTTGGTTACTCAACTATGACACCAGCCGAAACAAGAGAACAACTTAAACTTACAAAACATAAGTAATCTCAAAATAGTAGTTTAATTAATTTAGTGTAATCTTTTTAATAACCTAATTTTTTATCAATCTGATTCACTAAATCTTTATTTTCTATAAATAATTTTAAATTTTTTAAAAATATATTAAGAGTTAATCTAACATAATCACCATTATCATCAGATGACACATGAGGAGTTAAAATTAAATTTGGTGTATCCCAAAGTTTTGAAGACTTATCAAGAGGTTCATGCGTAAAAACATCAAGTATTGCACCTGCTATTTCATTATTGTTTAGTTTTTCACACAATGCATCATAATCCATTACTGATTGCCTCCCAACATTTACTATTCCACAAGTAGGTTTAAGCATATTAAGCTTTTCTTTACTGATTAGATTTTTTGTATCTGGAGTTTCGGGAACTGCCAAATATAAAAAATCAGCTTTAGGTAATACGCTATCAATATTTTCTATTGTGATTACCTCATTACATCCTTCTACAGTTTTTCCTCTTTTATTAACTCCAATAACATTTGCCCCTAATGACTTAACATGTTTTGCCATCGAAGAGCCCAAAGAACCTGTTCCAACTACAACTACTGTTTTTCCTGCAATGGGGTTACTAAAAAGAGACACAAACTCTTTCTTTTTTTGGTTAGTAACAATTCTAGTCATATGGTTTTGCAACATTAAAATAGCCATTAGTCCATATTCACCAGCTTTTTTAGCATGAGCGCCACTGCTATTTGTCAATACTAAATCATCAAACATCCAGTCTAAAGGTAGTAAATGTTCTACGCCTGCTGATACAATATGTATCCATTTCAGATTAGGTGAAATTTTTTTGAGATTATTTGTAGGAAAATTCCAAGCTAATAATATATCTGAATTTGACATTGATTTTTCAAAATTATCTTCATCCCAATCAACAAATATTTCTAATTTATCCTTTATTTCAGGAAAATCTTTAAGAGCTTCATTTAAATGTTCTTTTGTAATAGTAAAATTTTTTTCACCCTCAGCATCTGTTGGGAATGACCCAGGCGCCCAGTGATTATTTTTAACATGAATTTTAATCTTTTTATCTTTATTCAAAACTACCTCTTGCTTCCATCTCTTGAAGATTTTTTATAATACCATTATCTCGTTCTTTTAATGGCATATCTTCTAAATTAAACTGCATATTCATTACAGATGAACAGATTGATTTAACATATTCTTTATCATTATTGTTTTTTTTTGGTGCTTTTAATATTGTATCCTGTCCGTTAGTTCTTACAACTTGTCCTTTTGCTTTTTGAGGTTGAGGAGGATCTTTACCTTCTTCTAAATCTTTTGATAGTTTTCTTATTCTTCTTCTGTAAATCATAACACCTTTATCAGTTGGCATTAAATGTTCACCTTTGTGACTACTGATTGATCCCATTCCTTCAACAGCTTCTGCATCACCAGGATTTTTTTGTTTTTCTTCTTGTGTTCTGTTTGAAATCTCACCAGCTTCAATTCTTTCATATCCTTCTTGATTATTATATTCAATTGGATCTCCTCTATCACCAAAATTTGCCCAAGCTAAAGCTACACAATGACGATCATCAACTGGAACAACCCATCTTGTAAAAGAGCTTCTTCCAAAGTATTTACTTTTTGTACCATCAGCAGCAAAAGCAGCTCCAGCTTGTGTAAAATTTGGTAAAATTAATTCATTTACTCTAACCCATACATTATCGTTTATACGTCTTGTATTGCATCCAAGGTATTGAATACCTCTTTCAAAAAAATCTATCTCTCCAACTTCAGCAAAACCTTCAGAAAATTGTATACCAGAGCTTTGACCATGTAAAAAAGATGTATGAAGAGGATCCATAATTGCATCAAGTACTTGAATCCAGTTACAATTATAATCTATTCGGTAAGGGTTAGAAATATTTCCTGGTATTTCAAATGAATCATAAAGTGGAAATTCAGGTATTTTTTCCATTGGACCCAGATATGAAAACACTAAACCGTTAAACTCTATGACCGGATATGCTCCAAGCTTAAATGTTTCTCTTAATTTTTTAGCCTGTTTCGAGTCTATATCCTCGCCAGGCGTTTCAAGAATTTCACCATTAGTTGAAAAAAGCCAACCATGATAACAGCACCTAATACCTTCATCTTCAGTTTTTCCATAGGCCATTGAAGCTCTTCTATGAGGACAAGCTTTATGTACTAAGCCTATATTCCCTTTTGTAGTTTTAAATATAACTAAATCTTCACCTAGAATACGAATTTCCTTTGGTGTCTTACTTACTTCTGATGTTAGAGCAACAGGATGCCAATAACGTCTTAGATATTCTCCACATGGTGTTTTAGAATTTGTTTGGGCCAATCCTTTATCTATCTCTGGTACAGCTGACTGTTTGTAGCCTCTAAAATCTTCCTGTTTGAAATTATTATTAATCATACCAGTACTTCTTTGAAAAATTATATTGTAAATATTATTATTCTAAAATACGCTTTTCAATATAAATAAACCTTTGTCGGCCAGCTAATGTCTAAAGAAAAAAATTTAGTAAAAATTAAAAAACCTAAAAATTCTAATACTATATTTGGATTGCCATCTAAATCTTATATTGATGAAGATTTTTGGAAAAAGGAATGTGAAACTGTCTTATCCAATGGATGGCTGTTTGTGGGTTTTTCACATGAACTCAAAAAATCTGGTGATGTAATCCCGGTATTTATTGCAAATAAACCTATTTTACTTGTGAGAAATGGAAATGAAATTTCTGCTTTTCACAATGTTTGTAGTCATCGATGTTTAAAACTTGTAAATGAAAAAAAAAATGTAGGAAAAATTATCCGTTGTCCGTATCATGCTTGGAGCTATGATCTCGATGGTAAATTAAAAGCAGCCCCACATGTGGGTGGAACTAATCAACATAAACCTAAAGGATTTAATTTTTCTAATCATGGATTAAAATCAATTAATGTTCATGTTTGGCATGATTGGATTTTCATTAATTTTAATGGAAAAGCAAAAAAATTTGAAGAGTATGCGAAACCACTTATTAAAAAATTTGATGATATTGATTTAACAAAATTAAAATACGCAACAACTCTAGATTTTGGAAAAATAAATACTAACTGGAAATTTTTAATTGAAAATTTTATAGAACCGTATCACGTACAATTTGTTCATAAAACTACTACCAATCAACCTTTAAAGGATCATTATACAGTTGTTGATGGCATGTGTTATGGAAGTGGTGTTGATGTTGATGAGGAAGATACCAATAATAGTGCTGCACTGTCCGTAACCTCAAAATATTTATCTCTTTTTCCAAATTTTATAATTGGAACATATTTTCCTAATCAAATTGGTGTTTATTTAAATATACCAATAAGCCCAGGTATAACTTCACAAAAAAGAATAATCTATACTACTGATGGTAAGTCCATGAGCGAAAAAGAAATCAAGATGGTGAAAAACATATGGTGGAGTGTTCATAAAGAAGATCATGAAATGTGTGAAAGACTCCAAGAAGGCAGATATTCTCCAGCTGCAAAAGAAGGTGGTCTTTTATCTCCAGTTTGGGAAAAAGGTGTGCAAGCATTTCAAAAACTTATAGTTGATGCTACAATGAAATCTTCTAAATCAATAAAAAGGAAAAAAAATGTCTAAAGAAATAAATCTAGAAGGGTATCGACTTGCCCACACAATGATCAGAGTTAAAGATCTAGAAGCATCTTTTAATTTTTACTGCAAAACTTTAGGTATGAAAGTTTTAAGAAAAACAGATTATCCTGATGGTAAGTTTACAAATGCATTTATTGGATATGGACTTGAAACTGAGTCTCCTTGTTTAGAATTAACTTGTAATTGGGATCAAAAAGAGGACTACGACAAAGGAAATGGATGGGGACATGTTTGCATTGAAACTCCTGATGTTTACAAAGCTTGTGAAGACCTTGAGAAACTTGGTGTTAATATTACTCGTAAACCAGGCCCAATGAAACATGGAACTAGAGTAATAGCATTTTGTGAAGATCCTGATGGATACAAAGTCGAATTAAACGAACCAATAAAAGTATAAACTGAAAGGAAATAAGAATGTCAAAAAAACCACAGCTATATAAGTTTAAAGATATAGAAAATAGACTTCATACTCTAGAACCAGGCAAAAGTTATATTAAACCGTTTGTGACCAGCAAAGTAAGCAATACAATGTGTGGTGGATTAAATTTTTTAAATAAAGTTTCTGTTCCATGGGATTTAACTTGTGATGAAATTATTTACTGTATGGAAGGAACTTTCAGATTAACTTGCGATGGACAGTCTTATATCTGTAATCCAGGTGATGTACTTTATATACCTAAAGACAATCATATAGCTTATGAATGTGATGAGAAGTGTGTAATATTTTATGCTGCTTACCCACATGATTGGAAACAACAAGCAGGCATAACATTTGTTCCTGGAATAGATCCTGAGGATATGCCACAATAATAAAAAGACTTAAGGAGATCAATATGAGTAAAAATGAACAAGTATATTTTGAAAATTTTAAAGATGCGGTAGCAAGAAATAAAAAAATGATACCTTCTGTTTATAAAAAATTAAAAAATGCTGGTGTAAAATATGTTTTATCAAGCTGGATTGATCTCCATGGTATTCCAAAATCAAAACCTGTTCCGATGAGTGATTTTGAACCTTTATGCTTAGGAAAAGGACCCCAGTTTGCTGTTCATTCAATATCTTTTGTTCCAGAACTAACTCCCGCAGACTCTGATCAAGTCATGCTTCCAGATTTAGATGCTGTTTATATTTGTCCTTGGGACACGTCGACTGCAATTATTTTTGCAGATCTTTATTGGGAAGATAAACCTTATAATGTTTGCCCAAGACAAGCTTTAAAACGAAATATGCAAAAAGCTCAAGAAGAAGGATACAAAGGCATGGCAGGTGTGGAACCTGAGTTCATTGCAATGAAATATGATGAAAATGGTCAACCTGTAAAAGCTATAGATACAGATCCTATAAAAGGAATAAGACCACGACGCCAAGCTTTTGGTTATGACGTTGAACACTCATTAGACTCAATGCATTTTCTAAAAGAGTTAATAGACATTCTTAATGGATTAGGTTGGAAGCTTCATGATGTAGTAGCTGAAGGTGCTTACTCACAATTTGAATTAGATTTTCATTATACAAATCTTTTGGAAATGGCTGACAGACTTGTTTTTCTACGTATCCTTCTTAAAGAGGTCGCTAAAAAACATAATATGTTTATTACATTTATGCCTAAGCCAACTATAGGTGATTGGAGATCAGGAGCTCACATAAACTTTTCAATGATTGATAAAAATGGAAAAAATATCTTTGATGGTGGAAATAAATGGTCTAAAGAATCTTTATTTGCTGTGGGGGGCCTAATGAAACATGCAGAAGCAATAACTTCAATCACATGTTCAACTGTAAATTCATACAATGGTTTAGTACCAAGAGTAGGTGGATTTGAGGGAGGTACAGTTACTTGGGCACCAACAAATATCACTTATGGACATAATAATAGGTCTGCCCAATTTAGATTGCCACAAAATAGATATTGTATTGAAAATAGAGCTGCAGATATGACAATGAATGTGTATTTAGCTTTTTCAATGACACTTTCAGCTGCAGTTGAAGGTATTAAAAATAAAATTCATCCAGGCAAACCTACAGATCAGGATCTTTACAATATGACAGATAGTGAATTTAAAAAACTTGGAATAAAAAGACTTCCAAAAAATTTACTTATGGCTTTAGAAGCTCTTAAAAATGATAAAATGTCTGATGAAGTAATAGGATCTGTTATGAAAAAATCTTTGCTTGCTTATAAAAATGATGAGTGGGAAAGATATCATCAAGCGGTTACTGATTGGGAAGTAAAAGAATACCTAAGACTTTATTAATTCATGGTAAAATATGAAAAGTTTAAATTAGGTAATATAAAACTTTTATCAGGAAAAATTTTAAAATCAGCTGAACTAGCGTACAAAACTTACGGTACATTAAATAAAAGTGGATCCAATGTTATAGTTCTTCCAACATTTTATACAGGTAGTCATATTAGAAATGAAGGTTTTATAGGAAAAAATAGAGCCCTAAACCCAAATAAATATTTTATTATATCAATTAATATGTTTGGAAATGGCTTTTCATCATCTCCAAACAATTCTACAAAAGATCAATCAGGTTCAAAGTTTCCAACCTTAACTTTGTGGGATAATATTTATTGTCAACACAAACTAATTGCAGAAAAATTAAAAATAAAAAAAATTGCATTAGTAACAGGTTGGTCTATGGCTGGCTGTCAATCATATCAATGGGCTGCTCAATATCCAAATATGGTAAAAGCTATTCTTCCATTTTGTGCTTCATCAAAAACATCAATTCATAACCATGTTTTTTTAGAGGGTGTTAAGGCTGCACTTATAGCCGATAAAAATTGGAACAAAGGTAATTATATAAAACAACCCACAGAAGGTCTCAAGGCTTTTGGTCGTGTATACGCAGGGTGGGCCTTTTCTCAAAATTTTTACAGAGAAAAGTTATTTAGAAAACTTGGTTATAAAAATTCAGATGAATTATTAAAAGATTGGGCTAATGATCATGCCAAAAACTGGGACGCAAATAATTTATTATCAAAGTTAAAAACATGGCAATTAAACGATATAAGCAAAGGACCATTATATAAAAATGATTATATCAAGGCTCTAAAATCAATTAAGGCTAAAACAATTTTAATGCCCTGCAAACAAGACCTTTATTTTAGAGTTGAAGACAATGAATATGAAAATAAATTTATACCCCATTCATCTTTAAGACCAATTGACTCATCTTTTGGACACTGTGCAGCAAATCCAGGAAATGATAAAAAATTTGAAAAAGAACTTGATAAAAATATTAGAGAATTATTGAACTAGTAATGAAAAAAATAAAAAAAGTTGCTGTAATTGGAACAGGAGTGATAGGTGCTGGTTGGATTATTCGATGTTTAGCACATAATAAAATTGTTCATGCTTTTGATAAGGATATTAAATTAAAAAAAAATTTAATTACTGAGATTAAAAGAACTTGGCCATATGTAAAAAAACTTTTTAATAAAAAAACTCTCAATCTTAAAAATTTCAAATATTTTACCTCAATTGAAGATGCTCTCAAAGATGCAGATTTTATTCAAGAATGCGCAAGTGAAAATTATGCTTTAAAAACTAAGTTGATGAGCACTATTGGAAAATATGCAAAACCCAATGCAATAATTTCATCAAGCTCATCAGGATTATTACCAACAAGAATTTATTCTAAATGTAAAAACCCTGAAAGAGCAATGATCGGACATCCATTTAATCCAGTTTATTTATTACCTGCTGTTGAAATTGTACCTGGAAAAAAAACATCAAAAAAATATTTAGCAATAGCTAAAAAATTTTATAATTCAATATCAATGAACCCAATAATGGTAAAGCATGAGTTGCCTGGTTATTTATCAGATAGATTACAAGAAGCTTTATGGAGAGAGGGCTTACATATTATCAACGAAGGTTATGCAACCACAGAGGAATTAGATAGAGCAATTGAAGATGGTCCAGGATTAAGATGGTCGTTAATGGGAACCTTTTTAACTTTTCATTTAGCTGGAGGAAAAGCTGGAATGAGACATATGTTAGAACAATTTGGACCTGCTTTAAAACTACCGTGGACTAAATTAAAAGCCCCAACTTTATCTAATAAGTTAATTGATAGACTGGTTCAGGGGACCAAAAAACAATCTAGAGGTAAATCTGTTACTAAGATTTCAAATATTAGAGATGAATATTTAGTTGAGCTTCAAAAATTAAGAAAAAAATACGTGCAAAAATTAAGAGATTAATTTAGTTAATAGTTATGAATTTAGAAAAATATAAAAATGATTTTGTACTTGATGGTTTTATTTCTCCAGTAAGCATAATTTCAGAAAACGAGGCAAGAACTCATAGAGAATTATTAGAAAATGCAGAAAAAAAATTAGGCAATATGCATTATCAATCTAAGATACATACAATATTTAGATCAGCATTTGAATTAGCAACTCATCCAAATATTTTAGATATTATAAAAAAGATTATTGGTCCAAATATTTTGCTTCACAATACAACCTACATAATAAAAGAGGCAAAATCTCAATCATTTGTAAGTTGGCATCAAGATCTTCCTTATTGGGGATTTAGTTCAGATGATCAAGTGTCTGTGTGGTTAGCTCTCTCAACAGCCAATGATTTAAGTGGTGCGATGTACATGATTCCAGGTAGTCATAAAAATGGAATGAAAAAACATATATCTGTTAAAAATAAAAATAATGTTTTAACTCAAAATCAATCTATAGAAAATGTAGATGAAAATAAGAAAATACTTTGTGGATTGAAACCAGGTGAAGCATCATTTCATCATGGATGGACAGTGCATTCTTCAATGCCAAACAATAGTAATGATAGAAGAATAGGTTTTAATATTCAATATATAGCCACCCATATGAAGCAAGAGAAAAATAAAGAAGACACTGCAATTTGTGTATCAGGAGAAGACAATTATAATTATTACAAAGAGGATATAATTGCTAAAAATGATAATCTAGATGATATTAAGATACAACGTATGAAAAACTTGACTAAAAAATATTTATCAGTTGTATCTTCAAAAAATTAATTAATCATTTCTTTCTGTATGGCCATCTACAGAAATTACCTGTCCAGAAACTTTGCTAGAGTCATCTGAGATTAGAAAAGAACACATTTTTCCAATATCTTCTTCTAAGATCCATTGTTTCATTGAACTCATAGAGACAAAATCTTTCTCAATTACTTTTGTTGAAACTTTGGTAAATTTAGCTTTATCCTTTATAACTCTTTTCATTCGGTCCCCCTTAATTGTTCCAGGACATACGGCATTCACTCTAATATTAAATTTACCCAGTTCCATAGCTAGAGTTTTTGTAACACCAATTATTGCCCATTTACTTGCTGCATAAGGGGACCGAAGTGGAAAACCAAGTATACCAGCAGTGGATGAAATATTAATAATTGAACCGTTTTTAGATTTTTTAAGTAATGGAATAGCTTTTTTTGTAAAATAGAAGTGACTATTTACATCTACATGTAGAGTATTTTCCCAATCTTTAGATTTTAATTTTTCAAGAGATCCAGTAGGTCCTGCTATACCTACATTATTTATTAAAGCATCAATTTTTTTTGTTTTCTTTTTTACTTTTTCAAAAAAATCTGAAACTTGATATTCATTTGATGCATCGCAGAGATATGAAAAAAGTCTTTTATTTTTAAGTGGATGCTTATTTAATTTATTGAGTGATTTACTATCTATATCACAAAGATAAATGGTTGCTCCTCTTGAAAGGCATACTTTTGCAGTGGCTAGACCAATTCCAGATGCTCCTGCAGATATGATGATTTTTTTATTTTTTAATGATTGGCTAACCATTAATTATGATTTTGTTAATGAGGACTGTAATTCTTTATTAGTGATGTAGCCTTTAATATTTCCACTTTTATCAACCACCTCACAATTAGCGTTAGTACACACTATTTGAGGTAAAAACTCTTCGATAAACTGATCTTCATTAACCTTAACTAGATTTGATTTATCAATACCATTTGTTTCGTTAGCATTAGTCATGATAATTTTAGCTTTGATAACCTTTGCTCTATTAACATCTTTAACAAAAGCTTTTACATAATCATCTGCAGGTTTCATGATAATATCAACAGGTGTTCCAACTTGAACTAATTTTCCAGCATTTAAAATTCCAATATGATCACCTAATCTTAACGACTCGTCCAAATCATGAGTAATAAATACGATTGTTTTTTTTAATTCCGATTGAAGATCAATTAATTGTTTTTGCATGTCACTTCTAATAAGTGGATCTAACGCACTAAATGCTTCATCCATTAACATAATATCTGAATTAGTAGCTAATGCTCTAGCTAGACCAACACGTTGCTGCATCCCTCCAGATAATTGATTAGGAAACTGGTTTTCAAATCCATTAAGACCTACAGCCTCAATTTTTTCCATAGCAACTTTATCTCTTTCTTCTTCAGATTTTCCTTGCATCTCTAAACCATAACCAACATTTTGCATTACGGTTTTATGTGGAAATAAACCAAATCTTTGAAAGACCATACTCATTTTATGTCTTCTAAAATCTATCAATTGATCTGGATTAAAACTCATAACATTCTCACCATCAATTAGAATTTCTCCAGCTGTTGGATCGATCAATCTATTTAAATGTCTTATTAGTGTAGATTTTCCAGAACCTGATAACCCCATACAAACAAAAGTTTCTCCTTCTTCAATATTTAAAGAAACATTATCTAGACCAACTGTGTGGCCAGTTTGTTCAAGAACTTCATCTTTTGTAGATCCATTTTGAACCATACCCATTACTGAGTCTGGATCATTACCAAAAATTTTATAAATATTATTTATTTCTATTTTTGACATTATTTTTTAACCTTTTTAGCTGGAGCATTTCTCTCCTGAAGAGTTTCACCATAAGATTGAGTAATTCTATCCAACACAATTGCTAATAATACAATTGCAATACCAGCTTCAGCAGCACGACCTACGTTTAATTGTTGAAGACCTAAAAGAACCTCATCACCCAAACCTCTTGTCCCGATCATTGAAGCAATAACAACCATTGATAAAGCCATCATTGTACATTGGTTAATTCCTTGCATAATATTTGGAAGTGCTAATGGGATTTGAACTCCCCACAATTTTTGTTTTTTGCTAGCACCAAAAGCATCAGCTGCTTCTGTTACTTCACTGTCTACCAATCTAATTCCTAAATCTGTTAATCTAACCAAAGGTGGTACAGCATATATAAAAGTTGCAATAATTGCGGGCACAGCACCTAAACCAAATAACATAATTCCTGGTATTAAATACACAAAAGCGGGAATGGTCTGCATTAGATCAAGTATAGGAAGAATTTTTTCTCTTACTCTATTTGCTCTAGACATCCAGATTCCAATTGGAACACCTATTATAAGACATAAGAAAATACTGATTAACATTATAGATGTTGTTTCAATTGCTTTGTCCCAGAATCTTGGATGCAAAAATCCTATAAAAAATGTACAGAAGCCAACAGCAACAGTTGTTTTAATCTTTTTCCCACTAGCAAAATAGGCAAGTATTACAACACCTATAATTACTAAAGGCCAGGGGGCTTGAACTAAAAAATTTTTAAGCCCCATTAACATAGCAAGTAGAACATTATTTATTGCTTCAAAAATAAAACCAAAGTTTTCATTTAAAGCTTTGAACCATTTGTTGATCCAGGGCATTAATGGTAAGTCTAACCATTTAGGCCAATTACTTAGCCATGAAAAATCATTTAATAATTCGCCAACAGACTCTGGTTTTCTTTTAGATGAGCTGTAACTAGTAACTAATAACCATACAAAAATACCTAACAGACTTAAGTTAAATAAATTTTTTTTATCTTTAAACATATATGATTATTATTATTTAAAGAAAGAGCCCAGTAAAGGGCTCTTTCAAATTATTTTATTTTATCAGATTACAAAGCAGCTGTAACTTTTGAAGCTACATCTGCAGGTACCCAACTTTTCCACATTGCTTGAGTTTTTAAGAACTCTTTAGCAGTTAACTCCATATCACCATCAGACTCGTCTTCGTAGAAGGCTAACATTTTGTTAACTACTGCTGTAGGAATAGTATACTTTTCTAAGAAAGCTGTTTCTGCTGGATTAGCTTTCGCCCAATCAGTTAAAACAGACTTTGTTAAAGCCATATCTCTATATTCACATGCACAAGATTTAGTGTATGCATCTGGACCATCGGCTTTGATTTTTTCAACAACTGCAGACATATTATTCCAACAATCAGAATCAAACTTAGGTTCTGTTAATCTAACAAGATCAACTTTGCCCATTAAACCAGTAGGTGCCCAGTAGTAAGTAAAGATAGGTTTTTTCTTAGCAAACGCTCCAGCGATAGCAGCATCTAATGCGCCACCAGAACCTGGGTCAAAGTTTGTATAGAAAGCATCTAGACCATACTCTTTTTGTTTTACCAAGTTTACTGTGTAACAAGTCCAACCTGAAATACAGCTAGTCATTCTACCTTTAGAAGGATTTTCTGGATCTTTAAATAGCGCAGCTATTTTAGGATCTTTCATATCCATTACTGACTTAAGATTGTATTTATCAGCTGTAGCTTTATCTACGTAGAAAGCTTGTTGAGAGTCTGGAGTGTTCACACCAATATTTTTGATCGTACCAGCTTTTTCGTGAGGCTCGTAGTTTGCAATAATATTGTCGTACCAAACTTCAGTGATTACATCTAACTGCTTATCGTAGTGAGCAGCCATGATTGGAGTTGTACTTCCTTTAGTTACTGAAACTTCACATCCATACCCTTTTTCAAGAATAAAAGATGCAATAGCAGTATGAATATTTGCACTACTCCAGTCAAAATCTCCCAGTCTAGCTTTGCAATCACCAGCGTTAGCACTAGTTGCTAATAATGACGATACAAAGAAAGCTGAAAGAACTAATTTTTTCAAAAACTTCATTAAATTATCTCCTTAGGTTAAGTTTTATTATCAAGATTTAATAATGAATGAGGATAAAACACAAGAGCTGAATCCTATTTACAACTATAAATTGAATTGAATTTTTAATCATAATATATAATGATTAATCATGAGCTCAATTTCAAAATTAGAGAAAAATTCTAATTATTTAAAAGTTGTTTGGGATGATGGTGAGGAAAGCAAGTTTAACTATTTATGGTTAAGAGATAATTGTCCATCTGCACACGATAAAGACTCTCGTCATAGAATGTTTAATATTTTGAACATTTCTACAGATATTAGACCAAAAACTTATAATGTTAATAATAATGGAAGCTTAGAAATTGAGTGGAGCGAAGGGGATCACAAAAGCTCATATGATCCTTCATGGCTAAGAGAAAATTGTTACACGATAAAAAATAAAACTAAATATGTTTCACCATACAAACTTTGGGATAATTCATTACAGAATAATTTAAAATCAATCGAAATAGATTATGATGAAATAATTAATTCAGAAGATGGATTAATTAAATGGTTAGAGCTTTTACATTATACCGGAATATCAATTGTTAAAAATGCACCAGTTGAAAAAAATTCTGCATTTAAAGTTTTAAATAGAATAAGTCATACACGAGAAACTTTTTTTAAAACTCCATTTGAAGTAATAAACATTCCAAAACCAAATAATTCAGCTTACACAGCTCATGCATTGAGAAATCATATGGATCTTCCTTGGTTTGAAAATCCTCCAGGATATCAATTTTTACATTGTTTAATTAATTCTGC
>ENA-OQVM01004598-OQVM01004598.1-marine-metagenome-genome-assembly--contig:-NODE-4598-length-13950-cov-3.310171_pt1 | contig 13950 bp, 19 predicted proteins | sample MGYA00237776_ERZ505498 | MGnify/ENA primary metagenome ERZ505498 (study PRJEB26159, sample SAMN06265151) | marine metagenome | isolation source: Helgoland LTER site | place: Germany:Helgoland, sampling... | reverse complement strand
TCATCGCCAGGAACTGCAAAGGCTGGTGATCACCGCAGCCAAAATCACCACGAGAGTCCCTTAATAATTATCTATTGAGTGATTAATTTTAAAGATTGAAATTTTCTTAAAAAATTATTTTCACCTACATTTTTAACTATTTCATTATTATTGTTATTTTATACATTTTATAGATCAGAAATTACTTATAGTGGCGATAAAAGAAATTATTATTTAACATATTATGTATAATGTATGATATATCTCGTAAGGAAGCTTTAGATATTTTGGAATTGGTCGACGAAAAATTGACAGTTGAAAAAATAAATAGTGCTTATAGAAAATCTTTACTAAAAAACCATCCAGATAAAAGATTGGATGATAATAACTTTAATAACATTGATATTCATAAAATTCAAATAGCCAGAGATACATTACTACAAAATATTGAGTGCAAATCGACTGATGATATTATAAGGGCTAAAGTATTGTATTTTTTAAAAAAATGTGTTATAAAAATTTTGAATAAATACAAAGAAACTTATAAAAATGAAAATGAAAATGAAAATGAAATGAATGGTTCTTTTTCAGAACAAAATAAATCGGAATTTGATAAATCAAGATTTATGGATAGGACTAAAAATGATTTATCAATACCATGTTCAAATTTGAAAATGACAATTAATGTCACAATTGAAGAATTATATAAGGAACCTGGGAGGAAAATAAACATAAAATGTGTTGATAAGAATAATCAAATAATTATTAGAACAATATATGTGTCGTTCGAGTCATATGAATTAATGAATATTTATGAAGGTTTGGGAGATTGGTGTGTATTAAAAAACAACTATGGAAATATAATGATATCTCTAAATATTATTCAAGATTCATGTTTTGTCAATACATATCTAGACAAATATGAATTGGTGCGTAAGATTTTAATTGACGTATATGAATACTATTATGGTGTAAATTATGAACTTGATCATTATGGAGAGACTATAACAATCTCACATTGTCCATTTAAAAATGGTATGGAGTTATGTATAAGCGATAGAGGTTTAAGAAAAAATGAATTTCAAAGAGGAATGTTATACATATTATTTGAAGTTGTTTTTCATGAAGATAGAATTAATGTAGAATGTGATAAATTGAAAAGGATGTTACATCGTAATTTTCATAAATTTCGTAGTGAAAATAGAATGAAATAAATCATTACAGTATAAAAATTATTATTAATAATAAAATCACTACAATTGTTGTGTTTTTTTAAAAAAAAAAATGATCAAAAAATTATATAAATCGATGTTGATACATGATACAAATTTGCAAAAAGATTTGGTAATAAAAGATGTAAAAAAAGATAATGGTAGTTTTGTAGAGTTAGCGATGAATCATTTGAGGGGAGATTTTATAACAAAGAATGTGTATATAGAAATTGAATTTTTAAAAGTTCGAGTAACAATTGAGTTATATATCAAAAGTGTTGATACGACAATTCGATTGGATACATTTTGGCCAGAGAGTGAAAATATAGATAAATGTTTGTATAGATTAATAGAGGATTTGTATTACACATTATGTCTAATTAAAAATGTGTTTGGAAAAACTTTGAGAAAGTTACATATAAAGTTATTTTTAACGAATTTGAGAAAGAAATATCCTATTGGATTGATTAAATCTAATTCTGCAATAGAACCTGAATATGTGAATTCGGGATATTCTTATATGAGACTTTCGCATGACAATGATAATGATAATACAAATGCATTAGATAATGTGGACATAGTAATATATAGAAAAGAGGAAGTTTTGAAAGTATTGAAACATGAAATATTACATGTTATTGGTGTGCATGAGAGTTATTATTCTATAGAATATGATGAGAAATTGAAAGAGAGATATAATATAGAAAGTCGTCAGCGTAGTGGTAAGTTGAATTTGTTTGAAGCTTATGTTGAATTTTTTGCATTGTTATTGAATACTTTCATATACACATATTTGACAAGGAGATATAACGATAAGGGAAGAGAAAAAGAGTTCTTGAGAGAATTTGATATTCATATTGGAAATGAAATTGGAAAATCAACGAAGATTGTTGAAAGAATGTTTAAGGAATGTGGTATAAGAAGAAGAAATGGACAGTGGAGTTTTGAAACGAGATTGATAGAGAATACGAATGTATTTTCCTATTATATAATAAAATGGTGTTTATTGAAGGACTGGAAAAAGACATTGAAGATATTCGAGGGTATCTCAGATAAGTATATGATAAACAACAGTGATAATTTCAATAAATATTTTGAATATGTGGACTATAAATTAAAAGTCATAGATTTTAAGAAATTGAATTTGGAATATAAAAAATATCCATATAATATGGATATGAGAATGAGTTTATATAATATGTTGTAAACTACTTAAAGATTATGAATTTAAAATGATGTATAATCTAAAACAATTCATATTTAAATTCAAAATGGTTGCATCTACTGGTACCAACTCAAATTCCAAAAAAAAAACTGTTCAAAAAAAAACTGTTTCCACACCAAAGTCTGAAGAAGAATCTAAAGTAGTGGAAGTTACTGAAAATCAAACTTCTAAAGACACTGTTCAAAAAAATGCGGTATCTCCTAAAACAAAATCTGCAAACGTAGCTGCAACTGCAACTGCAGCTGTTGTTGAAAAAGTCATTGAAACGGTTGTTGACACTCCAAAAGAAGATGTTGTGACAAAACCTACGGAATCTTCTGAATCTGATACAGATGTGGAAAAAGAAAAAGACAGTAAAGAGTCAATCGAAAGTGTGTTTCTTACAAAATTGTCGACATTTGTAAATAAAGTAACATTTATTAACAAGGAAGTCAAGGAGCTACAAACACTTGGAAAGACCCTCGAGAAAGAATTCAATGCTGTCGTGAAGGTGTTGTCAAAGCAAAAGAATAAAACAAAAAATACCGAAAACCGTACTTTGAGTGGGTTTGCAATGCCGTCTCTACTAAGCAATGAACTGTATGAGTTCTTGAATATCGAAAAAGGGACTCTCATTCCAAGAAAAGATGTAACCAAATTGATTAACGAGTATATCAAGTCAAACAATCTAAGGAACGAAGAAGACAAACGTAAGATTATCCCTGATGAAAGTCTGAAGAAGATTTTCAAGTGCGGTAGTGAAGATATGGTCACTTATTTTAATCTTCAAACCTACATGAAGCATCATTTTATCAAGGACACTTCTAAATTGAATACAACTGTCGTAGTAAGTTAAATTTGTTCACACTTGGGACCCTTGTACATTTTTACAAAATACCCATAAACTTTTCTGAAATTTATAATTTTTTTTTTAATGATTATATGTAATATATTACATATATGTTTTTTATTTAAAAAATATGTATGATTGACTGATGTAAAGCCAATTATTTAATAGGATGGAAGCTAATTCAATAGATAATTTAATTCAATGTAGTGTAAAAAGTGGTATGTTATATGATATTGCAGTAGTTGTATACAATCTTTTAATAAAAGACTATACAGTCGCCAAGTTAAAATCAAAATTATGGTACAAATATGATGGTGTAAAATGGAAACCAGTTGAAGAGGGTCCATATTATGATTTATCAAAAGTAGTATTGAAAGAGTATGAAGACTACAATAATAATAAAATACAAGAACGTACTACTCTACAACAAATGATGACTCTACCAACATTTGAGTCAGATGAACATGAAAATAAAGAGATGCTCAAACAAATTGACAAAGAGTTGGAAAATTTGCAAATCATTTTAACAAAGTTAAAAAATGTAAACTTTAAAGAATCCATATGTAAAGAATGTTTGTATATGTTTTATGACTCACAATTCTTCATGAATCTGGATAAACATGAACATTTGGTATGTTTTCGTAATTGCACATACGATATAATTTCTAAAAAAATAGTGGAATCGACACGAGATAACATGTTATCAATTTATATTGATATCGATTATAATATAGATACCATAGATATAGACGATAATGAATTCGAAGATATAATCCATAAATATCTTCTTTTTAGAAAAAATATTATAAAAAAACGACGACCAACAAATATATATAGAGTCAAGTTATTTCAATAAAAAAAAATTGAAATATTTTTTTTACGTAGTTTAAAAGGACTTAAAACTTAAAAACACAAGTATATTTACACAAGTATATTTACATCCATATATTCAAATTCTCATTCAGTTAAAAACAATAATTATGTCTTCTAACAGTATTATTTTGGCAAAGGACTTGGATTTGAACAAAGTTACATACGAAGAACCTCGTAAATTGGATAATGGAGGTAAAATGATTTATGTATCATTTAAGAGACAGCCAATTCGCATTCAAACTCCTCGTTGTTACATTCCTTTTGGAATTAATGTGTATAGAAATGATGATAATAATACAGAAACCCATTCTATTGACATGTCTTTTGATGGTAAAGATACAGTTCCATCAATGAAAGAATTCTTTAACAAAATGAAATCTCTAGATGAACTTAATGTTTCAAAGGGTTTTGAATATCATCAGACTTGGTTCAGGAAGAAATTCCAATCAAAAGATGTTATCGAAGCTTTGTATACCACTATGATTAAGTATCCAAAAGATAAGAATGGTGATTTCACTACGGAATGGCCTCCTACTCTCAAATTCAAACTTCCTATGGATAAGAGTGGTAATTATACATTTGAAACATATGATGCAAACAACAATAGAATCGATATCAAAGATGTGACAACAAAAGGGTCAAGAATGATTGCTATTTTGAAATGTAATGGAATTTGGTTGGCTGGAGGTAAGTTTGGCATGTCTTGGAAAGTAGAGCAAATTCAGGTAACTCCTCCAACAAAACTTACTGGGTATTCTATTAAAATTATCGATGATGAAATGATTGATTCAATAATTACAGATAATGTAAGTGTCGACTCTTTTGATAAAGAATTTGAAAAAACTGATAATAATAATAATAATAATGATGATACTGTTGAAGCTGATGATGATGATGATACAGAAGAATTCGTGGAAAATAATGTATCAAATCAAGTAGTTGATTCTGACGATGATGATGATGATGATGATGATGATGATGATGAGCTTGAGCCAGAGCCAGAGCCAGAGCCAGAGCCAGAGCCAGAGCCAGAGCCAAAAACTATTAAGAAGAAAGTTGTTCGCAAGAAAACAACTGTTAAGTAGATAAGTTATAATTATCAGTTCATGTACAATTTTAATATATGTTTTACAAATTTACTTCTTTCAACATCATCTATTGTAAATTTAATGATATCAATATATTTGCTTGGTATATTTTTTTTTATTCTTGCGATTAAGTCGTATAATCCGTTTTGAATCTTATTAGTATTGATATTGATATTTGTATCATTATCAATATATAAATCACATTGGTCAAGATCACCAGTTATTATTATTTTTGAATCTTCACCTAATCTAGTCAACAATGTCATTATCTCCATTTTTGAAGAATTCTGCATTTCATCGGCAATTATCCAACACGATGAAAATGTTCGACCACGAATATATGGTAAGGGAACTATTTCGATTATATTATTTTTTATTAATTTTTCCAAATATTCTTTGTCGATTTCTTCTTTGAAATTGTCGTAGATCGGCACAATCCATGGTTCCATTTTATTCCCCATATCACCTGGAAGATAACCTATGTCATTACCCAATGTTATGGTAGGTCTCGTAACGATGATTTTAGATATACGTCCATTCATTAACATTTCTAATGAAACTGAGCAAGCAATTGCAGTTTTACCGGTTCCAGCAGGACCCTCTGCTATCACCATCGAATTGTTTTTTTTTTCCAATAAGTTTCTATACAACACCTGTTTTTCATTGTAACGAAATTGCTTCTTATTATATTTGTTTTTAACTGTTGAATAAGAATAATATTGTGAAGAATATAAAGATAAATGTCTTCTGATAGTAACATTTTTACATAATTTCTTAAAGTTTTGTCTTATATGTATATCATTATTGAATTTAGAAAACATTTATAATATATACATATCATTTAAATATGGAATGTTATCCCACAAATATTGAAGAAAAAACATTAGAATATAATAATGTTATTAAATATATTTTTACACAAAATCATGAAAATAAAAGAATATTATTGAACTTAGATAAGGCAAAGACAGACAATGAATTATTTATTTGTTGTCTTGATATATTCTGTAAAGGTCTTGTGTATATGCATGAGTATGATAGCCGGGTTATTCTTAATGATTTAACTACTTCACATATCCAAGATACAATAGACCGTTTGAGTATGACAGGGATAATGACTATAATCGAAATTTTACAAAATAATAACACAGATTCCACACCTACTAAAACTATTATTCAAAATAATATAAATGTGTTGTCTGAATCTTCGGATAATGTAGATATATCAAAGTTACATTTCGACATGATAATCGGAGAACTTATTTATCGTATTCGTTTCCAAATCACTTGTATATAAATTAAAACTACAATTTATAGATTATATATTATATTGAATTTTATTTGCTACAGCTTTACCTTTAAATGTGTAATATTTGTCTGTCGTAATATATATATCATTTATAGAATCTATATTAACCATCAACTCTTTAAATTTTCTATTCGAGTCAGTCTGGAGTTGTAGCGCATCTCTTTTACTTTTATCTACATAACTAATTACAAATGAATCTGTTTCTGTTTTATACATAATACCATAACCTTTGAATTTATCTGTCATACATCCAATTATATAGTTATCTTGATTTAATGTTGATACATATTTTGTTTTGTATTTTTCTTCCAATTTTTTAATCATGAATGCGAATAGTTTAGCTGGTTTTACATGTTCATGCATTAATTCTTTATTCGACAAAGATGAAAGTACATGTTTAATTAAATCATTTCGTTTATTTACATACATAATCTCAGTATTTATAATTGGTTCATTAATTCCTTCTAAAATATTTAATTTGTTAGTATTTAAGGTAACCATACATGTATCTTTATTCATTTTTGTATTATTTATGCAATAATCCATTAATTCATTCGATGATTTGTGTAATTTATATCCTGGATAAATATGTATAAATTCTAAAAAACTTCCAAAATGTAAACCAATTAATTCGTGGGAGATACAATCTGACGATTCATGTGCATCTATAAATTCAATTTCGAATTTATTATTACATTTGTTATTATTATAGATTTTACAATAATCACATTTAGACAAAAGAACTTCTAAAGAAAAAATTTCAGATGAAAACACAATTTCAATTGGTAATTTGTTATTAATTTCATGTAATGATTCTAATGTAGTATTCAAAAGATATATATCATTGATTGATGATACTGTTATTATTATTCCTTTGTTCATAAACAACCTATCATTTTGAAAATCAGTAGTGTCGAGATATGTCTGGACAACATCCTCATTATTATTTACATGAGAAATCGAATATGTGTCAATAATCCTATCTATTTGTGTTTTATAAGTCATTTGGCGTTCTTCATTATCGGGACTGAAATGGTCAATTATCGTTTTTATTTTTTTCTGATATTGTGTATCATTTTTAAAACTACATCGTATATTCGATAAATGATTGACCGCATTTGTGTAGTTATAATCATCATAATAATAACCATTATCTTTGAATGGACTACAATTATGGACTATAGGTATACCGATGTGCATTAATTCGAGATGAATGAAATTTAATTGATTCATTATGTTGTGACTTAAGACAACATTCATGAAGTTGTTGTCATTTTTTACAATACGAATTACTGCAGGCATTACCATACGATGATACAATTCTACTTTGCGATCTTTACAAATATCTAAATGTTCAAACAATGTCATGTTAGTTGATTCAATATTTTTACCACAAAAAACATAAACTTTATTTAGTCGTTCTTTGTTCATTTTGTAAAATCGATTTGCGATCAATAAAGGGATTAAACAAGTTTTATGAATACTCATATTTGGTTCAAATATTAATATATTAATTTTAGTATTATCAACAGTGTCATAATCAGTGTAAATATCTAATTTATGTTTTGTCATATAATCATCGATAATAGTAGTATTCCATACATACGGTAATAAGTGAGTTGGTTTATCACATAAAAATTCAACATATTGAGTCATGAATGGATACATTTCTAATATCCAACATTCTTTGCATGGATTGTTCCATGTAGTAGATAAAATATGATGTTTATCGAATATGAATTCTTCTTGATGTAAAATATACAAATTTCCACAAATCAAATCTATACAAGGAATCCTATGTTTTTCTATTAAGGTTGCGATAGGGTTACCATTTAAAATTGTAATAGATACGAATAAAAACAATTTGTATATACTAATATCAGAATGTTCATTTAAGGTGATGATATCTTTCGTATGGATATTAGATTCTTCCATGAAAGAGATGTAATCAGTTTCTATGGATACAAAATCAACATTGAAATTTATGTTTTCAAATAATTGTTTTAGAAACAATGCTTGTTGTATACATCCATTACTGAATATACTCTCAGGTTTTTTAACAAAAATTCCTATACGATTTTTATGTAACAAATTCATTTTTTGTTTATATTATAAAGAAGTTATTTAATATTTGTTTTTATGAACTCATATTAAAATTAAAGTTCATTAAGTTATTCATGTTTTTTAAGATCTTTAATAATTTCATACATATCCTTTTTCCAATATTTAGTGCCACTATATTGTGATTTTAACATTTCCCAATATTTATCTGAAGACCTTGTAACATCAAATTTATATGAACGATTACCTTCAGGAAGGAAATTGTTTATTTGATACGAAATGTTCATTTGATATAAAAGTTTTTGTCGCACGTAATAAACATATATGAAAATGAATACAATTATGCATATGAATAATGATAATAATATCAAGAATGGATACATGTATATTTTTGTGTGTGTTTTTTGTATTTATAAAATATTATTAAATTATTTAGAAATATCAAGTAGATTGATAAGTTATTAAAGTTACAAAGTTACAAAGTTACAAAGTGATACATGACTTCACAATTAGAGAAATTATTTGAAAAATGTGATAAAGAAGTAGTTATGTTCAAAATAAAAGGTTGTGTAAACTGTCCTAAATTACAAATGATTTTAGAATCAGTGAAAAAACATTATAAGGATTTCGTATTCGATGTAATCGATTTATCTAAGGACATATATGAGGACGAATATGATTATGATGAATTGATTAATGAAATATGTAATAGTTGTGCGAATGGATCAAGACAATTTCCAAAATTGTTTATCAAAGGGTCTTATTGGGGAACATATGAAGATGCTAGAAGACGATATGACTTTGATGGTCTTAAATCGGTAGTCGTTAAGCTTGGTATAGGAACGAGTGATGACGATGATTTTTGAGTATGTACTGGATTTAAAGAAAAAAAGATAAATATGACGAAAGAGAGTCTATGAAAAAACTTCCGAGAATTATTGCGATATGTGGTATAAAAAGGAGTGGAAAAGACACATTAGCAAAACATATTATCCATAAATATAAGTACGAGCATCTTAAGATTGCTGACAAATTAAAATATGTATTGAAAATATTGTTTAATCTTACAGATGATGAAATTGATGGCGACAAGAAAGATATTATACATCAGAAGTGGATGGTGACTCCAAGAAAATTAATGGATTTTATTGGGACTCATGTTTTCCAATATGAAATAAATCAGATATTACCAGAGATAGGTCGTACATTTTGGATTAACGATTTACTAGAATTGATTGAAATGAATCCACATAAAAGATATGTAATATCAGATTTGAGATTTGTTCATGAAATTGAAAAATTAAAAAAATATGATATATGTGTAGTGAAATTGTGTAGAAATGGTTGTATAACACAAGGTTATGACTCGGAAAAGGAGTATAATTTTATTATGGAGGATATAAAATTAGACAATAATCACACACCTCAACAATTATGGTATACATTTGATGACAAATTAAATCAATATATTATTCAAAATTAATGATAGTCTTCTCATTATAATGATTCATATTTGATATAGTAGCCTTATTTGTGGTAATATGTTTTTGTTCTGAATCTATATTCATATTAAATTTAATCATGTCACTTTCTATATCTTTGTAATTGTCATGAATATATGTCAAAATAGAGTTTTCAATGAACCATCTAAAAAAATTTAATTGACCGATAGTTGTTTCTATAAAGACATCTTTTTCATAATAGAAATCGATACGGTCACGACGACGAAATGGGTCGAATTGTGTTTTTTTGAAAGCTTTCAATTGTGAACGATAGTTTGAATATATGTTAAAGAATTTATTTTTGTCATTAGATAAAACAATTTTATGTTTTTTACAATAATTTGTTACAAACCAATCAATTAAACGAAGTGATATATGGGAATTTTTTTGAAGTATAGGTAGTATAGTTTTTATCCCACTGACATCATTACTATAAAACCTTGTTAATGACATCAACAATAAATCATTAGAATTTTCAATAGGTTTCATCAATATTAAATATATGTAAAATTAATGTAATAAGCTACAAAATGTTTTTAAGTGTGTTTCTTTATGGAAATTAAAGATTTATGTATTAAGATAAATATAACTTTTGAGATTAAATTAGTGATATGGAGAAAATAAATGCACAAACATATAACAACATATCTAAATTGTTTATAAAAGATAATTTTTATATTGATACAATATGTAGTAATGAACAAAACTCAGATAAATGGAAAATACACAATGAAAGATGTTGTGTCATGTTAGATAAAAATGATGTTTGTGCAGTAGTTTTTGAAGAAAATTCAAACAGTAATCGAAAGGTATTCAAAAATGTGAAGGATGCGTCATATCATATAGATATAAGTTGATATATGTATTTAATCACATCCACCAATCTCAAGTGGACGTCTATTCAAGTCACTTTCAATAGTTGTTTGATTCCAAGGGGAAACTTTCATATGTGGATTAGGTGGTTCTGAACGAAGTTGCATATTAGGATTCCTTAAAGAGTTCCCAACTGTATTTACACCTACATGGTAACCGGCATTTAAGAAATTCTGATCTTTTACATCACCTTGACCCGCTGGGTTGACTTTAGCCCATTTAGAATTCGCAGCATCTTTTGGGAGTAAATCTTCTGCAGTCAATTTGTCTTTCGGAAAGCAATCTTTAGGAAGTTTTTGTTTTTTGTATTCAACTGGCTTGTAATCTTCGTTAGACAAAGGTTCAGAAGGAACTGCTTTCTGAGAATTAGATATACTTTTATTCATATGAATTGGTTCAGATGCTTTGACTGGATCTTCCGTTTCCAATTCATCATCATCATCATCATCCATTTCATCATCGTCTAACTGGAAACCTTCATCATCGTCATGTTTATGCTCTTTTTTATAATATTCCATAGCTATGTAAATTAAAACACCAGTAGCAAATAAAATTAATATACCTCTTAATATACTAATACTGTCCATTTCGTAATTTTATTATAATGTAATATAATATTTTTAAGAAAAAAAAAAAATAGATATATTAAATCTCCATAAATCTTTCAAATTCATTGTGTATATCATCTACTTCATTCAAATCGATATTTTCAATATGTAATCGTCTCAAATAATCTTTAATAATTATCATACGATTCATCAGTTTATTTTTGTAAGAAATGATGTTTCTCTTAAGTTCTATTTTCAATTCTAACTTTTCATCCGACAATGGTGTTGCAATATCATAATCAACATCATTATTATTATATGACTTATTATTCGAATATTCTTCGATTTTTAATATTTTACAAAAGTCTGGTGTTTTATATGACAATTCAAAATTATATCTAATATTAGTGTCAATATCATCTATAATTTTTAAAGGTTTCTCCAAATAAAGTGTAATTATAATATTGTTACCATCTTTATAATAATTATTTTCGAAACAATTGGTATTAATTAATTTTATAATATCATCTGTATTTCTAATACAAATAGTCAATACTTTATAATCAGTTTCTTTGCAAACATTCTGTATAATTAACAAATTTGTAATCACAAATTTCATTTTTTTTATTTCTATGTAATGTTTTAAATTACATATTGGTTACGCACTATAAATGTCTGAATCATCATCAGTTACATTATCAGATGATAAATTAAATAATTACAATGATAATGACAATGGCAATGACAGTTGTTTAAATAATGATTTAATGAATATGATAATGAAAACGATAATAAATGAATTAGAAAAAAATGATACAAAAATTCAAATTAAAAGATATATAATTACCCCAATTTTAAATATAATTTACACAGAACTGTATCCATATATTATTATTCTAACATCAATAATAATATTAATTTTATTAATGTGTATTATCATTACAATAATTTGTATTGTAGACTACTGCTTTTAAAAGAATTGTTAGATACATTGTATAAAAAATTACATATATTCATATATAATCTTTCAGAATCAACTTTAACATCTCTTACAGGATACTTAAATATACATTTCTTTTCAATCAATATTTTTATTTTTATACATATTCTATCAATGACAGCTTTATTATTTGAATACCACATATTCATTGGAATTTCTTTCATGTTTGTAAATATTTGTGTAAAACAATTTAGTATATTTTTCTTTAAATAAAATATTTAAAAGGTTCTTTTAAATATTCTTTTAAAAATATAATTCATTTTCATGTGAACTGACAAAATATGGTTTCCTACAAAGATGCTATAAATAAATCTTCTGACAAAAATATTTTTCAAAATGATCCATTCCCTGATAACAATTCCGATACTACTATTACTACACAACCAAATAGAATATCTAAAAGAAAACATAATAGTCATATACATGAAATCCGAGAACATATCACCAAAGATTATGTAAAGGAACATTTTATAGAACATAATTTGGATTTATTTATAAATTTCCACAATGAACTTGTTGATGATTATGAATTATTTGGCTTTTTGAATAAAAGCACATCATATAATTTAATTTATACAATAATTGATAGTCTTATCATAAATAACACATCTACTGTTTCAACACAACAACAATATAATAGTGATGATGATAATTGAAATTTACATATTATAAAAAGAAATATCTATCTTAAAAAAAATATTTCAATATATTATAAACACAATAATATGAACGCATCTCAAAAAAAAAATACAAAACCTAAAAATGGTGGATCGGTCCCAAAGAAAGGGGGTACTACTGCAAAAAATACCAAACGTGGTGGCAGCAACCTCACTAAACAGATGAGTGATCTTGCAGTTCCGTTCGGTTTAATACTTGCCAAACAAAGTCTCCAAAAATTCTTGAATTCTGATAATACCAGTAGTGTAAAAAAATCTAACAAAACCAGTATGAAAAAAGTATCTCTAACTGGTGGTGGTTCTTGCGGTTCTTCTAAAAACGATTCTAAAGTAGAGGCATTCGAACGGGCTAAAACACCATATGCTTCCGTTGGAGGAAAATCCAGCACCACTAAGAATACTCGTCGTTAGATAAATATCTAATATATGTACAAATTCTTTTCACCATCTTTTATTTTTTTCATTATATCTTCATCATATATACACTCATACATATGATATTTGATATATATTTTAGAGAGATTATCTAGTTCAGATAAAATATAATCTGGATGTTTTTTTGAATTATTATTATTAGATATATTGATGCGACTTTAAGATAATTTAAAAATACCCATTGTTTTTTCTAAAGTATTTTGATTATTTTTTAATGGTTTTTTTCCGTGCCAATTTAGTACTTTGCAATTAATATCTATTTTTTTTAAAATACTACAAACAGAATTTGCTTCTTTTGATGACTCCTTTCTAAGTTTATGATCAACCATTAAAAATATAA
>ENA-OQVM01004588-OQVM01004588.1-marine-metagenome-genome-assembly--contig:-NODE-4588-length-13965-cov-3.229551_pt1 | contig 13965 bp, 14 predicted proteins | sample MGYA00237776_ERZ505498 | MGnify/ENA primary metagenome ERZ505498 (study PRJEB26159, sample SAMN06265151) | marine metagenome | isolation source: Helgoland LTER site | place: Germany:Helgoland, sampling... | reverse complement strand
CAATATTTGTTCTCATTTTTTATGTTTTTTTTAATTAATAATAATGCCAAGTAACATCTTGACTTTTAGTTTTGTCTGCATCTAAATGTATGAAATTATTCCCAATACCAATGCGATTTATACCTACTTGTATAGCTGCTGATATTATTAGAAATCTAGTTCTACTATCCTCAGCTTTAATATCTACTGCACAACAAGGTATATTCATATGGGATGAACTTTCAGAACCACCAACCATAGTATTATGAAATGGAGTTCTAAACCCTGAATTTACTTTAAATGGTATTCCTGCTATCTCTCTTGCTTCATCTAATTTCCTAACAAAATTAATATCCATATTATCTCCTGAATCAGTATCATCAGGACTATCAAACTCAGATAAATCAAAATACTTTATTGATCTAGGTGGAGATTGATTCCTTTGAATATCGTAATAGCTTCTGTCTTTTTCCATTATGAAGTAAATAATTTTATTAATGCACCTAAAGTTACAGTATATATAACCCACATAGCTTTCACTAAAACCTTTCTCATTGCTGTATTTCTATTAACTCTAGCTGTAACACCTGTATCAGGATTTAACAGCTTCTCAGTCAGCATATCTAGCTTTGTATCTATACTAGTCATCTTACCGTTAATAGAATTTATATCTTTCTTCATTGACACTATTTCTTCTTTTGTTGTCATTATAATCCTATTTGAGGAGTAAATGTCATTGTTTGTATAGATAAGTTCATGTATATATTTGAACCTGTATCAACTTCAGATTCCTTAATCATTGCAAATATAACATCTCCCTCTCTTATCAATGGTTCAGCTATAATTGTTTGTTTTATATTTAACAGTAAATTATTATCTTCTCCACCTACCGTATTACATACAGCAAGTATAGTAGGGGTAATCGCAGCAGTAGAAGCAGGATTAGGACTAATCTTGCATATAACAATCTCTATTGCATTAACACCACTACTCGTAACCCAACCATCAATAGATGATACATTAGCATTTTCAGGAGTAATAAAACTCTGACCTATTCTAAAGAAATTTGCAGGAGATAAAGAACCTCCTGCCACAGTAGAACTACCATAATCAACATCCATTAAAAATGGAGATTTATTATCAGCTATATCTTCTCCATGTTGAAAGTTTGCTGTACCTACAGTATAACCCTGCATTTTATAATTAGTTACACCCATAGTTGAACGAGCAGCCCATTGTAATGCTCCATCTCTAGCTTCGGCACTTGACCCTGCTCCTTTAGACAATACAGTTTCGTTATTAGCACCACGAAACCCTTTAGGGGTATGTAGGTTTATATCTTGTAAATTCTTATGTTCGTTTGCAGCCATTTATTTTCTTTTAACAATTACAATTTGATTCTCCTCTTAAATAAGGATTGCCACAACTAAAGCAACCATCCACCCCTTCATAACGATATATACTATCATAGAATATCATTCCATGATTTTTATATGTATCACTCATACTCTTAGGTCTATTACTAGCAAAAGTAGGATATAAACCTGTTTGGTCTGTTCCATTTAAAAAAGCCATCATATCATTAGCAAATATATCTGCCTTTCTATATGTATCTTGTTTAAATGTATTGTATGTATCTTGACTTATTATTCTTGAAAATTCATCTATATTATTAACAACTCCACTAGATGATATGTTACTCATAATATCATTAACAACCTCAAACCTAACAAACCAAGATAAAGTATCTTCTAAGTAGTATGTCATAAAAGCTTGATTGTCAGCAGTAAGTGTTCCGTTATCGTGCTGAAGTTTTAATTCTGCATAAAACTTTTCTCCAAGTAAAGGTCTAATATGTGCAAGTTCAGATAATACAATAGTGTTTTCTGAAACTAACACAGGATCAGTATTCTTATTAGTAAAGGTTTTTTCAATTACCTCTCCTGCTGAAACTAATGTTTTATATTGTTTAGTGTTACCCATATCTTATTGTTCTACAGTTATTTCTTTTCTCTCATCAGCCTCTCCATCTCCATCATCATCTTTTTCAACTACTATGACCTCTCTATCAGCAACAAACATATCCCCATCTTCTAGCATTGGTAAATCTTCATCAATCAATCTTCTTTGTTCGTTTATAGTTAAAATTTCCCTAATATCTACATCATTAGAATAAGAGATTGGTGGCTCGTAATGTATCTTTAAATCTTTAGGGTCGTAACCCATCTCATTGTAGAGAACTGTTCTTATACCATTTAACAATAACTCAGAAGTATCTCTAATTACTGTAGTCATTACTAAATCGTAAGCAATTCTAATCTCACTACCTGAATTGTTCATTTTACCTGAACTAACAATCCCTGAAAGTGAAGGCTGCCATCTATTAGCAGTTATAATATTTTGGTCGGTAATTTGCTGCAAATCAATCCAACTACCTTCTTGGTCATCTTTAATGATCTGAACATTAGCAGGAGATGTATCTCCATTCTTTACTATAAATAGGATTTTACCATTATTCCCTTCTCCTACAAACTTCTTCTGAGCTTCGTGTACCATTTTCTGAGCTTCCTCCTCTCCCATATCTCCACTAATCTCAACGATTGCAGATGGCTGAAATCCATTTAAGAATTTAGTATGATTCCACTTCCCAATTTCGTAATCAACACAGATATGCTCTAGTGCTGCTACATAATCAGGAAGTCCGTAAAAGTTAAATGTAGGCTCGTAATCCTTAAAGTGTACTACGAACTTATTGTGTGCTACTCTAGGATATATAGGTAGTCTTTTTATTTTTTTATCTTGATTCCAATACTTACACCAATCAGGATTAACATAAACCTCCTTCTTGCTTTTTGACATTCTAACTGTAGTAGCATCTAAATGATAAAGATTTACACCTCCATCATATATAACGCACTCCATGTAAGCATTTCCAAAAGTATAATAGTCATCAGCTAATTTCTTAAAGACATCTCTTAAAGATTCTTTATCTGCATTAACATCTTCAATAAATGCTCTTAATGATTCGTTCTCACAAACAAATTTAGCACCACTTGTAAATACAGTCTTTTGAGCCAATACACTCCTATGCGTAGAGGACTTTCTCTTTAATTCTGCTAAATACTGAGGAAATAAGTTGTCATCCCCAAAAGGAACCCACTCATTATTAAGACTGTTAAGGTCTTTTACTTCAGTAATACTTGGTGGAACGGTTAAGTCAAATACTCCAAACTCAAAAGTGTTACTTTTCTTCTGAGTTGTCCTCTTTACTTGAGATTTTTTTGGATTTTTTGCTAGTGTTTTTTTCATTTGATTTATCAATTTTGTCTATACAATCTGTTATATTCAATTCCTCATAAGCGTAAGCTAAATCTGCTTGACTTAATTCGGTTCTAAAATCTACACTTTTATTCCCTGCAAGTCTAACTCCCTTTACCACCTTGCTATTTACTTTATATTCTGCCATAGTTAAATATATATTTGTCAAAATTACACTTCTTTCTTTATTACAGTCGCACATTATTAAAAAGATATTAATAAGAAAGTGTTATTAACTAACACTCTCTTATAAATATATTATTAAGCTGTTGTTTCTAAAGTTAAGCCTGTAGCACCTAAAGCTATAGTTCCTGCATAGTTTCTAGGTGTTTCATACATCATACAACCTACAGTTACAGTAACTCCAATCTCATCAGAAAAAGCTGCTCCTGTTCCACCCTCAATAGACCTTAAAGTACAGTATTGTTGAGTTCTTACAGCAGAATCTTGATTCTCTAAAGTGTTTGAAACTCCAATAACTTTATTACTAGCAAAAGCTGCTGAAGGATTTGTGGTTCCTGAAGTATTATCATTATTATCAATAACCATTACCATTAAACAATCCCCACCCTCAAAAGAGTGAAGGTCTTTAAATTGTGCTGCTGTGAATCCCGGTATAAACCAAGAAACAGTACAGTCATAAGTTGTAAAAAATTTACCCTCATTAGTTGCTGAAACAGTTAATGAAGAAGATTCTATTCTACTTTCATATACACCCCATTCTGCAGGTGCTGCCACCTCTAAAATAGATGTTATATCGTGATTTGTGTCATCAAAAGCAACCACATCTGTTGCTAACCATTTTCTTATTGCTATAAGTCTTGTTCCTCCTACTGCTTGTAAGTCAGAACAATTAATTGCCATTCCATCTGCTACTCCCATATTATTTTATTTTTTAAATTATTATTAATTATTATGTTGTAGTAGATGTACTTGTTCCTGAATACAATGTTATATCACCTGTATATAATCTTGGAGCTTCCCATTGTTTACATCCCATAGTTACAGTCCATCCATTATCATCATTATATGCTGCTCCTGAAGCACCTTCAGCTCCTGTCATACTAGCATAAGTTTGATTTCTGACTTCTGCCTTCTCATTGCTATATTTTTGACTTACACCTAATACATAATTTTTCCCATTATTACCTACTGCTATTACCATCATACAGGTGTCCATAAGAGATTGAAGTGCTGCTGCTTTAGAAACATCCATTTCAGGCATCATAAAGCTTAAAGCACACTCATAAGAAGTAGAACCATTTTCTTTAGCTGCAGTAACAGTAAGAGAAGGTAGTTCGTTCTTAAACTCATAATTAAACCAAGTTCCTGCTAAACTACTAATTGAGTGAGAAGTAGCTGTATTTACATAGGTAACAGTATCGCCTGACTCCCAAGTTCTAATAAGAATATTTCTTATACCTCCTGCAGCCTGTAAATCAGAACAGCCTATATTTATTCCATTTGTTATTGCCATTATTTATTTTTTAAAGGTTAAAAAGTATTTAGGGTGGAATTTCTCCCACCCTATTTACTGTTAAATTAGTCTACTAAACAAACTCCATTAACTAAAGAGTTCCAACCATACTCAAAGCCCATAGTGAATCCTGCTCTAATGTACATATTGTCAGAAACCTCATCATAGAACATTTTCATTTCGTTAGAAGGAGCTGAAACATCAGTACCGATAAGTAAGTTTTCTTTAGCAACATAGATACAACCTGCTGTAGCATCAATAGCTGCAGTTGCTGCAGTAAATAATGCAGGGAAAGTTGCTCCTGCTAAAGTAGTAAGGGCTACATCCCACTCATACATAGGAACTAATTCTACACCTCTAAAGTATAATCTTGCTTTTCCTGATTGAGCTTCTGAATGTCCGTAATCAACTGAACCTGCTGAAGCAACTTGAGTTAATGCACTATACCATGCGTTATAGATATTTGGAGTACAGAAAATTCTTTTTTCTGAAGCAGGTGTTTGTTGTAATGCTGAAGGAGCAGTATTAAATACAGCTTCTAGTGCAAGAACAGCATCTGCTGCAGGTAAAGTAGCTCCTACAGTAACATACTCAGTTGCTGCTGCACCTAAAGTCCCTGTTACTTCTCTTAATTGAGTTCCCCCATTAATAGCACTTCCTGCTGATAATTTCTTCCATAGTCCATCTCCCATTGAGTCGTAAGTACAGTCAATAGCAACTACTGCTGCTGCTGTATCTCCTGCCCACATATTTCTTACCATATCAGACTGAATACCTCCTCTTACTCTATCAATAATTACTTGAGCTAACTGAGTTCCTGTTAAGTCAGGCATATTTACTCCATTTCTGTAAGACTCTACAATTATTTGGTCTTTAAATTCTGTCCAACATTGAACTTGTTTTACAGAAACATTCTCTACCATAATCTGCTTTTGGATTACTGTAAATCCTGCAGGGTCGCAAGTATTTGTTGTTCCACAACCATCATTTACTGCAGTAATACTGCTTAATGAAGGAGCCATTACTATATTTTGCTTATACTTCACATTTGGATAGATAGTATAATTTCTCATAATATCATCTGAGTGAAACATTGGTTCTAAAAGAATCTTTGAAGCGTAGGTTCCGTTGTATGTTGCTCCACCTCCTGCTGCGATTCCGTCTAATGCTACATTTGCCATTTTTTTATTTTTTTAATTATTATAAATTTATTTTTGCTAACATTCCATTCCAAAATGTAGCATCTTTGTTTTCTACTTTGTTTTCTACTACTACTGCAGGGTCGCCATCTGTAGATATTTCAGTTCCCTTTGCATCTGCTTTACTTACTAAAGCGTTAAGTCTTTCCACCTCAATAGTTAGAGTTTCTTTTTCTCCTTCTAATTCAGTTACAGACCCACTAATTTCAGTTATTTTACTTTCAAAATCTGAAAATTTATTTAAAATTTCAGCTTCATCAGACATAGTAACTTCAATATTTGATTTAGAATCAGTATCTACATTTTCACTTTTTACTCTAGCGATAATATCTTCAACTTTCCCATTAAACCAAGTTTTTAACTCATCAGTCATTTTTTTACTTTTTATATTAATACTCAATTTATTTTTAATTTCTTTGTTTGTTATATTTTTAAACTTAGAAACATCATATTTGGCTGCCACTTTAATAGCATCCGAGATAGAATCAATAAATCCTAGTTCTAATGCTTCTTCAGCATTTAACCAAGTTTCTTCATCCATCATTTCTTTTACCTTATCATAAGGTAACTTTGTTTTTTTAACATATATATCAGCAATCTCTCCACTAATCTTATCTAAAAGCTTTGCTGTTTTTTTCATTTCTTTAGCTTCTCCCATTGCTCCACCCCAAGCGTTGTGGATCATAAATAAAGAGTTCTCAGCCATAACTACACTATCTGCAGCTAAAGCGATAACACTACCCATACTAGCAGCAATGCCTTCAATATAAACTGTAGTTTTTGCAGTTCTCTTTTTAATAATATTAAAGATAGCCATTCCATCAAATACATCTCCACCCACACAATTAATGTGCAAATTCATTGGGGAGTCCTTAAAAGATTTGATTTCTTCAATGAATCCTTGAGCATTAACTCCACCCATTCCTATCTCATCAAAAATATAAACATCAACAACTTTAGATGCTTTTGAATTTATGTTGTACCAATTTTCATTCATAGCCACAAAAATAAATTTATGTTATGACAATCTTACGCAACTTTTGGAACAAATTTTAATATGTGATATTTTCTGACTTACTCTGCTTCCTTCTCTCCTTATAAACCACACTCTGAGCTTGTCTTTCTGATATGTCGTATTTGATAGATAAATCCATAAAAGTATGAGTTCTATTACCTTCATTGAATCTAAGCATACAGTCAAAATCATAGATTATCATATAATTCCTAAGAATCTTTGGTGCTATAATTCCCTTCTCAATTAGATGTCTTATTGTATCTTTTGATGTAGGCTCTATAAATCTTTTTTTTACTTCTGAATCTAACAATTCCATATATTCTTCAGCCACCTCTATACTATTTTGCTTTTTAGCCATAGTTTATTTTTTAGATAAAACTTTCTTCTTAGCTTTAGCCTTAGATTTAGGCTTGGCAGTTTCAGGCAATACTTCTACTTTTTTATCTTTTTCTGAAACAATAAAGTCAGCTATTTTATGGAAGAAATGACATACAGATTTTCTGCAACCTCTACACGATTTAGATTGCTTAACAGAAGGAAAGTGATTGTGCCAAAGCTCAAAGAATAAATTCAAAGCTGCTGAATGGTACTCATTATTCAGGTGCATTTTTTCTTTATTTAATTCAGCATAATTAACAATCATCTCTTTCTTTTCATCACTATAGTTTTTTACTATTGAGTTTAAATCCATTTTATTATTATTTAATTATTATTCTTTCCATTTATCTAAAGGACATTCTCCAAAGAACTCTTTAGTAAGAGTTGCTTTAGCATCTAAGAAGCAACTGCATTTACCACATCTTGCTCCCTTAGTCCACTTAGGGTACTTCAGCATTGCGAAGTTCCTGTAAAAGTCGCATTTTTTACAGGTATCTAGTCTATCTTTCTTTACTTTTTTATCAACAAACATTTGTTTAAATTTTAAAAGGTTGCGTTAGCTTGAATTACACTAACAGTTGATTGGCTGTCTGTTATATCAGCTTCAACTACTACTACTTTTCTTTGTCCTCCCATAGCTCCCATCATTGCAGATTGATTATTAGCACCAAACTGAGCTTCTGTAAATGAAGGAGAACTCATTAATCCACCATCAGCAAACTTAACACCTCCACCTGCTTCATTCATAGAAGATAATTGATTTCTAAACATTGCTGTACTTCTTTTATTTATAACAGCTTCTCCACCTTCTAATTCATTTACTCTACCACCTACTGCAAACTTAACTCCTCCATTCGCATGACTTGCTCCATGAACCATTCCTCCATCTGCAAACTTATCCCCATCAGGAACTACACCTCCCTTTTCAAACTTACCCATAATCTTTCCTAGTAAGGCTAAAGTAGCTACTACTGCAATTATATTTAAAGGAAAGGGTAATTTAGTTTGACCTGCAGCTCCTGAAGCTACTTTCGGGCCTATACTAGCCACTTCTGCTGCTGAATTCGCAAATATCAAAGGAGTTTGAGCTGCTATAGCTACTGAATTACCTATTGTAGATGCAGTATCTAATGCTGTTGCTCCTGCTGAAACTGTTGTGGCTGTAGCATCTGCTGTTCTAGCACCCACACCTAACAATGTTGCTATAGTAAGTTTACCTTCAGTTACTAATCCTAATGTTTTGTTAAGAGTTAAAAGTGATTCTGCTATAGCTGCTGCTTTTGATATTGCTATACCTGCTTCTCTAACTGAATTTAATTTGCTACTATCCCCTGCTACATCTTGTAATGCACTTCCTAAATCCGAATATTCTTTAAGCGTTTTTCTTAAATCTTTTTGTTCATTTTTATTTGCTTTTTCTAAATCTTTAGCATTTTTTAACTTAGCCTTAACAAGCATTTCCTCTAATTTTAACTTCTCATCATAGGTTAGCTTTTCATCTTTAAGTAAATTTTCTAATAAATCAACTCTAAATTGAAATAACTCTTGCTCGGCATCTGCCATTTTCATATTACCATCTAACACTTCGTTCATTAACCCAACATAAGCATCTCTAGTAACTTCAGCTATAAAACTACTATCTAGCTCTGCAATCTCTTTCATTGCCTTTCCTAAATTTTGAGTAGCACTTGTTCCATCTCTTAATGTTATAGTTTTTTTACCTATAGCTACAGCAGTTTTAAGCTCTTGTTTTTGCCTTTCTTTTAACTGTAAATTAGTGTCAAAATCTCTCATAGTTTGAGCTATGTAAGTTTCTTTTTGAAGATGTTCAGATTCTCTATATAATTCGTTAGCATTTTTTATTGCCTGTTCTTTTGCTGCTTCTCTACTTAGCTCTCCTGCAGTTATTTCTTCATCTATTCTTGTTAAAGCAATTTTAGCTCTTTGCAAATCTTGTATTGATGCTAACTCCCCCTTTAAGCTTTCTATTATTTTTTGTCTTGTATTGTAAGCACTAATATCTCCTTTAATAGTTTGATTCATTTTAGCCCAACTATTATCAGTTTCAATAACTTCGTGCCTAAGGTTAAATAAATCAGTTGCTAAAGCTATAAGCAATGCTCCTACAGCCACATAAGGATTAGCCATCATAACAGTTGTCAATCTAGCAAATGCTGCCCTAAAAGCTACAGTTGCTGCCGTTGATGTTCCTGTAGCTATTTGAAATGCTACAGTTGCTGCCGTAGTTGCTATTAATGTTAATTTATAAATACCAAGAAACTTTGCAACCATAACTAATCTCTTAACAAATGTTGCTATAGCTGCTGCACTATCAGTTATTTTGTTAAAGAAATCTGCAGCATTTTCAATTCCTTTTTGCATACTTCCTGCAAAGTTCTCCATAAATGAAATAGAGAATCCTTGCATTGCAGATGTGAATTTAAGCATAGCACCTTGAAGTGTATCTCCAACAATCAAAGCCATTCTCTCGCCTTCTCCATTAGCATCTAATAAGGCATTTCTTAATATTACTGTTCCATCTGCAGTAGTAAGCATTTGCTCAAAAGCTGCAGCCTGTCTTAAATCTACCACTTCCATAACATCAGCCATACTACCACCTTCTTCAACAAACTTTTTCATAGCAGGAACTAAATCATCTAATCCATGAATTGTTCTGCCAAAAGATTTTGTTAAATCAGATGTAGGGTCTTGCATTTTAAGTAATATGTTTCTTAAAGATGTACCTGCAATAGAAGCTTCAATACCTGAATCTGTTAATTTAGACATAATTGCTGCAGTATCTTCAATAGAGAATCCTGCTGACTTTGCAATAGGAGCAACTTTAGTCATAGATGTACTCCACTTCTCAATATCCATAGCAGAACTAGCAAAAGATACAGCCATAACATCTACCACTCTTTTAGTTTCACTAGCATCTAAACCGAAACCTCTTACTGCTGCACCTGCTACTGTTGCACTTCTAGCCAAATCACTACCTGTGGCTGTAGCCAAATCAAGTGTTGGTTTAACTGCTGCTTGTATTTCTCTAGCACTAAATCCTAGTTTAGAGTAATTCAACATAAGTTCTCCAACTTGAGTTGCAGTAAAGAAAGTTGTTCTACCTAGTTCTTCTGCAGTTTTAGTCAATGCTTTAAATTGGTCATCTGTAGCACCTGAAACAGCATTTACTTTAGACATTACAAACTCAAATTCACTAAATGTGGTTACTACAGAACTTATAACCCTACTTACCATTCTAAATGCACCTACTATAACACCAATAGCTGCAGCACCTTTAATGAACTGCTTTGCCATTCCATTATTAGACTTTGTAGCGGCTTTAGTTGCTTTAGTAGCACCTGCCATATCTTTATTTAAAGTTCTAAGCTCTTTAGAATTTTCTTTTATTGCTTTTGCTCTAGCCTTGTATGCCTTTGCATTTTTATGAGATTGAAATTGTCCTGTTTTAGATTCTGTTTCTTGTTTTTTCTGTTCTTTCCTTAACTCCTTTAATTCCTTTTTTAAATCAGCAATCTTTTTGATGTTTTTTATTTCTACCTCTATTGCTACCTTACTACTCTTTAATGCCATGTAATTTTATTTTAGCTTATCGTTAATTGTATTACCTCACTTCCACCTTCTTGTCCTATCTCTTTATCTATTTGCCTTAGTATATCTTCTTCCATAGCTTGTTGCATACCACTAACATTAGCCATTTCAAATGCAACCTCTATAAAAAACTTTCTTCTTGGAGCTACCAATTTTCCCATAGGAGTAGGAAGTCCACTAGATGCTATCTCACTTACTATATGTGCTACTACATTATGTTGATGCTGTTTATTTTCAAAACTAAATCTTTTATCTATTACCCAATCTTTAATATCATCATAATCAGGAGAAAAAGGATCTGAGCCATTATTTACAATCCACATATATGGAGTATCATTAATCACATCCATTATTAAACTACCTCTAGATTCGTAAACATCTACATCAAAACTCTCGGCTAAATCTCCTGAAGCAATATGATCTTGAAATTCAAGCTCTTGTTGTAAGGCTATAATATACTTTTGACCTACTTTATATAGGCTTTCTTTTATTATTTGAAAATCTTTCGCCATTATTCTATTAGTTGTCCCTCATCTAAAGGTATTGATGTATTGTACTTTCTTCTTAAAACTTTAGTTGTTCCTGAATCTAATTCTGTAAGTAAAGGAATTAAATAATTGTTTTTTTCTTTAACACTAATTGATGATATAGAAGCTAAACTATTATTTACATCTGATGTAAAATCAATAAAAAGTATATCTGCAGAGCTGTAAGCTTTGAAATCAAGGGTTATACTACTTAAAGGTAATGTGTAAGTAGTTATATCAGACTGAATCAATGAGTATGGCTGAATAGTAGAATTATAAAGTCTTGAAACTCCTAATGAACCCACATTAGAAGAATTGTGAAAATTTATATTAATACTATACTCCTGCCCTATGATTAACTGTTTCATTTCCTGAAATATACCTGAAATACTAGACACATCTCTTGATACAAGAACAGGTAGTGTTATTGTATTGTCTATTGATGATGCTACTGCTCCTGAATTAGAGAATCTATACCAATTTGAGTTTGAGTAATTAGGTAATCCTACTGATGAAACTGCTTCTGTAGCGTAACTAGAAGTTGATGTTACTATATTGGTTGTACTTAATGTAGAAGTGGTAAAAGAATCATTAAATGATAAATATTCATTAGATAAAATAGGTACGGATATAAGTACATCCAATCCACTAACTAAAGGTATTCCATTGTCGTTTATTTGTCTATTCATTTTATTTAATGTTTAACTGTTATTAAAAGATGCATTAGGAGGCCAAGTTTTTGTAATGTCCCAATATATCAACTCAACCTTAGTTGTTTCATTGCTATTAGGCTTATAATCAATTATTCTGTTTATCCTATAATAATAACCTTCTACATACACTAATCTCCTTAAATCTAAAGAAACTAAATCAGAAGCATTTAAGTTTAAGTAAACTATTTTTATTCTAGGGTTTTCTTTCTGCATTTCTATCATTGATTGATAGTAAGTTTGGTATAGCCCTCTGTATGGATATTGACCGTAAGATGTACCCGTTGTACAATCATAGCTTCCTTGATTTTTTGAAGCATAAGTTAATGGATTCATAGCATTACCATATTCTGTATTATCATCATAACTACAAGCCCTACAAAGAACTTCATATTTTGAAGTAGGAGTTGTTGTTCCTGTACTTATAATCTCAACATCTGTGTCTGAAAAATTTTGAACTGATGCAATATATCTACCACCAAAACTACCCCCATTACAATTATCTTTTACATAATTTAAAAGTCTAGGCACGAAATTATACCCTTTATCAGGTCTACATGACTGCCATCCATTAGGAATAGCTCCTGAATCACATAATCCCCAAAGGTTAGCCCTATATGGAGTGATACTTACATCCCAAGAGCCAAACCCTGAAGTCATTCCATCTCCTGAGTTATAGCTACCTGCAAAAAAAGGATTTTCGTAAACCTGAGTGCCTACTTCAAAACTGTCAGGTAAAAATTCTCTATATGGAAACTCATCTAATATTCCATCCCAATATTGAATACCCCTAGACTCAACTTTTTTATCATTTGAATCGGTTTTATATTTAAAAATAAACTCTCTTTTAAGGTCAGTATTAGCCCACTTATCTTCTTGAACTTTTGATAAATCTATTTTGGAAGTCCAATCTACAGCATCTTTTTCATCCATAAAAAAATCATTAAAAGGCTCAATAAACACTTTTCTACTCTCTACATCTGTAGTAAATTGAAGATTAAAAGCGTGTATAACTCCCTTCACAAAGCTTAATTGCGTACTCTCGTTGTCTATAACATTTTTTAAGTCATAAGTTTGTCCGTATTCAACCTTCTCTCCATGATGAGTAATACTTAGACTTGCATTATGGTCTGAAGTTCCATTTGGTTGTGCTGCTGTCGGAGATGTTCCACCATAAAGGTCTACAGACCAACCTATAGTTTTACTACCACTATCTCCATGTCCTGCTCTAGCTTTTATGTTGAATCTTATTTTATCATTTTTATTTAATGAGAATTCTTCGTTATTTACTTTAATAGAATAAATATATTTTATATTTTTTTCTTTTCTGTTTCTAATTCTTTCAGCTTTCTCTTCATGTTCTGCCTCTTCATCATTTGAAAAATCTAAATCTTCAATTTCTACATTGATTAAAGCTTTTTCTGTATCGGAATCTTTTTCAATTTCTAAAGGTTCTAATGGGTTGTATTTTTTATTGTATTCTATCTTTGATTTATTACACTCTTTTAATAAAATAAGTTTTGTTTGATTATATTTCTCTATTAATTCAAAAGTTTTCAAAGTACCTTCAGAGTCTAAAAAAGCTCTACTTTCACTAACTAATGGCATGTACGCATATTTAAATAAATTATACTTTAAATAAGGATTAATACCATATAATAAATAATCAGGAATAATGATTTTATAGTTTTTAAACTTTTCAGTATTCATTTTATTTACCAAATCAATTGTACCGAAAGCATCTAAAAAATAT
>ENA-OQVM01004586-OQVM01004586.1-marine-metagenome-genome-assembly--contig:-NODE-4586-length-13972-cov-8.054192_pt1 | contig 13972 bp, 12 predicted proteins | sample MGYA00237776_ERZ505498 | MGnify/ENA primary metagenome ERZ505498 (study PRJEB26159, sample SAMN06265151) | marine metagenome | isolation source: Helgoland LTER site | place: Germany:Helgoland, sampling... | reverse complement strand
GTTATGCTGTGAATTCGAACCGTTCGACAGGGCCAGAACTTTGGGATCAAATTTGAAATTATAGTTTTCTGATTTTGAGTTTTTAGCTTTGAGCCTCATGCTGGTAGTGTTCACAAAACAGTGGGCCACATTGCGAAGATAAAGCAAAAACCACACTCATATGATTACAATAAATCGGAAAACTTTAGATTCACGTTTCATTTAGCTAAATGCGAGGTATTTTGTAATCCAGAAACGCTTTGAATCAGCCCTGCCCACTTCAGGCAAGTTTAATCTTATAGCAGCTTCTCAAACGTTTTTTATTAAGTTTTTGCTCTGTAGCCTGCTTTCCCCAGACCAATGATATACGCATTTGTTCATTGGATAATCTAAACTTGTTGCATTTGCACTTTGCAGACTGGGTATGCCTTTCATCTTATAGTGTCCGACTAAAACGGGGGGGGCATCTACACTATAAAGTTCGCCCATCATATCTACTGGCAGTTCACTAGTTGGCAATTCAGACAAATCGGGGACTGACAAAGCTGCTTTTCTCCAAGTGGTGTTCTCTGCATTCCACCACGACAACCGAACGTGTTCTCTATTATTCCCTCCGTTGTCAGTAAAACTGTAGCCAACTGGTAATTTGGCTTCAGGTCCCGAGGTAATAGTTTCGACAGCAAGAGCAAATTCAGTTGTTTTAGCTGCGACTTCCTCTAAATCTTCTGGTTGCAAATGCCCTGATGGACATCTTTTCTTGACTATATTAATTGCTTTTTCCGACCAACAAGCATGTGCAATTCGCAACCCATCAAATTCCAGCCAGAGCGGCAATGTCTCAAGCATCCATGCAGTCCAAGATAACGCATCACTACTTTCTACGCCGAATAATTCGATGAAGCTTTTGTGCTGTTTAGTGTTTTGCTTTGAATGACTACGCAGTGGGGTATTTGAAGCAAAACTACGGCGATGAAACAAAATGGCGTTCAATTCGTGATTTCCCAAGATACACGAAGCTTGGCCATCATTAATTAATTGAGAAACTTGTTCAAGAACACCCAAGTCATTAGGTTTTGTGACGAGCTTTCCCGCATCGATCAAATCACCCAAAAAGATCATTTTCGAGCCGTTCGCTTTAGCAATAGACCAATTTAATCTCTCTAAGTCGGCGTGAATGTCAGGCACAACAGTGTAAGTCATTTCATCCTCAGCTTTTTTGCAAATCTTTACAGAGTACCCTCATCAACGGAAAGTCATATATTTGGAGCTAAGTCTAAGGGAAGGTGCCGTCAGACGAATAAGAACTCGCACCGGATTGCTGGCATCACAGCCAGGCGGATGATCTCTGGGCTTGTTTTGAAGTACCTGAATGGAGAGTGTTTTGTCATATGGAGAGTCTACGAAACCGCCCGTCCCGTCTCAAGCTCGTTTTGTCTGACAGTGCCCGTCGATCACATCGTCGCCCCAGCCAAAGCCCCAGCACCAAGCTGTCATCGCCTCCTGAAAGGGGCGCGTGAAGTCATCGGCGGCGGCCAGATTCTTCTCGACGTATTCTGCGCCAAGTGTTGCTTTGCGTTGCTCAAGGCCCTTCAGAAACAGGTCTTCGTCAAATGCGCTCATGTGTCAGCCCTTCAATTTGATTGCGACATTCTTTGTCTGCACGTAATTCCACAAGGCTTCACGGCCCTTTTCGCGGCCATAGCCGGATTTACCGTAGCCACCAAAGGGCGTTTCCACCCCGCCTGCATACCATTCGTTCACAAAAACCTGCCCCGCCCGCAACTGCCGTGCGGCGCTTGTGGCCCGATCCAGATTGTTCGTGAAAACGCCACCAACCAAGCCATAAGGCGTGCCGTTCGCGATCTTGATCGCCTCGTCATCGGCAGAGAATTTCAGGACGGAAAGAACCGGGCCAAAGACTTCGCTCTGGGCGATTGTCATATCTGGCGTGACATTGGTCAGGATCGTCGGCTCAAGAAATGCTCCGGGCGTATTCAGCTTGTGCCCGCCGGTCGCAACAGTGGCCCCTTCATGCTGTGCGGCCGTTATCATGGCAACGGCGCGGTCGCGCTGCGCGTCAGACACCATCGCGCCCATCGTCGGGCCAAAGTCGGGCTGATCAATCCCTGGTTTGACGATCAGCGATTGGGCAACACCCACCATACGCTCGACCAATGCGTCATGCACGCTGTCATGGACAATCACGCGGCTCATCGCCGAGCAGACCTGACCTGCGTTGAAATAGATGCCCCAGCGTACGTCAGTCTCGAAGGCCTCAAGGTCGGCATCATCATGGACAATGGCAGCCGATTTGCCGCCAAGCTCCAACACGCACGGAACGACGTTCTGCGCAGCAGCCGTCGCGATGGCGATCCCTGTTGGTACTGATCCTGTGAAAACGATCTGGTTTACATGCGGGTGCGCGGACAGAGCCGCTCCTGCCTCATGGCCCAACCCGCACAGGATATTCACCGCGCCCTTTGGCAAGCCAACCGCCTCAGCCGCATGGGCGAACCATGCATTGCTGAGCGGTGTGAGTTCGGGTGTCTTGATGACGCAGCTATTGCCCGTCGCGAGTGCGGCCGACAGCGAACGCGCAGTCATTTCAACAGGATAATTCCAAGGGATGATTTGGGCGGAGACACCAAACGGCTCGTAGGTGGTGAAATCGAAGTAGTCTTTGCCAAGCGGGATCGAGCGGCCTTCGACGGTTTCAGCCTGATTGCCATAATACTCGAAATAGCGCGCAGCCCCTTCGACCTCGATCCGCGCCTCCCAAAGCGGTTTGCCCTGTTCGAGCGTCAGAACGGGGGCAATCTCGTCGATGTGGTCCAGCAAGAAGCGGCCCATTGCCTGCACCATCCGGCCCCGTTCTACGGGGCGCAGGTCCGATAGGTCGCCGGACATGTGGACCCGACGGGCCGCCATGACCGCACGGTCTACATCGCCCGCATCGGCAAGCGCCTGTTCCGCCAGTTTTTCACCCGTTCCGGGGTTGATAACATCGATGCGTCCCGCGCCGCCATCACACCACGCGCCGTCGATGTAGTTTTGCCAATAGGTCTTCATGTCGCTTTGATCCGGTGTTGGTAAAGGTGATCGTAATGCGGCTTCATCCGCCTGTGCACACGGCGCACGCGTTCGGGGGCATCGGCAACTTCGACGTAGCGGCGCGTCTGCGGCGTCAGGCCGGTGGATTGCGCCAGATTGGCGTGAAAGCTGCCCCCATCCCACCACGAATGGGCTGATGGATCTCCGCCCGGGGCCCATGACATCGCCTCTGGCAGAAACGGGATACCCACTGCATCGCAAAAGGCTGCGACCATGGCGTCTGGGTCTTCAAGCAGATCGTCGCTGTCGATCACGGGGGGCGGCGTGCCGTTCAAAGCGGTCAGCAGGTCGTACAGGGCGCGTTGCTCAGGAAAGCCGACCTCCAGCTCATCAAAGTCGGGCCATTTGTTATATATACTCGAGATCGTCTTGGCCGGATCGCGGATCAGGAAGGCATGGGTAAACTGCCCCAGAAAGTCGGGCGTCCACATGTGGTTGATGTAGTGGGGGAAATCCTTGAGGAAGACCGGACCTTTTTCGGCGCGGGCCTGAATGTCGTCCCAGACGCTTTCAATGGTCAGACCCTTGGTGGTTTTCTCCCCCTCTTTGAAACGCGGCCAAAGCGGGTCTTCGCCCTGGTACCACGCCTCGCCGAAAGGTTCGTGCAGGCAGTCGAGATCACCGCGCTGGCGCATCATCCATTCGAATGCGGTGGAGGTAGAACGCGGGATGGCCCAAAGTGCTATGATCTTATGCATGAAGGCTCTCCAACAGGCGGCTTTGCGGTGTGGTCGGCGCGATGCCGAGATCTTTCATGATCCGCCAATAAAGGGCGGTGTCATGGCCGATCACAGGCTTGCCCAAACGGGCCTCCATCGCACGGGCCAGATGCAGCGGTCGTTGCGGCAAACCCGACGGGCCAGAGCGGAAATTGCACATGCCGTTGATCAGATAGGCGTCAGCCTTTGGCGCCTTATCGGCCACGTAGGAAAAGCTCTGCTCAAACAAATCACCATCAAAAATCCAGCGTTTGGCATTGACCGTGGCCTGATCGGGGAACCAGCCCTGATCCACAAAATTGCCCGCCCAAAGCACATCGAACCCTGCTTCGCGCAGGAAGCCGGCGGTGCCCTGCCACCATTCGGGCCAGTGGTAGGCACCATTCAAGGCTACCTTTTCGATGCCCTGATCGCGCAAAGCCTCGACCATTGCGTAGCCGGCCATGTGAAACCGGGTCTCGTATTTGTCGGACAGGTCGGCGCAATGCTGACGGATGCCTTCAACGCCCAAACCGCTGGCATGGACCCAGTTTGACCCGACCTGCCCGCAGACATCGACCCCGTTGCGCGCCATGCAATGCACAAAATCATCGAGCATTCCAAAGTTCTTTTTACGCTGGTCCAGTCCATGCGCGTAGTCGGGCACATGTAGCATCCAGCCGTGCACCCCCACACTATCCGGCGACATGCGCAGGAAATCCGACGGGGCGGCGTCAAAATCAAACGGGGGGCAAGTGAAGCCGACCTGATGGGGGAACAGCTTTTGCTCTGCCGTCCATTGAGTGGGCATTAAGGTATCAGCCATCAATCGCTTCCTTCATCCAGCGTTGCAAATGCATGACGGGATGTTCGGAATTGACCCCGCCTTTCGGGTCCACCACCAGCGGGCCGGGCTTGTAACCGCGTGACTGCAACCCGCGCTGTACGCTTTCGACCAGATGAATGTCTTCCTCTACGGTCGTCGCGCGATCCTGCTTGGCCAGCAGGCGAACCTTTTCATCGTCAATCCCATCGACAGAATACCAGCCGCGCCAGACGACAACGTGGTCCTTATCCACCGCACGCCAGTGATAGGTGTTCAGCACATTGCCGGGGTAGACCTGAAACGACACCATCGGCCAGAGGAACCAGCTGGAATATTCGTCGGCATGCTCGAACCCCGAGTTGATGTCATAGGTCATCTGGTCCAGCGATTGGCATTCCGTTGTATGGCGCAGACACATGCCCTGCGGCTGGATGTCATAAGTCTCTGGCTTCACCACCCCATTGGCAAAAGTTGGGTGGTTCAAAGAGCAGTGATAGCATTCTGAATAATTCTCGACCGAGACCTTCCAGTTGCAGTTTTCGGGAATTTCCACCCATTCAAGCGGCTTCAACGCGGCCCAGTTGGGCACCCATTCTTCCAACTCGGCCCGCGCGCCCGGAAACCAGTCTTCCATCGGGGCGGCATCGGGATCAAGGTTCACAAAGACAAAGCCAAGGAATTCTTCAACCCTGACCTCGGTCAGGCAAACGGATGATTTGTCAAACCCGTCGACGGCCTTCAGGTTCGGGCCGGCGCGCAACTCGCCCGTCAATTCGTAGGTCCAGGCGTGATAGGGGCAAACGACAACCCGCGTTGTCCCGGACCCGCTGACCAGTTGATGGGCGCGGTGCTGACAGACGTTGTAAAAGACGCGGATTTTCTCGTCCCGGCCGCGGATCGCAAACAGGCTCTCGCCCGCAATTTCAAAGGTGGCGTAGGCGCCGACCCCCTCTACTTCGGATGCATGGCACCCAAATTGCCACGTGCGCGCCAGCAATCCTGCGCATTCCACCTCGAACACGCTGGCGTCGGTATAGTATCGCGCATCAAGCGACCGGATCGGTTCTGTCATTTGTCCTCCGCATAATACATGCCAAGCTGGTGGCGGCGTTTGTGAAAGGTCTCTACCCGCTCGACGATTTCTTCGCTGGCCACGGCAACGACGAAAGACAAAAGCGTCTCCAGCAGGGCAATGGTGCCGATTGACGACGGGAAAAACTGGGGCGTGTCGACCGAAACGACGAATCCGTGATCGGCACCGCGCAGGATCGGGCTGGCCGGACTGTCGGACAACGCGATGATTGTCATGCCTTGTTCGCGGGCAATCTCGACCGCTTTGACCACCTCTGTGCGGTAAGGCCGGCTGGTCATCGCGATGAGCACATCGCGGCCATCGGCCCAAGCCAGATCATCAGCCGGGGTTGACCCCGGCCGCGGGATCGCGTGGAATTCCGTCATGCCTGTCGAGGCGAGGTAGGTGAAATTCCGCGCGACAGAATTGTTTACACCGACCCCCAGCGTAAAGACCCGCCGCGCAGCCCAGATCGCCTCGGCGGCGGCTTTCAGATCGTCGGTGGAGATTGCGGCAAATGTCTCTTCGATATTGCGCAGCGCATCCTTGAGCATATCCGCATAAAGCCCGCCGAGATCACCCGACTTGCGGATATCCTGCAGCCATCGCGCACGGTCGGGGAAGTCGGCAGCACCGCGCCGTATGGCATCGCGGAAAGGCGCGCGGAAATCCTCATAGCCTTCAAATCCCACCTGACGCGCCATCCGCACCACGGTGTTGGGTTTAACGTTTGCCGCCTGCGCAATCTCGCGCACGGTTGAAACACCCACATCGCGCGGGTTTTCCAACACATAGGTGGCCGCCTTGCGGGCTTCGGGCGTCAGGTCGGGTAGCTCTTGAGCCAGCCGTTCCAGAATCGCGATTGATACATTTGTCCCATTCATGATTGACGATGGTATTTTTGTTTGCTTAGGTTGTCGAGAGAAAAATCGACTCGCTGAAAGGGATAACTGTGGCAAATGAGTTTCCATCGACTGCACGGGTGGTCATCGTCGGCGGTGGCGTCATGGGTGTGGGCTTGGCCTATCATCTGGGCCACGAAGGCTGGGGCAACGACACCGTTCTGCTGGAAAAGGCCGAACTGACATCGGGCAGCACATGGCATGCGGCAGGCCAGATCACCCATTCGACATCCAGTTTCGGGTTGGGCAAATGTGTTGATTATAACATCGGGCTTTATTCCGGCGGGCTAGAGGCCGAGACGGGCCAGCCTGTCACATGGCACGGGTGTGGGTCCTTCCGGCTGGCCTATACAACAGATGAAATGGACTGGTTGCGCCACACGCTGTCGGTCGGTCGGTCGCTGGGGTTCAACATCGAGTTGGTGGGCCCAGAGAAGGTCGCCGAACTGCACCCTTTCTATAATCTCGACGGTGTGTTGGGCGCCCTGCACACGCCCGATGACGGCCATGTCGACCCCACGAACGTGACGATGGCCATGGCCGCTGGTGCGCGGCAGAAAGGTGTTAAAATCATCCGCCAGTGCCGCGCCACCAACATCACGCAATTGCCCTCGGGTGAATGGCAGGTCGAGACCGACAAAGGCACGATCACCTGCGAACACGTTGTCAATGCGGGCGGCACCTATGCGCGCCAAATGGGTGAATGGTCAGGTTTGCAACTGCCGATGACCTCAATGACTCACCACTATTTTGTCACCGAACCGGTGCCCGAATTCGAAGCACTCGACAAAGAGCTTCCTGTTATCCGCGACGACAAAAAGGTGTCGGGCTACATCCGGATGGAGCAAAAGCGCGGCCTCATCGGGATCTATGAGAAAGAGAACCCCAATTCTGTCTGGCACGATCACTGCCCGTGGGATTATGAAAACTGGCTGTTTGATGCCGATTACGACCGGGTCATGCCATATCTTGAGGAAAGCCTGAACCGCATGCCGATCTTTGCAGAGCTTGGCATTCAACGCGAAGTGCACGGCGCGATCAGCCACCCGCCCGACGGCAACCCGCTGATTGGCCCTGCCCCCGGCGTGCGCAATTACTGGTGCTGCTGCGGCACGCAGATCGGCATCGGCTGGGGGCCGGGGCTGACCCGCGAGCTGGCCCGCTGGATGGTACACGGAGCAGCCAACATCTCGATGCGTGAATACGATCCGCGCCGCTTTGGCAGCTATGCCAACAAGGAATGGCAGGTGGTGAAAGCCGAAGAAGATTACTGTCTGCGTCACGAAATCCCGTTCCCGCATTTCAACAGATTGGCAGGGCGGCCTATCAAGCCTTCGCCATTGCACGAATTGCTGAAAGCCAAAGGTGCCGTTCATGAGGAAGTTTACGGCTTTGAGCGCCCCCGCTGGTTTGCCAGCGATGGCGTGGCACAGGAGGATCACTATTCCTTCAATCGCACAGCTGTGGACGATGTGGTTGCAGCCGAGGTCAAGGCCGTGCGTGAAAACGTCGGTATTATGGACGTTACTGCCTTTACCAAGGTCGTCGTCGAAGGGCCGGACGCCTATGCGCTGCTTGATCGCCTAACCGCGAACCGAATGCCGCAAAAGGTTGGGTCGATCACGCTGACCCATATGCTGAACCGCGCTGGCCGGATTGAGTTGGAAACGACCATTGTTCGCATGGCAGAGGACAAGTTTTACCTCGTCTGTGCTGCGTTCTTTGAGCAACGTCTCCTTGATCACCTTAACCACAACCTTGCGGATGAAAACGCCACAATCACAGCGTTGTCGTCTGACTGGTCTGCGCTGTCCCTAAACGGACCACGGGCGCGGGATGTATTGCAGAAATGCACGGATGCCGACCTGAGCAACGCAGGATTCCGTTGGCTATCCGCGCAAGAGATTACGGTCGCAGGACACAGCATCTGGGCCTTCCGGATGTCCTATGCGGGCGAGCTTGGCTGGGAGTTCCACATGCCAGACGCGGCCTGCCCTGATGTTTACAACGCGCTTTGGGCTGCGGGCGAGGCCCACAATATTGCGGACTACGGCAGTTTTGCGATGAACGTCATGCGCATGGAGAAAGGTTTCAAGGGCGCTGGTGAGTTGACCAACGAGGTGACTTTGGCCGAGGCCGATGTTCTGCGATTTGCGCGCAGTGACAAGGATTACCTTGGCCGTGACAAGACGCTAAACACCGATTTGCCATGGATCTGCGCCTATCTGGAAATTGAGCCAGATGGAAAGGCCGACGGTCACGGAGGCGAGGCCGTGATGCTAAACGGTCAAGTTGTCGGCTCCACCGCCTCGGTCGCATACGGACCCACCGTCGGCAAGATCCTCGCGTTCGCTTATATCAAACCCGAAGCTGCCAAGCCTGACACCGCGCTAAAGGTGGTGATCCACGGCAAACCCCGTGCGGCCCGCGTTTTGGGCGAAGCTGCCTACGACCCTGAAAGCCTGAAACCACGATCGGATGCCTCATGACGCTGCCAAAAACGATGCGAGCGATGGTCACAATGGGCCATGGCGATCTGGATCAAATGGTCCTGCACGAGAATTGGCCCCGCCCAGACCCCGCGCCGGACGAGGTTCTGATCCGGGTGCGTGCCTGCGGATTGAACAACACCGATGTGAACACGCGCTCTGGCTGGTATTCCAAGACAGTGACGGACGCAACGACCGGTGAAGCGTTTGCTGAAGTCGGTGAAGACGACCCTACATGGGGCGGCGCTCCGATTACCTTTCCCCGCATTCAAGGCGCAGATGTCTGCGGAGAGATTGTGGCCGTAGGCGAAAACATCGACCCGTCGCGCATTGGCGAACGTGTGATCACCGACGGGTGGTTGCGCGATGCCGACGATCCAGATGACATGAACAAGACCGGGTATTTTGGATCAGAACGCGATGGCGGGTTTGCGCAGTACACCACGACCCCTTCGCGCAACGCACTCAGGGTACAATCTGATTTAAGCGACGTGGAACTGGCGACATTCTCGTGTTCATACTCCACGGCCGAGGGCATGCTGATGCGGGCCCAAGTTCGTGCAAACGACACTGTGCTGGTGCCTGGCGCATCGGGTGGTGTTGGTGGCGCATTGGTGCAACTGGCCAAGCGCCGCGGCGCGCGGGTGATTGCCATGGCGTCTGAGGCCAAACACAAGGACGTCGCCGAACTTGGCCCTGACATGATCCTGCCCCGCGCACCGGATGATCTGCGCACAGCTTTGGGGAATGAGAAAATCACCGTCGTGGCAGATGTTGTTGGCGGCCCATATTGGCCGAGACTGATTGACGTGCTGGAACGCGGCGGGCGCTATACCTGTTCAGGCGCAATCGCTGGTCCGATGGTCGGGCTTGATCTGCGCACCTTCTACCTGCGCGATCTGACCTTCACTGGCTCTACAGTGATTACGCCCGAGGTCATGCCAAACCTGATCCGCTATATCGAGAACGGCGAGATCAAACCCGCCTTGGCCGCGACTTATCCGCTGGATCAATTGCGCGAAGCCCAGGCGGCATTCATCGCCAAGAAACACACCGGCAACATCGTGGTGGCGCCATGAAAATCACTCGGGTTTTGGTCTACCAAATCGACCTGCCGCTGACGCACCCCTATTGGCTGTCGGGTGGGCGGCTCAAGTTTGAAACGTTGGATGCAACCTTTGTTCAAGTGGAAACCGACGCAGGGCTGATCGGTTGGGGGGAAGGCACGCCTTGGGGGCACACGTATTTGCCCGCCCATGGGCCGGGCATTCGCGCTGGGTTGAGCATACTGGCACCGCATTTGATCGGTGTTGATCCCCGCAGCCCCGAAGCCGTGATGCAAATTATGGACCTGCAACTGCCTGGTCATCCGTACGTCAAATCCGCCATTGATGTGGCGTGCTGGGATATTCTGGGGCAGTTTGCAAACATGCCGATCTGGCAATTGCTTGGCGGCGATGCGCCAAATGAGGTTTTGATCAATTCGTCCATCTCAACGGGCACACCAGAGGATATGCTGGCGTTGATCCTGGCCGCCGCAGACAAAGGTTATACAGTGCACTCCGCTAAGGTCGGAGGCACCGACGTCGGCCTTGATATCGAGCGGATTGATATGATTTCGGCAAGTTTGCCAAAAGGGCACAAAGTCACGTTTGACGTGAACCGCGCATGGCAGCCCGCTGTTGCGATCGAGGTTCTAAATTCGGTGAAAGCACGTGATTGGGTCGAACAACCTTGTCAGACGTTGGACCAATGCGCGCATGTGGCGGCCCGTGTGTCTAACCCGATCATGCTTGATGAATGCATGTCCGATTTCAATGACCACCTGGAGGCCTGGAAGAGTTCGGCTTGTGAAGGAGTGAAAGTAAAGCCAAACCGTTTGGGTGGACTGACCAAGGCACGGCAAGTGCGCGATTTTGGCGTCGCGGTTGGATGGCAGATGCATATCGAAGATGTGGGCGGATCTGCTTTGGCCGATACGGCTGCGTTGCATCTGGCGGCCTCAACGCCCGCGCCAAACCGGCTCGCGAGCTGGCTTTCGCATGACCACCTCAGCGTTGACCCTGTATCGGGGCAAGGCGTGCGGAACCTTGGCGGTCACGTTGTGCCACCATCACTGCCGGGGCTGGGGGTGACACCTGACCCGGACATGCTTGGCGCGCCGGTTGCGGTCTATTCATGAAGGTCAACCGGATCACCTTGTGGTCAGTCGATCTGACCAGCCATGAGACTTATTACATGGCCGAGGGCAAGACCTGCGATACGGTCAAAACCCACGTGCTTTGTCTGGATACAGATAGCGGCCTAAAGGGCTGGGGCGAGGTCTGCCCGATCCCGCATTACCTGCCTGCTTTCGCTGATGGCGTGCCCAGTGCTATCACCGAAATGGCGCCGGCGATAATTGGGGGTTCCCCGTTTGGCGTTGACGCGCCCATGCGCAAGCTGGATGGGGTCCTGCAAGGCCACCTGCACGCAAAATCCGTTGTGGATATGGCGCTTTGGGATCTGTTCGGCAAGGCATCGGGCCAAGCGTTGTATACTCTGCTAGGTGGGCGTACGCGCGCTGACATGCCGCTTTACCATTCGATTACTTGCATCGCACCTGACGAGATGGTGCGGATAGCGCGGGAGGCCTACGGCACAGGCATCCGCCAGTTCCAGGTCAAACTGGGCGCGGATACAGATTGGCAGGCCGATGCGGAACGACTGGCCAAAGTACGCGAGGCGGTGGGTAGCGGACCATTGGTCTACGGCGACTGGAATTGCGGCGCGACTAAACTGCATGCCACGCGCACAGGCCGTGCCGTTGCGCATCTGGATGTCATGTTAGAACAGCCGTGCAAAACCCTTGAGGACTGTGCCGCTGTCCGGCAAGCCACTGGCCTGCCAATGAAGATCGACGAAGGTGCATATGATCTGGCATCCCTGATGCGTGCTCATGAGCTTGGCGTGTTGGACGCGGTAGCCCTGAAGTTGTCGAAGTTTGGTGGGCTTTCTGCAATGCGCCGCGCACGCGACCTTACAGTTCACTTAGGGGCAGAGATTTGCGCCGAATGCACATGGGGGTCTGATATCGTCACCGCCGCGTCGCTGCATTTCGCCGCCTCGACCCCGCAGGGCGCACTCCTGAACACTTGCGATTTGTCGTCCTACGTCAGCCCGCGCATAGCGCCCGATTGCCCGACACGCAAAGACGGCCGCATTGCGCCGCCGACCGGTCCGGGGATTGGGGTTAATCCCGATCTGGACCTTCTTGGAACCCCCATACTTGAACTGGCCTGAATCATGCAAAAACTGACATCACAATCTGAATGGATCACCCGCGCACAAACCGTTCTACCTGCAGGCGGCTTTGGCAATTTCGACCCCGGCATCGTGATTGCTAAGGGGGAGGGAAGCCACGTTTGGGATGAAGACGGCAACGAATACATCGACTACCTGATCGGGTCTGGCCCGATGTTGCTTGGCCACGGCCACCCCGAGGTCATGGAGGCGGTGTTGGAACAACTTCCCAAAGGTATGACCTTCTTTGCCAACAACGCCAAAGGTATCGAGCTGGCAGAGGCGATTGTCGATGCGGTTCCCTGTTGCGAACAGGTCCGTTTTGTCGCGTCAGGCGGCGAGGCCGATATGTACGCCATTCGTCTTGCACGCGCCTATACTGGCAAAAACAAAATCCTGAAGTTCGAAGGCGGTTACCACGGAATGAGCGCCGAGGCCCAGATGAGCCTTGCACCCGCCGAGCGCGTCAATTTTCCTCAAGCGGTGCCAGACAGCGCGGGTATCCCACAGGGCGTCGCGGACCAGATGCTGATCGCACCGTTCAACGATCTAGCAGCTGTTGAGACTTTGCTGAGCGAACACGACGACGTCGCAGCCATTATCGCAGAACCTCTGCAACGGATCATTCCCGCCGCCCCCGGTTATCTTCAAGGCCTGCGCGATTTGTGTGACAAACACTGCGTCTTGCTGATCTTTGATGAAATCGTCACGGGGTTCCGGCTGGCCTATGGCGGCGCACAGGAACGGTACGGCGTGACGCCCGATATCTGCACACTTGGCAAGATTATTGGCGGCGGCTTCCCGCTCGCCGCCCTCGGAGCCAGCGCCGAGATCATACAGCACTTCGACAAATCTATCGTGGGTGGGGACAAGTGGCTTATGCAGCTGGGCACGCTGTCGGGCAATCCGATTGCGGCCGCAGCGGGCCTCAAGACGATGGAAATCCTCAGGCGCGACGGCAGCTATGACCACTTGCGCAAAGTTGGTCGCACATTGCAGGACATGCAAAGCAGCGCACTCGATGCCGCGGGTATTCCCCACAAAATCTGCGGAGACGAGACTTTGTTCGATATTTTATTCACGACCAGCCAGTGTCGCGAATACCGCTCCGCCAAGCATGATGATCCAGCACGTAATGCGACCTACAACGCGACACTACGCCAGCACGGGATATTCAAGTCGCCGGGTAAGCTCTACCCGTCACTTGCGATAACCAAAGAGGATCTGGAACAGACTAAAGCCGCTGTCGGGCATGCTGTGCGATCCATTTCGATGCGCTGAGTGACGTTTTATGCACAGCTCTCACGGGCTGCTGTAAGCGTAGCCCACCTTATCGATATTCTCTACGTCGCGACGATGGCGATTTTGGTGCAATCACGGTTCACAGGACACTGTTCACTTTCGTTGCTACTATTCCAAAGTCCGCACATTAATACAGCCCTTGATCGCATCGACTGAAACAACCTCAGTTCTAGACGCACAACTGAAACAATGGTGCTGTCAGACGAATGAGAACTCGCATCAGATTGCAGGCGTAGCCTGAACCTATGCGCTCAATAGTTGGCGCCACTCAGTAAGAGCGGCGGCACGGTTTAGCTTGAAATTGTCTCGTG
>ENA-OQVM01004584-OQVM01004584.1-marine-metagenome-genome-assembly--contig:-NODE-4584-length-13979-cov-28.046180_pt1 | contig 13979 bp, 11 predicted proteins | sample MGYA00237776_ERZ505498 | MGnify/ENA primary metagenome ERZ505498 (study PRJEB26159, sample SAMN06265151) | marine metagenome | isolation source: Helgoland LTER site | place: Germany:Helgoland, sampling... | reverse complement strand
GGTGTAGTATTTGCAGTTTTTGTTGGTTTTACCTCCGTTTTATTATTGCTATTCTTACAAGAAGTAGCAACGAATAGGAGGGCAATTATATAAAATGATAATTTTTTAAAAGTAATTGTATTCATTATATTTATCTTTAAATTTTATTAAATATATATATATTTCAATTATATTTAAAGATATGGTAAAATAAATCTGAAAATATGATATCGAAACCGGTTTCGTTAATATTTTAATACTTTTTACAATAGGAAATTAATGTTATTAAAATTCTTTACCTACTTTAGTACTCTAAAAAAGAATTTGTTTAAAAACACATGCGAATGAATACTATAAATAACGACTTAAATTCTTATGATGCTATTGTAGTTGGTACAGGAATTTCTGGTGGATGGGCTGCTAAAGAGCTTTGTGAAAAAGGTTTAAAAACTTTAGTTTTAGAAAGAGGACCGATGGTAAAGCACGTAGAAGATTACCCTACAGCGCATTTAGATCCATGGGACATGCCTAATGGTGGAAAAGCTACCCAAGAAATTATTGATAGAAAACCAAAACAACATAGAACAGGATATACTACGCATGCGGCGCGTGAACACTTTTTTGTAGACGATTTAAAGCATCCTTATAATGAGAACAAACGTTTTGATTGGATTAGAGGTTACCAGGTTGGTGGTAGATCTTTAATGTGGGGAAGACAAAGTTACCGTTTAAGCGATATCGATTTTGGAGCTAATAAAAAAGATGGTATTGCTGTAGATTGGCCAATTCGATATAAAGATATTGAAAAGTGGTACGATAAAGTTGAAGAATATATTGGCGTAAGTGGAGAGAATTTAGGTTTGAAACAATTTCCAGATCAGAAATTATTAAAGCCAATGAAGCTAAATTGTGTAGAAGAGGTTTTAAAAGAAAAGTTAGCTACAAATTTTGATGATGGACGTTTATTAACTATTGGCAGAGTTGCACACATTACAGAAGGCACCAAACCAGGAGAAGGTAGAAGTACTTGTCAATATAGAAATAGATGTATGCGAGGTTGCCCTTATGGAGCATACTTTAGCAGTAATTCTTCTACATTACCAGCAGCAGACGCTACCGGTAATATGACGTTAAGACCCAATTCTATTGTACATGAAGTAATTTATGATGACGTTACCAAAAAAGCAACAGGTGTAAGGTTGATAGATGCAGAGACTAAAGAATCACTGGTATATAATGCCAAAGTTATTTTTCTATGCGCATCTACTATGGCGTCTGCTTCTATTTTATTACAATCGAAGTCAGAGCGTTTTCCAAACGGATTAGGAAATGACAGTGGAGAATTAGGACACAATATCATGGATCATCATTTTCATGTTGGAGCAAGTGCAAAAGCAATTGGTTTTGATGATAAATATGTAAAAGGAAGACGACCAAACGGAGTGTATATTCCGAGATTTAGAAATTTAGGTGGCAATACAGAAGCAGAAACTTTTAAAAGAGGTTATGGCTACCAGGGTGGTGCAAGCAGAAGTAGTACCTCAGAATTGGTTGCCGAACTCAAATACGGTCCAGAATTAAAAGAAGCAATTTTAAAACCTGGAGAATGGAATGTAAATTTATTAGCTTTTGGGGAAACATTACCAGATCATAAAAACAAGTTGTTTTTAGATTATGATAAAAAAGACGAATGGGGTTTACCAACCGTTACTTTTGACGCTGCTTTTGGTGAAAATGAAATGGCAATGCGTAAAGATATGCAAGAACAAGCCGTTAAAATGTTAACGGAAGCTGGCTTTGAAGATGTAAATGGCTATGATAACAGAGATAACATGGCAATGGGTTTAGGAATTCATGAAATGGGAACTGCAAGAATGGGTAGAGACCCAAAAACATCTGTGTTAAACGGAAATAATCAAGTGCATGCTTGTGACAATGTGTATGTTACAGATGGTGCTTTTATGACGTCTTCGGGTTGTCAAAATCCGTCTTTAACTTATATGGCTTTTACAGCTAGAGCTGCAAATCATGCAGCAGCAGCACTTAAAAAAAATAACGCTTAAATTAGTAACGATATGAAACGTAGAGATGCATTAAAAAATTTAGGCCTTGCTGCTGGTTTTGCAATTACAGCACCCAGTATTTTTAGCTTATTACAAAGCTGTACAAGCGCACCTACCTGGATGCCTGCTTATTTTTCAAAGGATGAAAAAGAAGTAGTTGTAAACTTAGTGGATATTATTTTACCGAAAACAGAAGGAGTACCTTCTGCAACCGAAGTAAATGTTCCTCAATTTATAGATAAATATATTACAGAGGTTTTAAACGCAGAAGACCAAGAAGCGATAAGAATTAGTTTTACAGAGATTATTGCAACCTTAAAACCAACAGTAGAAACAGATATTAGAGATGTTACTACTGCACAATATACTGCCTTGTTAGATGCGAATTTATTGGTAAAAGGAGATATTGATAAAGATAGATTGGCAAATCCGGAGGCATTACAACCTACGAAAAATGAGTTTTTAAATCATTTAAAATACCTAACAATTATGGCTTATGTAGGGTCAGAAGAAATTGGTGAAAACGTTTTAATGTACGATCCAGTTCCTACAGCTTATTATTGTGGAGATTTACAAGAAATTTCAGGAGGAAAATCTTCATCTCTATAAAAATGAGACAAATAGGTATCTTTCTTATAATACTATTACTTTTTATAAATTGTGATGTAAAAAAGAAAGAAAACCTAAAAAGTAATGCTGTTGAAGCTTCTTGGCAACAATTATTTAATGGCAAAGATTTAGATAATTGGATTGTTAAGATTAACGGACATAAATTACAGGATAACTTTAAGAATACTTTTCGCGTAGAAAATGGTGTTCTTAAAGTTTCTTATGATGGTTACGAGAATTTTGAAAATAAATTCGGACTGTTAACCTACAAAACACCTTTTTCAAATTACAAGTTTAGATTGCAATATCGGTTTACAGGAACCCAAACAAAAGGGGGTGAATCTTGGGCCACAAAAAACAGTGGTGTAATGATTCATTCGCAAGCACCAGAGAGTATGTTGCTAGATCAAGCTTTTCCATTGTCTTTAGAGGTACAGTTATTAGGAGGAATTACCCCAAAAACACTAAGACCAACAGGTAATTTATGCACACCTGCAACCCATGTTTCTATAGATAATGTTTTAGTTACAAATCATTGTATCAATGCAAATTCAGAAACTTATTATGGCGAAGAATGGGTAGCTTTAGAGATAATAGTTACCAAAGAAAGGATTACACACAAGATAAATGGAAAGACCGTAATTACGTATTCAAATCCGACTATTGGCGGAGAATTTTTAAATGCTACTTCTAAAGAAATTCAACTTAAAGATGGCCAACCTTTAACTAATGGTTATATCTCTTTACAAAGTGAAAGTCATCCAATAGAATTTAAAAATATAGAAATTTTAGAATTTTAAAAAATTACAGCGCATTAAAAAACCCTCCATATAAATTTCTAAGAAGGGTTTTTTAATAGTTACTTTTCTATAAATTTTACTCAACAATTAACTTTCCTTTCATCATGGCATAATGTGCAGGAAAACTGCAGATATAATCGTATGTTCCAGCAGCTGGTGCAGTAAACGCTATGGTAGTTGTTTCTCCACCACCAAGCATTTTAGTATATGCAATAACAGCGCTTGTTCCTTCAGGAATATAATCATTTTCTTTAGCTGCTGCTGCTTTAGCTGCAAATGCAGATGTTTTAACACCTTGCTTTAAAAAGACAACATTATGTCCCATGACTCTTTTGTCTAATTTACCAGTATGCGTTAGTGTCAGTTTTATTTTTTGACCCGCTTTTACAGTAATCTTTCTAAGATTAAATTTCATACGGTCAGAAGTAACCATACTAATATTTACAACGCCATCTGCATCTACCACCACCATTTCTTTTTTTGGAGCCTTTTTGGTTTTGATTACAGTAGTTTTTTTTGCTTTTACAGGAACTTTTTCCTCTTTACTTTTGCCACAACTTACAAACAAAGTAATGCAGACAATTGCTGTTAAAATATGTTTCATTTTTTTGAGATTTTTCATAGCACTAAGTTACTGTTTTCTCTCATGAAAGCAAAAGAAAATTGAATGAAACTAACGTATAATAATGGGTTGTTTCTTTTTTATTTTTAAAGCGGTTTTCTTAGGATGCTGGTAGTGTACTATTCTTGTGTTTTTTTAAATTAATTGAATTATTTTTTTACTCATGGGTTTTGTCATTGAGTAAAAAACATCCATAAATAGTCCGTTTTCGTCAATTAAATATTTTTGAAAATTCCATTTTACAGAAGAGTTTTTTTTCCCATTTTTAGCTTTTTTGGTTAACCATTGGTATAATTCATGTTGCTCTTTTCCTTTTACCTTAATTTTAGTGGTTAACGGAAAATCTACTCCAAAGCTTAAGCGACAAAAAGTTTCAATTTCTTTTGCTGCCCCTGGTTCTTGGCCACCAAACTGATTGCAAGGCAAACCAATAACCACTAATTTATCTTTGTAAGTAGTGTACAATTCTTGCAAGCCATCATATTGTTTTGTAAATCCGCATTCTGAAGCCACATTTACAAACAGTATTTTTTTTCCTTTGTATTTTTTTAGGTCGATATTTTTACCGTCTGTGCCTTCAATCTTAATATCATAGATAAATTCTTTTACAACTGTTTTACTTTGAGCAGCTGTGTTTATATAATTAATTAGAAAGAAGAGATATATTATTTTTTTCATAACATGTTTTTTTACTTTTTAGACGCATTGTAAAGATAAGGGTATTGTGAATATCAAAAAAAATAGTAATACTCAAAAAAAGGTGTATTTGTTGTAAATAAAAAACTCTCAACTTAAAAAAAATGGAAGGTTTTAGTGTCTCTTTCGTTTTCAAACTTATTCTATAAGAATTTAATAGACATATAAAGTTTAAAAGAGTTCCTTTTTTTTGAATAGGACTGGTATATAATATTAATTTATTTAGTATTCACTTACTTATACCACGCCACCTCGTGTAGGGATTTCTATTATAGGTATTCTGTTTTATAAATAACTTAACCACCATTTATCTTTATTATTTTGTTTATAGTTATCAAATTTTTTACAAATCGGATAAAGCAAAATAATGACACCAATCCAAACAACATAAACAATCCAAAGTGAATATCCAAATCCTTTTAATGCCGCTGAATCGTTTACCCATACTTCTAAAATCATTGTTTGCCAGCCAAATCCAGAAAGTTCTGCAAAGAATATGGCTATAAGATGAATAAGATAAAGGTGTAAGATGTAATAGAAAAAAGGAACTCTTCCAAAAGCGCTAAAAAAGTCAACCACTCTACCTTTTAGTTTTTCTGAATTTGCCAAGAAAATAAATGCGGCACCTAATGTCATTAATAAATAATCTAAAGACGTCGGGTATTTAGAAGGATTTAAAAAAGAAATTAAATTCTTTGAAAATAATCCATAATTCTTCCAAGGCGTTGGGTCACCGTATGTATTCGTAAATCGTAAAATTACGAATGTTACAATTGCTAAAAACCCTATGATATTAAAAATTTTTCCAGTTTTTCACCGTCATAAGATTTATCATAAAAAGATCCAAAACAATAACCTAAAGACATTATAGCTTATTGGGTATACAAAAGCAATTTTACCCCCATAAAATAAGTTGTAAATATTGAATTCATGAAGTATTGACCAAAACATATCACCATCAAAGGGAATGTTATCTAAATTTAAAATATACAAACAATAATAAAATAACGATAAACCAATTATTGCAATGGTTGCAAACCTTAGACAGGATGCAACTGCTGTGTTCTATTCTAATATTAATAAATACTGAAATTATAGATGCGTTTTTATCAAACCCTTTTAAGCGAACAAATTCTGGTAAAGTTGAATTTATTGGATTATAAATTTATTTAGTAACAGTGTTGCAAAAGAAATATCTACACAAAGTTCTAAATGATTTTACTCTTTTAAAATAAGGTTTTTAAATAAATGACCCATCAACTTTTGTCGATTAGTGAAACATAAAAACAAATTAATTGCATTAAACAATTAATAATATAGTATATTTGAACAAATAACTTTAAAAACAAATAATATGAAGAAATTATTATTATGCTCGTTAATGCTGTGTTTAATGACAACATTTGGGCAAAAAAAGAAAAATGGAACGGTTTACATTAAACATCCAGCCATCGATGTAATCAATGAAATGTATGCAGCGGTCAATCAAAATAATCTTGAAAAATTAGGAGAATTATTTGCAGATGACTTTAAAGGCATAAATGGTGATAATATCAATAAAGATGCAGAGCCTTTTACGAAAGAAGAGTTTATAAATAATATCAATCAATGGAATACGACTAATCGCTACTTTTCTTTAAAGACAGGAAAGAATGCATATCCAGATGCAGTCGAATACAAAGATGAAAACTTTAATAAAGTAACGTACGTTTATGCTTGGGAAGTGATGTCTGGAGTAGGAGGAAAAACAGGTGTAAAATTTACGCAACCAAGACACGCGCAATATGTTGTAAATGCTGACAATAAAATTGGGTTTGTACGTTTATATATGAACCAAAGACCTTTTAATGAAAGCTGGAGAAGTAGAAGGGCATTAAGTGATGGAAAAATATATTCTAATCATGACAATATCAATACCGTTAGAAAATCGATTCATGCTTTACAATATGGAGATATGGCACATTTTTTTGAAGCTTTTACAGCAGATGCCAAATTTGACGGTTTGTTTAATGATTGGGATAAAAAAGGATTGACCATGGATGAATTTAAGGCCATGCAATTAGATTTTTTGAATGCTTATACCATACAAAGTATTGATAATAAATGGATTAAATATTATGAGTTTGAATCGCAAGATAACCATGTACAATCTTGGTGGAGATTAACACTAGTAAGCAAGGCAGATAATAAAGAAATTACAATTCCTGTGATGTTAATTCATAAGTTTAATGACGCTGGAAAAATTGTAAAGTCTACTGAACTTTGGAATCAAGCGAAGCTATAAAAACATTCTAAATACAAATAAAAACGCTTCTTTTTAGGAGCGTTTTTTTATGCTTTTAACGGTACTCTTAAATTATACTCTTTTATTTAATTTTTTTGCCACTAAAATAATTTTATACTTAATATTTAAAAATCTTAAATGCTATTGTAAAAGATTCAAGTACAAATATTTCAACAATTGAAATGCTATTATTTTCGAAAACTGAGGAGCTTTTAGAAAACACATATCCAAATATTCTGAAGTAAACCACTAAAAAAAGATTACAGAAATTGCTCATAATATTAGAAACAAATACAATAAAAACCTTTTAAGTATATCAAAGTATAAAAAAAACCTCAATAAATTGATTAACAAATAGTTGAGGTGTTGTTTTATGGAGACGCTGAGACTAAAATAGTTTTTTTTGGGTGTTTAGAACTCCTTTTTACGAAACAGAACTCAAGATGTACAACTAAAATTTAAAAAGAGTGGGGGTTGAACTATTACTTAAGTAGCACACTACTACCTTTTCAAAAATAAAATCATTTTAATTTCATATATTGTAATAAGTTATGAAAAAGCTACTTCTAAAAATTAAACCTGATAATGAATGACTATTTAAAATAACTGTAAATCTATACTATTATGAGTACTAGAAGAAAATTTATTAAAAAAGCACTTGTTGGTTCTGCTGGATTTTTTATTTTACCAAGACATGTTCTTGGTCGTGGCTTTGTTGCACCAAGCGATAAGTTAGGAATTGCTGCCATTGGTATTGGAGGGAAAGGAACTAGTAATTTAACCAATAGTTTTGCTTCAAATGGTGCTAATATAGTAGCACTCTGTGATGTAGATGATAGAAGAGCTAAACCTATGAGAGAACAGTTTTCTGAAGCTCCATATGTGAGAGATTATAGAGACATGCTAGATAAACATCATAAAGATATTGATGCCGTAATTGTAAGCTCTGCAGATCATATGCACTATTCACAATGCATGGCAGCAATGGATCTAGGCAAGCATATGTATATAGAAAAGCCTTTAACCCATGATATTTGGGAAGCAAGAAAGCTTACCGAAATGGCAGCGAATAAGAAATTGGTAACCCAAATGGGAAATCAAGGAGCTAGTGGTGATGGAACAAGATGGATTGATGCTGTAGTACAAGAAGGAATTATTGGTGAGGTCAAAGAAGTTCATGCATGGACAAATAGGCCTGTTTGGCCACAAGGAATACCTGTTCCTAAAAACACCATGCCTGTTCCTAAAGAAATTGATTGGAACCTATGGTTAGGAACTGCTCCTTGGAGAGATTATCATGAAGCCTTTATGCCTACTCGCTGGAGAGGTTACTGGGATTATGGTACAGGTGCTTTAGGAGATATGGGGTGTCATTTAATAGACGTACCCTTCAGAGCTTTAAAACTTGGTTACCCAACTTCAGTTGAATGTAGTATTACAAATACCTATAAAGATTTTTTTGAGGAAGTCGTCTATGATGAAACACCTCCTGCCTCTTCAGTTATTCATTTAGAATTCCCTAAAAGAGGTAATATGCCTGCAGTAGAGCTACATTGGTATGATGGAGGAATTGAGCCAGAAAGACCAGATCTTCTTCCTGCCAATGAACCCTTAGGTGATTGGGGTGGTGGAGTAATTATGAAAGGTTCTAAAGGTATTTTAATCTGTGGAACTTATGGATCTAACCCTAAGGTATTCTTAAATGATTTTTCTGAGGTTCCAGAAGTTAAAAACATGGCTTCTTTGGTAGATAATGGAATGAGTGGGCATCAAGCACAATGGATCAACGCTTGTAAAGAAGGATATGGTGCGTATACTAGTTCACCTTTATCTAAAGCAGGACCGTTAACCGAAACTGTATTAATGGGGAACTTGGCCATTAGGTCGGCGCTACTTCATGAAAAAGTTGAAAATAGATATAACTTTCCAGGCAGAAGAAAGAAACTTTTTTGGGATGGAGAAAACATGAACATTACAAATTTTGACATGGCCAATCAATTTATTAAAAGAGACTACCGAAAAGGCTGGTAAACAAACGATGCTATATGTAACAAAAAACATTAGAGGAAGCTCTTTTACCTATAGATACATTTCAGAGCAAATACCTCAAATAGAAACCGATCTTAAATAGTATATGGGGATCTTGAAAAAGTGAAAGATACTGAAGTTTTTGGCGTTTTTCCTGATGCAGCGAATGTATCAGGTGTAGGTCTATAATAACCTTATTTTAGTGGCTAGGCATATAAATTTCATAGAAAACAGTCTCTTTTTATCAAGTTCTTTTCAGTAGCTACTTTTACTTTGTCTGCACAAGAATACATTGTTGATGCTACTAATATTATTATGATGATCGATTTTAGGTGATGCATATATTCAATTTACTTTGGAATACCTAAAATCAATAACAACATCATTGGCATATAATTTACCCTCTTTTTCCATAATTTTAGCATCTTGAGGCACTAACACTATGAAAGATGAATTTTCCTTATCAACTTTAAAAGTAAAACTGCTAGTTACATTTTTTGCTATAAATGCTCTTTGCATGGCTTCGTAAATCTTCAATTCTTGATTTCCTGTTGAAATTATCACTTCTTTAACTTCTGGGTTTGGATTGTAAAACAAGTAAGAAGGATAGGCTTTATCTTTATAAAAATCTGTTGCTAATAAATCTAACTGAAGAATATTCTCTACATTGGTTTTAGAAATAATAGCACCTGCAATTCCAACATGTCCGCTGCCATAAACACTAAATTGAGATACTTTTGGATTGTCTTTATTCCAGTGCATTCCATCTCCAATTGCTACCGGAGCTTCAAGGTGTTCATATTGCTCATAATGTGCTTTTTTTATAAGTGCTTCATAAGCAATTACACCCTTGGTGTGTTTCTTTTCTTCAGGAATTGTTTGGTGTTCATCAGGAATTTCATTTGGATAAAATAATCGAGATGCATTGGCTGCATTTAACATCCATTTTCCAATAGAATTTGCATATCGTTGATCGTAACGAACCATAGGTACCAATGGCCACATGGTATCAAACGTATTCATTAAGAATCCAAATCCTCCATTATGAACTGTACTTCCTACTATACCAGAAACATCATAACCGTTCCAATTATCAACTAGCACTCCCCAACCCTCTCTGCAGACAGAAGAACCATCAAAAGTCCAATCTAATATTTTTGAAAAATCATAATTAGTGCCTTGTTCGGCATTCATTCTTGCTGCAACATAAGCTCCAAATGGCATCAATATTTCATAAAACCGATTCTCCTTTTGATTTAGAAGTGCTTCCAAAGAAGATTTTGCACCTTCTAAATATTTAGGGTCCTGAAATTTTTGATACGCTGAATATAAAACATACGCATGACCTGCAGCAACATCTTCTTGCGCACAAATCCAATTTTTTGTAGGTTCCATAGTTGCATAATTAAAAAACGAATAGTCATAATTTCCGTCTAATACAGCATCCGCTTCATAAAATTTATCTGCTACTGAACGAAGTATTGGTTCATAGCCTTTTTCTTCTGGATAAAAATTTGCTACGGCATATAACATAACATTTGGGTATACATCATACCACCAATCTCTTGCATAACCTCCTCCTAATTGCGCAACTTCCGGACTGGTATTATTCATCATAATATTCCATTTCGTTTCTGAATTGAAATAGTTTTTCAGCATTCCAACATAGTTTTCACCATTTTGATTGGATTTATTAATACCTACTAAACTACCGCCTAAAACAGAGCCAATACTTGCCAAAGACTCATGAAAAATACCTTTATAATGTTCATTCCCTTGCCTAACATCACCCATAGCTGTATAGATACCAAACGTTTCTTGGTCAAAGTTTTTACGAGAATTATCTTTCCAAATTAATGGCCAATACTCCCCTGTTTGATTCGCATCATACACCAACTTATCATAATTTTTTGCAATTTCATTGAAATCCAATATTTTAAATGGTTGTGGTAAATTTGGCATTTCTTCAACTCTGTGAATTGATTCTTGCTGAACTGGTGATGCTATGTCAAATTTAGAAGGACTACATGCCGCTAGAAATAAGCTATAACTAACTGCAAAAACAATTCTTTTCATTTTATTTTTTATGTTCATTTTCAAGTGTATCTTGTTGTTTTAATAATTGTTTTGCAATAGGTATTGAAAGTAATTGGAGCACTCCAATAATTAATAAAGCATATCTTAAAGCAACATCTGTATTTATATAAAAAGCGATAACCAAAAAGGTACCTGCTCCTAAAAAACGACCAATAAACAACCCTACTTCATGATTTAAAATATATGAAAATTCATTTCTATTTTCTATTGATGAGAGTAAATCTATCACTTTTAATTGAATAGGAAAGTAAGCAATATCAAGCACTGGTCTTGCTATCAATAACAAAAACATAAATATGATAACACCTGTTGTATTAAAAAGCAAACCGTTAAAAAAGGATGCTAAGAAAAAACAAATTAACCCTACAGAGAATATTGTTAATCGATGCTTTGGTTTAGATATTTTACCTAGAATAAGCATAATTACTGCTGCTATTACAGCACCAATAGATATTGCTGAACCTAATGCACCTTCAGAATTAAAAAATTTCATCATCAACATTGCTGGTGCTGTAACGATAAACCCTTGCGCCAACCCTTTTAAAACAGCCAATTGTAGCATCTTTTTCCAAAGTTTATGAAACGTGAAATATAAAAATTTCTCACTCTTGGGTTTTTCATACTTCCCAAAATGAAATACAATAGAAGCTAAAATTGTGATACCAAAAACAATCATTGTGATCAGTTTATAGGCTGCATTTACACCATCATTTGCAATTTCACCTTCACCTTCATTTCCACTCATTAAAAACCACCCAATCATTACAGGAACAATAGATGCAATTATTGTGTACAAAAATGTTTCTAATCCATAATAAAAATTTCGTGTCTTATCTTTAGTTGTAGCTAGTACCAAATAATCTCTATTTGCCCAATATAAACCAAAAGACATTCCCATAATTAAACCAGCAACTGCTATTCCTGTATAATTAATTTGATTTAAAGACATCATAAACACCATAGAAACTCCACTTAATATCATTCCTAATGAGAATAGTTTTTTGATGTTAATCTTGTTCAATAAATATCCATTTATAAAAAAAGTAATAGGAATACCTGTATAAATAGCCAATTGATATAAAATAACTTTTGAAGGGTCATTTGAATTTCTCATAATATAAGACGCTACAAATATATCTATCACAGGCAATACAAAGGCATAAATTGTATTTGTAAGTATCAATATTTTTGCACTCCTTGTAAAGTCTTTTAATCCTACTCCTGCTATTTTCACCATTATTGTTCAAGTGTTTTTAAAATTTTATTAATTGAAAAATTTGCAGAACAAACAAATTCATCCGATGCTCCATAATACATGTGTACTATATCCCCATCTACATAGTGGCCATTGGTAAAAACTACATTACCAAAAAAACCAGTTTGCTCATATGCTGCAATGGGCTCCATAATAGGCTCTTCTGATCTTGCAATTACTTTTGAAGGATCCTTTAAATCTAATAAGATAGCTCCTAAACAATATCTGTTTTCTGCTGTTGCACCATGGTAAATTTCTAACCAACCTTTTGCTGTTTTTATGGGAGCTGCTCCTGCTCCTAAACGTTTGCTATCAAACTTTCCTTCTCGGGTTTTGGCGATACATTTATGATTCCCCCAATGAACACCATCAGGAGATTCTGCTAGCCATATATAATTACCCCCTAATTCAGGACTACTAGGTCTGTGTAAGGCATAAAATAGTCCATTAATTTTTTCTTCAAAAATGGCGCAATCTTTATTATGAGGACTAAAAATCATTCCTTTTTTTTCAAAAATTTTCCAATCTTTAGTTATTGTTAGTCCTACTCCAACTCCGTTAGGAGAAACCATTGTATAAGTAAGGTGGTAGTTGTTATTTATTTTAGAAACTCTACAATCCTCAATTCCATAAGACTCATATTCCCCTTCTCCAAAAATAGAAGAATATTCCTCTGATTCAGAAAAAATTACTCCATCTTCACTAAAAAGTAATCTTAAATGAGAAATGGTTGTTAAATAATCCGTTCCATCATAACTAATGATTCGTGCATCGGTAGTATCTAATTTTGGGTCACCTAACTTAAAGTTTAAAATTTCCACCTTTCCTTTATCGTTATAAATAGGAACAGATAACATTCCCTCATTTTGCACTGTCCTTTCCGCTACACGTACTAAAAGTCCAATTTTCCTATTGAATTCAAACACCCCTGGATTGAGTAAACATTCAATAATCATGTTTTCATTGCTCGGTTTTAAATCTTTGGGAGATAATAAAGGGTTATGTTTATATCTATTTGCAATATCTGTCATATCAATATTTATTTAGTTTTTTGCAATTACCAAAAGTGTTTTTAGATAAAAAACCTTTCTCAAACTTACTATTTATTTTTTTAACATTTTAACAATATGGCGTTTGAGAAATTGTTCTGCTAGATCTAGTAAATTTCTATTGCTAAATTAGAATATGTATATTTTCTCCAATCGCTCAAATGTATTCCTTTTCAACTATCGCTCAAGACTGGTCTAAAGATATCATTTACCTTATATATACATTTCAGAGAAAACTCCTCAAAGGGAAACCGTTCTTAAAAAGCATATGGGGGTATTGGAAAAGTAAAAGATACTGAGGTTTTTGGTGTTTTTTATTAAGAAATGTAGACTTCTTTTATTATTGTTGTCCAATGGTTGTGCAGGCTAATAAAAACAAAACCTCAACTTATTGAAAATCAATATGATGAGGTTTTTATATGTACTCAAGGCGGGAATCGAACCCGCACTTCCGAAAAAACTGGATTTTGAATCCAGCGCGTCTACCAATTCCGCCA
>ENA-OQVM01004582-OQVM01004582.1-marine-metagenome-genome-assembly--contig:-NODE-4582-length-13982-cov-27.604890_pt1 | contig 13982 bp, 21 predicted proteins | sample MGYA00237776_ERZ505498 | MGnify/ENA primary metagenome ERZ505498 (study PRJEB26159, sample SAMN06265151) | marine metagenome | isolation source: Helgoland LTER site | place: Germany:Helgoland, sampling... | reverse complement strand
CACAACGTACTCCAATTATCGAACTTATTCCTCAAAGACCTTGAAAAGCTTAGAGAGTTTACAGAAACATATAAAAATCACAAACTACTGACCTTATCATAACCCTTTACGCTTCCTTTAAAGACATACACAGTAATTATAGAACCCTTTTCATTTAAACTCTTTTTAAAGTGATTTTGTTATTACTTATTTTTATATTCTCTAACGAGTTAATTGCCTTGTTTAATTTTTTATCTAATATTTTTTTCTTTTTAAATCGTCAATATCTTCTTGTTGTATTAAAACTTTCCAAGCACCTAAAAACAAACCTAATGTGACTAAAATTGCGGAAACAGTTGGTGATTCTTCGAATGCTTCTTTAAGTCCAAGAAATACACATACTAAACCTATGATAACTGGTATGGTTACTAATGAAAATATAGCACTCCAAAATGATGTTTTTTTATTCATAAAAACAAACTTAAAATATTAAAATCTATTTTGCAACTAATAAACTTATTATCAAAAAAATGTAATAGTTATAGAACTCATTTCATTTAAACTCTTTTTTAAAGTGTTTTTTGTGATACTGAATGATTGAAGTTATTATTACTATTTTCAGTAATTTAGCAATTACATATAAAGTAAAATTTAAATGAATAAGATTAATACAAGAAAAGCACTCAACCCAGCATATAGAAAACATAAGCCATTAAGAAAGGATGTTGCTAATTTCATAGTCCAGTTACAGACTGTATAAATGCCGTAAAATTAAGCGATGACAATGGCGAAAGCGAAGAGCATATAAAATCTCATTTTACTACTTTTTTCAATAGTACTTTTTATGCAGATAACTATATTAATACCAAAGACAGAATAGACTTAGCAATTTATACAGAAAACAATGCAAAGTCTGATGTTGGAGTAATTATAGAGGCAAAAAAACCAAGCAATAAAGCTGATTTTTTAAGACAAGACAACCTCAACAGAAAGGCATTACAAGAGTTATTATTATATTATTTAAGAGAACGTTTAGATAATAATAACATAAAACCCATAATTATCAAGTGCGAAAATACGACTCATAAGCTGTTTGATTAACGTTAATTACAACTTGATTTGTCAATGAATGAAACAAGGTATTCATCATAAGCATAAAGTTCCATATTTAGACTTAAATCACAGGTCAAACCACTTGATGAATCTTTAACTTTATTATAGTACGTCCATATTTCTTTTCCGCCGTATGAAAGAATATTATCTGGTTTACCCATTATTGATTTAACTTCAGCTCTATTTTTATTAATTAACTCACCCCTATACTCATTCATAGTTTTTTTTGATGTAAAAGTAAATACAAAGAATAAGATTGAAGGAACTAAAACACTTATCAAGAAAACCAAAATGATATTCTTTTTTTCTGATTTTTTCGAAGTGTTTTTAATTTCTGATATTTTAGAAAAATCATTTAAGTCGTCAATTTTTAAGCCATCTACAATTTCATTAAAAGCACGATTTGAAAACTTTTTTGCACTAAAACCTAATTTATTTTTGTTTGGGAAATTAAAGTGTAACGTGACATTTTCATTATACGTTGTGAAATGAATTTGTACTTTTATTGGATGGAAGTGCCCATTTGACTTGGTATAGCTTATTAAATTGGTATCATTGTCTACAAAAACTTCAGAGTATCCTAACTTTACAGAAAAAACTTTAAGTTCTTTTAGTAAATCATCAGTTGATTTGTCTTTTAAATAGTTTAAAAGTGAATGTTGCATATTGTTTAATTTAAACCCAAATCAAATATAAAAAAATATCCTTAAAAACAAAAAATTATTTTTAAGGATAAATCGTACACAACGTACTCCAATTATCGAACTTTTTTTTTCAAGACCTTGATAAGCTTAGAGAGTTTACAGAAGCCTGTAAAAATCACAAACTAATGAGCTTATCATAACCCTTTAACCTCCCTTTAAAGACATACACAGTAGTTATAGAACCTATTCATTTTTTTTTAGATTTTAATTCACCAGAACGAAGAAATTCTTTTACATCACCTTGAATGTTATCATTCTTTCTATTTAATACAATCCAAATCTCACCCGATTCATAGTAGTTTATTTCTTGTCCTTGTCTTAAGCCGTTTACATAATTTACTACTCCCATTAATTTACCAGAATCATAATAATCCTTTGCCTCACCGTTCTTAATTCCATCAACCCAATTTATAGAATTACTAATTTCTCCTGATTCAAAAAAAAATAACTCTTCTCCTTGTTGTAAACCATTTATAAAATTAACTTTATTTTTCAGAACTCCTGATTTGTAATATTTTTTTGCCTCACCGTGCATTAAACCATCAACATTGTTTGCTATTCCAAATAGCTCTCCTGATTCATAATATTGAAAAATTTTTCCTTGAATTACATTATCAATAAAACTAATTTTAAATTTTATTTTACCTGATTCATAATATTCCTTTAATTCACCTTGAATCAAATCATTTTCATAATTTACAATAGACTTTAACTTGCCTGACTCATAATAGGATTTAACTTCACCGTTTTTATTTTGAGCATTTAATTGAAACAATACAGAAGTGAGTAGTAGCAAGATTAGTTTTTTCATTGGTTAAACATTTTAATTTGCAATTTAAAAAAATTATCCCCAAAAACAATAAATTGTTCTTGGGGATAAATTGTACACAACCTACTCCAATTATCGAACTTTTTCTTGAAAGACCTTGAAAAGCTAAGAGAGTTTACAGAAATGTTTAAAAATCGAAAGTTATTAGAAATCTAAGAATGTTTTCTTAATTATTAATATCGTTAATAATTTCTTCCATTGCTTTTTCCATATCGCTAAAACTGTGAGAAAACTCAATTACCTCTCCATCACACTGAATCCAATAAAGTTCATATTTTTGATAACTGTAAAACATAAATGCATCATAATAGGTTCCTCCCTCTCCATACTCCTCTTGAGCGCCCTCATCAATAAAATCGTCTATAAATTCAATCACATTTTCTGAGATTTTATCAAAAGACAAGTTTTTAATTTCAGCTTCTATAAATACCTTGTCAAAAGAATCAAAAAAACACTCTTTGAATGTTTTTTCGTTATGATAGTTTTTTAAAAACTTTACATAATCAAGTTCTGTATACTTTGCCATTACATAATATTTATTTTTTTGTTTTGAACCTGACGAACGACTCTCCTAATTTATCATTTAATGGTCCTTTTTTCTGCAGCTCTTCAAGAAATTTTTTACCTTTTTCTCTTGCAGTTAATTTATTTGTTGATTGATTCTGTTTTTTTTTCATAATAAAGCTGTTGAAAAATAAAGATAAAAAATTATCCCCAAAAACAATAAATTATTCTTGGGGATAAATTGTACACCCAATTGAGCTGTTTTCGAAACAAACAATGGATTTTTTAAACAACTTTTTTTTAACTTCTTAGAAAAAATCAAACCCAAAATTGAGTTTGATTTTTAAGCGCCTTACGGCGCTGATTGTAAAAGAAGGGGCTGCTTTTAGCAGCCCCTTAAAGAGTCAAGAATCAAGATTTTTAATCCCTAACAAAACGCACCGAAAAGCCGTCCTCCTTGTAATTGTAGTTCCTGGTTAGGGTACTGTAATCGTTGCCCAGGACGCGGCCCAATGCGAAATTGACCAATGCGACATTGTCCTCAGTGGAACTCCAAAAGTACGCATTGAAACCCTCATTGCTGAACGAACCATAGTAGTAACGGAAACCCTCAGGGAAGGAGTTAAAGCCACTGCTGTTGTTTAGGCTTTGGTTGTTGCCTGGTACTCCTGTGGAGGTTGAACTATTCCAGCCTGTAGTGGATGCCATTGCTTTGGCTAATTTGTTATATGTTGTTATTGTCGTTGGATCGTAATTATAGCCATTAGCTATTAGATAGTTTTCAAGTGTTGTCCACTCAGCATCTGTGGGTACGTGCCAACCCTCTGGTACAAATTCTTTGTTAGGAGTGTTAGGGTCTGTGTCGTGAATACCCATTATCGCATACCAATTATACAGCTTTCCTTTTTCAAGGTTATTATCATAATATGTCCAAGCACCTGTAGCAAGGTCTGCCCATTCTGAAGTATCTGTAACATGTGGAATCAGGGTGCCATCTCTATAAGTGGTATGACACGCATTTTCAACAGTCCATTGCTGTGTTCCGTAAACAATGCTTGGATAAGGAATGTCATCGCAATTACTCGGTTCATTAAAACCTTCATCTATCACGCCATCACAATTATTGTCGATATCGTCATCAATTTCTGTGGCTCCTGGATGTATAGAAGCATCTGAATCATCACAATCAGTATTGTCAATTACATATCCGACTGGGGGGTCACAAAAAGTTATTGAATCTAGATTGTTACCGTAGCTATCACCATCTAAGTCTCGGTAGTAAATATTAGAACATAAATCAGCCCAAAGAGGAACGCCATTTTCTATTTTTAAAACTTGTCCTTCGGTGCCTCCAGTTGGTAAGGAAATAAGATAAGGATCATTTTGCGTACCACTTCCAGTTAACGTTAATCCATATGTGGCTTCAGTTATTCCCCCTTGACCATCAACACCTGCTGGTCCTGCATCTCCTTGAGCACCATCTAATCCGTTAGTTCCGTCAGTTCCATCAACACCATCAGTTCCTTGTGGACCAGCGACTCCATCAACTTTTGTCCAAATATTTCCATCATAAAAATAAAAACCAGCCGTTTGGTCTGTTTGATAAATCATTAAACCTGTAGCAGGTGCTGATATCGCATCGCGCTGGGTCACTGTGAGTCTTGGAATTAAAATTCCACCTGTAGTGGATTCAATCTCTAATGCCGAAGATGCATCAGGGTTATTTGTATTGATACCTACTTGTGCGTAACCCAATGCTGTAAAAAGCATGAGTGCTATTAATGTGATTTTTTTCATCTTACTTCTTTATTATTTTAAAAGTGGAAATTTGGTTTTGAGTATTTTGTAAGTTTAATAAGTAAACTCCTGAAGGAAGGTCTATGACATCTAACGCTGTAGCGTTATTAGTTTCTAATATTTTTTGGCCTGCTGTGTTATACAACGTGGCTTTTTGAGCTGTGTTGGATACAATATGTAAAAAGTCTGTTGTAGGGTTTGGATACACACGTACATAGCCATCGAATAAAACGGGCTTTACGGTTAGCGTTGCCGACACATCACTGGCTGTGACAGATGTAAATCCAACAAGTTCCGTAAAGTCATAACTTAAGGAGTTGTTGGCTTCGTCAACACTCGATGGAACAGACGTCCAAACTCCGTTTGCATTTAGGACCTCTAATACCAAATTGGCTTCCAATATGCTACTGAGTTCGCTTTCCAAGTATTTGAAGTTGAGTATTCCAGAATAGTTAGACAATTCAGCAGATAATCCATAGACTCTATTTATGCTTGTATTATCGCCCACAACAATAGGTACATTAGAACGGTCTAAAGTATTAGGTCCTGAAATAGTATAGGCTGCGCTAGGCGCTAGCTCTAAACCATCGACTGAAAGAGAACTATTGGAATTAATGTTTATGGAGCTATTAGGCCCTACGGAAAGCGTTTGACCGTGACTCATTAAACTACCAGTCAAAAAAATAAATAATAATAAAAGTAGTTTTTTCATACTCCAAATATAACAAATGTAAGTTTAACCTACTTAAGAGGTTTAGAAATAGCTGAACCGAAAGAAGAAGATATGCCTATAATTTGCTTATCCAATACACTACTGGTTCGATATTTCCCAAAAAAATTCGAACCGCTGATATTAACCCTGTTTTGCACAAAATAGTCCATTTTAACAGAGCAAATCGAAAAAATAAAAAAAGGGATAAATCTAAAAAAGAAGATTTATCCCGTTGTGTACTCAAGGCGGGAGGTTAACCTATCTTTTCTTCTTAAATCATAACAACTCACAAAAGCCTTTATCAGTAACGTTTTAAATATATTAATACATTATAATATTGTATGATATATTAAATATAATCAATATTTAGGACTATTTTAGGACTATTTATGTATATTTGTGTAGATGAAAGTAACTATTGAATTAAGAGGGCAGAAATCAGCTTTAAATACTGAACCAGTTTACCTACGTTTTAACCATTATGACTCTAAATTATTTAAAGGGCAATTAAGGTTTAGATACAAAACAAGCTACAAGATTGAAAAAGGTGCTGACATTCTTAAAAGTCTACCTAATCCAATAAGACATAATTTAGAAAATTGCATTAAAGAGGTTGAAAGCGATTTCAATAACAGAATAGATTTTATACCTACTGAAAGTTGGTTTATTAAAACTTGTTCTGATTTTTTAAATTCTAAAAAGAGAAATGGTTTTTTACTGAATGATATGATGAATGCATTTATTGATAAACAAATCAAGTTAGAAAGAGCAGAAAATACAATTAAAGACAATAAATATTCTCAAAATATTATAAACTCTTTTAGAACTAATATTGAATTAGCAGATTGTACATTCGCTTTATTCGATGAATTTACAGAGTATTTAAAATTTGAAATGGATTTTGGGGTCTCTAATCTGAATAGGAAAATTCGTTTCTTAAAGACCATCTTAAAAGATGCAAAGAGAAAATACCCTAAAGAAGTTCCAGACGATTTTCGAGATTTAGAACCATTAAGGGAAACTAAAGCTAATAAGAATAAAAAAATAGGTGTTTATAGAGTAACTTTTACAAATGAAGAATTGATAGCTATCGATAATTTAAAACTCAAAAGAGATAGCTTAATCAATACAAAAAAATGGTTAATCATTGGAGTTAATACTGCTATGAGAGGAAATGATTTGCTTAATCTAACTTTGAGTGAGTTCGATATTGAAAATAAGCTATTAAAGAAGCAACAACAAAAAACTAAATCATTTGCCTACATTCCTATTCTTCCTCCAGTTCAAGAAGTAATAAAAGACTTCCCTCGTAAAATATCTTTACAGAAATTTGATAGTTATTTAAAAGAAATATGTGAACTGGCTGGAATGACAAACCTTGTTACATCGTCAAAATCTATTAACACCCCTAAAGGTTGGAGAGTTAAAGTAGTGCAAGATAAAAAATACACATTCTGTGCATCACATATGTTTAGAAGAAGTTTCAGTACAAAGTATTATGGAAAATTACCGAATCAAGAAATTATGAAAGTAACTGGACATAAATCAGAAAGAGAATTTTTAGTATATGTTCAAAAGATAGAAACTAACTTTAAGGTTTGGGAGGATTTATATAATGAGAATTAAATATGACTAATATTAAAGAACCATTAGATACCATAGTACTTGTTAAGAACTCCTTGCTACTTGTTAATAGGTTTGTCTTTTTTAATGATACACTATGAAGTAAATTTGAATATCAATAAGTGTGGAATAGTCCACTAATATAAAAAGAGCATCTCAATGAAGAAATACTCTTTAGAATTACTAAATAATCTTGGTCGATGCATTTAGTTCTTCAAAGATAAGAGAATTTTTAGATTTAAGATGCTCATAATTAAAAATCAATATTATGAGTTCTTTACAAATTACAACACCAGCAGATTTAGAAGTATTAGCACAATCCTTTGACATTAAGTTCAAAGAGATAATGAAAGCTATTACAAGTCAGAAAGTAAGTCAACAAAATGACGAAACCTATCTGACAAAAAATGAAGTAGCTGACCTATTAAAAATCTCTCTTCCAACGGTAAACAGAAGAACCAAAAAAGGCATTCTAAAAGCATACAAACTTAAAGGAGATACAGAAAAAACAGCTGTACGTTTTAAGAAATCAGAAGTTTTAGAAATGCTTATTGGTTTTTCTTATGATACCTTTAAATAGTCCAAAAATAGATAGCTTAAGAATTAGAATCCCAATTGCAGATGTACTTATAAACGGAGAGCATCAAGAATTTTTAAGAACTATTACAACCGTAAATAACGATGGGGAGATTTTAAGTGAGCATACACGAACTACTTATTTTAATGCTGATGAAACTATATCTGCATCATATTCAGTTAGAAGCCATTTCGGAGGGGATGATTTTGTTTACATAGGTTTTTCAAGTAAACTACTCAAGCAGTCATATTTTCAAGGAATTAGAAAAGAGAATATAGATTTATGTCTTGACTTTATTAATTCGGAGGGTTTATTAATTGTAACTAAAGATAAACTTTTAGAAGCTGAATGCGTGGATGTAGATTTTTGCATTGATTACTTTATAGATAATGAAGAGGGAACAGTCCAAGATGTTGTTAGGGTATGCAATGATTTAACCAGACCGCTTAAACAGATAAATGCTATTCCTTTTACAAGGGGTGATAATACTGGCATTCAATGGGGGCATAGAGACAAAGTAGGAAAATCATATAAAAAGAAACAATTTCTGAAATATTATGCTAAAGCAATTGAATTAAATTATAAGAGTTTTGAATTTAAAAACAAATATTTAAAAGATGTGTTAAACGAAACTATCATAGATATAAATGGGAATATTCTTTCTAAAGGAAATAAGTTCTTTGATGAAAAGAAGTTGATGAGGGTGGAAACAACCATAAAAAATAAAGCACATTTTAATTCATATGGTTATAATGTTTCAACCCTAAAACAGTTATTAAATTTAGATTTGAATATAGATTTCTTACAAATATTCTCAAGACCAATGTTACACTATATGACTGGGTATAGAGAAGTAATTCATAAAACGGAAATGACACTATCGCAAAAGTTCAAATACGAATATTGCAGAGAGGTTGCATTAAAAAATAATACCTCTATTGAAAACGCAGTTCCAGTCATTGCTTTAAACTTTCAAAGAGGAATAACTCCAGCAGTAAAAAGAGCAAGACGAGATTTAAAAAACTCATTATATGATATAATCAATATGGCTCAAGTTGGAAAAAAAACACATAAACATAATTCAGATTTTTGGAATAAATTTATAGAGGAAATTCAAGCTAAAAATTTAATCCCTTAAAAAAGTAAACGTACGTACTATGATGTACGGACAAAAACACACCATATACTGTCATCAACAAAACACAAAATAATGGAATCAAACACACAAAATAACTTATTCAATTACATAATTTCAAATACAGAAATTGACGAAATTCAATGCAGATATATTGCTTATAAATTAGAATTAAATCAAGTTGAAAAAATTATACTAATAGAAAACACAGAAGAGCATAAATTCATATTCTTTACAGACAATGGTTCTTTTAAAGTAAAAACAGTTAATCTTCCTTTACCGATAAGTTCAGTTGTTAGAAATTAGTTATATTTGAAAAAAAACTATTATGAAAAAAAATATTTTAGTACTTGCTTCTCTATTTATTGCATTATCAACTTTTGGACAAGAGTTTACGGTTACTCCAGAGGGATTAAGAGATAGTTTAGACAATGACAAATCTTATGTTGTTATAAGCACTCCAGATAAAACTGCTGAACAAAATTATAATAATGCTATTAAGTATATTAGTAAAATATACAAAAATCCTAAAGAGGTTATTAAATCAGATATTAAATCGGAATATTTAAGGTTTGATACTTTTGTTTCTGACTTTTTAGTAGTAAATAATATGGGAGCTAAAATATCTCAAGATGCAAAATTCACAATTACTTTATCTTTTAAAGATAGTAGAGTTAAATTTGAAATAACTAATTTATCAATTTATAATTCAGCTGGTGGTAAAGTGACATTTAGTGGTAGTGCTTTTTCTGGTTTTCCAATTTATAATAAAAAGAAAACCAAGTTAAAACGACCAGATACTAAAAAAGATATTGAAGTTTATTTTAATAATACAATCAATAATATTAAAAACGAATTTTTAGAAAAAACATCAGATTCTGTTGATGAATGGTAGAAACCACCATCATATTAAACATAGAATCTCCCTTTAAAGGGAGGTTTTTTCTTTTACTAAACAATCTCAATAATACTCCTTAACTTCTTTTACGTTAAGAAATAAAAACCCACATCGTTGAGAGGTGGGAAATTGCTATGAAAAAAAAGTCGTTAAAAACTTTTACAAATATAAGAAATATATAATTGGTTAACCAATTTTTTTATAGAAGATTAATCTAATAGTTAGATTCTATTAGAATAAAAAAACCACCTCAATTAAGAAGTGGTTTAATATCGCCTATGATAAATAAAATCGTTATTTTAAAGTACAGATAGCACCTCTTTCCTCCCAATACAGTTTTATACGATTTAAAGAGGTTTTAGTTAATGGTGCACTTCTAATTGGAACAGTATTAGGAAAACACATTGCTGCCCTTGTCTGACCTTCACAAATTTCTTCACCTTCAAAACTCGCACAACTAATCAGACCCCCCAAACCACTGTGTATGTCCTCCACTTGAAAACCCATATTTGTACAAACAAGGCAAACCGACTCATCATCTTCACCTGAACAAGAAAAAATTAATAAAGCAAAAAATAAATAGATAAGTTTTTTCATAATATAGTTTTAATGTAAAAGTAATTAATTAAAATAAAAAAAACTCCATTTTAAAATGCCTTTTTTATTTTCTCTCCAATGTTCGCCAACTTTCAAATAAGAATGTTCTACGAACATGGAGACATATTAGCCTAAAATATTGATGTCTCCATTGTTCTTTACTTTCATTTCTGAAAAGTCTATTTTCTGTAATAATCTAATCACTTGAGTAGTTCCAAAATCTTTACCAGTAGACGTTTTAAAACCATTATTATTTAATAATTCAGCTATCTCACGCAGTTTTAATTTTCTGTCAGTTAAACCACTTACAAAAGCCAATGCACGTTTGTTGTGAGGGTTGTTTTTAGCCTTATCCTTGATGCTTTGAATACCTTTTAACTTATCTATTACTTTTAAATTATTAGCACCTAATTTACCACCTATCAAATCCAATTCTTTACGCTTAATTGCCAATGCATCCTTAATACGTTTGCTTATTCTTTTCGCCTCATCTTGAGCAACTGCAGATAATATATGAATGGTTAGTTCTGTAGCGTGTGGGTTGTCAACCGCCTTAAATTTTACTTTACTATCTATCAAAGAAGATACAAAATAAACCACATACAAATGCAAAATCGTGTTACACCGAATTATATATAGGTACGGATTGTTTAGTAGGATAAAAAAAAGTGCAACAAAAAAATAAAAAAAGCAATACAGATTGTAATATAAGTATGAAAGATGTAAAAAAGGCTAATGAGATTTATATCACTACGTGGTTTGGTAATTCTACTGCAGATAATTTCGGAAGCATATATAATAATTTAAAAAATAAATAAGATGGCTGGAACAAGTGCAAGTGGTCGTAAACCAAACGAGATTAACATTGCTTTAATTCAAAAATTAACCCCTTTAGATGACATCGCTTTTGATATGTTAAAAAAAGGAATTGAAGAGGGTAAGTTCCCTTATTTGAAACTCTACTTTCAATACAAATTTGGTCGACCTCGTGAAATGAAAGAGATAAATATCAATTCAAATCCAGAGCAACCATTATTTAATTTGGTCTTTAAAAGTACCGATGAAATAGAAAATCAATAAGCTATGAGAATGAAAATTAAAAAAGTCTTAAGTGGTGGAATTATTACCAGAGACAAAAAAGAAGAATTATTCAAATATGCAAAAGTGATTGCATTAATGAAACGTTTCAAAAATTATAAATTATAAACTATGAGTAATAATAACACGATGTTAAATGTAAGAGTACCAAAAGCGTTGAAAAATAAATTGAAAGCTATTGCCTCCTTCAATGAAGTACCAGTTTCACGTTTGATTAGACACCAGTTAAATTCTTTGATTGATGAGAGGTAGAAAGTTAAAAATTCAAGTCTTTATGAGTTATATGGCTTCTGACCCTCAAAGGAGAGCAAATTATACTGCTGCAAAACGAAGATTGACAACGAAAGAGCAAAAAATGTATCAAGATAAAGGTATAATACCTAAAGACACCGATTCGGCAAAATTGCCAAAACGGGATTCGGTAGACACAGAAATTTTAGAAGATTAATATAAATTAAACACAATGAGCAAACAGAAAACGATTAAAAAAGTAGATACTTATCCGCTTCAAGTAGAACTTGAAAAATACACCGAGCTGGTAAAGTACGTAATGGAACAAAGAGACTTACTCGAGGGTGTTGAGTGTAAAAGTTTAGCTGAATTTGAAGCGAAATTAAATAAAGCTACTGGTTTTGTAAATTCTAACTTAAGTGCTCAAGCAATGGGTCAAGAGACAGAACACAATAGATTAACCTATATTGAAAAAGTACTATCTACTGTAGACTTAAAAGATTCAGATATCGATTCAGAAGGAAACTTCACAAAAGGTTTTACAGACGCTCTAAATGAAAAACATACAGTTTACTTCACAAAGGATGAGGAAATAATTAATAAAAAGATTGATGCTATTATTAAATCTTATAATGCTTTAGTTCTTCCAGATAAAAAGAAAATTGTCATAAACCGAAGTGGAGAAATGCAAATTAATCCTTTTATTAGATTTTAATATGAGCTATAATTTCAATATAACAAACACCAATACTGGTTCATCTACCAGCGTAAAAAATGGAAGCATAAAAACTATTCTAAAAGTATTAAGTCAATTTAGAAAAGGAAATAGAAACGAGGCAATAATGAATAAGTCTGGTAAGTTGATTTTAGAGAATACAAAAGAAGATGCAATTATAGAGCAGTTGGATAAATTGCTAAAAGATAAAAAAGAGACTAATTAATTTGCTTTGTTTTCTGTTTTCGTAGATGAGAATGGGGGTGTTTCTGATGCACTCCCTTTTCATTTTTAGCCGATATATTATGACATATAGCGAATCAAAAACCAATAATTTAAGCTAAAACAAATTAAATTAGGACTAAATTAGGACTATGGAGAACGATAAAAACCCTTATGCCCCTCATAATTAAGGGGTTAAGGGTTCTTTATTGTACTCAAGGCGGGAATCGAACCCGCACTTCCGAAAAAACTGGATTTTGAATCCAGCGCGTCTACCAATTCCGCCACTTGAGCTATTTATATTAGCAGTGCAAATGTATTAAATTATTTTATTTTAAAGTCACTAAATTAATTCCAAACTAAATAAATTAATTCTACTTTTGTTTTCTAACAACAACTCATTAAAAACACGAACTAAATGCCTAAAAATCAACTAGCCCCCAAAATTTTTGCCTGTAGGCAAAGCTTAATTTTGGCAGAGAAAATTGCAAAAGAATACAAGACTACTTTAGGAAAAGTAAAGACTACTTACTTTAGTGATGGCGAATTTCAGCCGGCTTTTCAAGAATCTGTAAGAGGTAAACGTGTTTTTATTATAGGTTCTACATTTCCTAATGCAGATAATTTAATGGAAATGCTTTTAATGTTAGATGCTGCAAAAAGAGCCTCTGCTAGACATATTACGGCAGTAATGCCTTATTTTGGTTGGGCAAGACAAGACAGAAAAGACCAGCCTAGAGTTGCTATTGGTGCAAAATTAGTAGCCAATTTATTACAGTCTGCCGGTGCAACAAGAATTATAACAATGGATTTACATGCAGATCAAATTCAAGGTTTTTTCGAAAAGCCAGTAGATCACTTATATGCATCTACTATTTTTATGCCATACGTTAAGAGTCTAAATTTAGACAACCTAACAATAGCATCTCCAGATATGGGAGGTTCTAAAAGAGCATACGCCTATTCTAAGCATTTACTTTGTGATGTAGTAATTTGTTACAAGCAACGTAAAAAGGCCAATGTAATTTCTCATATGGAACTTATTGGAGACGTAAAAGGGAAGAATGTTATTTTAGTAGATGATATGATAGATACAGGTGGAACTTTGGCACATGCAGCAAATCTAATGATGGAAAGAGGCGCTTTAAGTGTTCGCGCAATTTGTACACACCCAATATTATCTGGAGACGCATATAATAAAATACAAGAATCTGGTTTAACAGAATTAATAGTTTCAGATACTATTCC
>ENA-OQVM01004575-OQVM01004575.1-marine-metagenome-genome-assembly--contig:-NODE-4575-length-13995-cov-44.762753_pt1 | contig 13995 bp, 13 predicted proteins | sample MGYA00237776_ERZ505498 | MGnify/ENA primary metagenome ERZ505498 (study PRJEB26159, sample SAMN06265151) | marine metagenome | isolation source: Helgoland LTER site | place: Germany:Helgoland, sampling... | reverse complement strand
AGCAATCGCATCACTGAAAACTTCTTTGTTGGGTGCTGTTTTTATAATTTTTGAAGATTTAAACTTTGATTGGTTTTTAGAATATACTGGAAAAACAACGGGAGTCTCAACTTCATTCGCCACAATTACTGCTTCTTCTGAATACAAAGGACCAATGATTACATCATTTTGATTTAAATTATTTTCTTCTAAAATAGCTCTTATTTTACTGCTATTTCGTTCTGTATCATAGACGTTTAACTCGATACCAACTCCTTGTAACCTTAAAGAATCGACTGCCAATTCTGCACCCATGTAAAAGTCGGTCACATAGGTAGCCAATCTACTATTGTCAAAAATATCATCTGCAGCAACCGTATCATATTCTGAAACACGAAAAGGAAGTAATAAGGCAACTTTTAATGAAACATTTTCTCCAATTTCATCGCTGTAAACAACCGCTTCGTTGACATTATCTTTGAGGCTTTTAACTTTAATTTTTTGGAATAATTTCAATCCTTCTGAAAGTTCAGGATTCAAAGAAATCAATGCCTCTTGAGAAACATTGTAAAAACGGGTTAAATTGTAAAAAGTATCACCTTTTTTCACCTCATGAATCAAAAAGTTTTTGGCATCATTAGCTGCAGCCAGGGCTATAGAATCCGTTTCAACCAATACAACTATACTATCTAATGCCTTTGCGTTGAGTGCTTTTTTCTGAGCATTAGCAGTTGCTAGTGATTTGGTATTCGGAACGATAATGATGGTGTTTGGAGCGGGTCTTCTTCTAACATCAGGATTTAAACGTCGTAAATCTTTGGTCTTCATGTCTAGCTTACGGGCTATGGAGCGCATTGTTTCACCTTCAGCAACTTTATACTCCACGTATTTTTTTTGCTGGCCACAAGAAACAGCAAAAGTTAGTAAGCACAAAAACAAAATTAGTTTCAATTCTCTCATTATAAACAATGTTTTTTTTATTCCCATTCTATCGTTGCAGGTGGTTTTGAGCTAATATCATACACCACTCTATTTACTCCTTTAACTTTATTAATGATATCGTTTGAGGTTTTCTGAAGGAATTCATAAGGTAAATTTACCCAATCTGCAGTCATTCCATCGGTACTTTCTACTGCTCTCAAAGCAACACATTTTTCATAGGTGCGCTCATCGCCCATCACGCCTACACTATTAACGGGAAGTAACATTGCACCTGCTTGCCAAACTTTGTCATATAAATCCCACTCTCTAAGGCCATTGATAAATATAGCGTCCACTTCTTGTAATATACGAACTTTTTCTGGAGTTATATCTCCTAAAATTCGAATAGCTAGTCCTGGACCAGGAAAAGGGTGACGACCTAATAACTTGGCATCAATACCCATAGACGCACCAACACGTCTAACTTCATCTTTAAATAAAGCTCTTAATGGTTCTACAATATTTAACTTCATATAATCTGGTAAACCCCCAACATTATGATGACTTTTTATGGTAGCACTAGGACCACCAGTTGCAGATACACTTTCAATAACATCTGGGTAAATTGTTCCCTGAGCTAACCACTTTACGTCTTGAATCATATGAGCTTCGTCATCAAAGACCTCAATAAACACACGACCAATTGCCTTACGTTTGAGTTCGGGGTCTTCTAGTCCTGATAACGCATCCAAAAAACGTGCCGAAGCATCAACGCCTTTCACATTGAGTCCCATTCCTTCATACTGCTTTAAAACACTCGAAAATTCATCTTTTCGTAATAGTCCATTATTTACAAAAATGCAGTAGAGATTGTTTCCAATAGCTTTGTGTAATAAAATTGCAGCTACTGTTGAATCCACGCCACCAGAAAGTCCAAGCACTACTTTATCCCCTTGAATTTTAGCTTTTAAATCTGCTACAGTTTCATCTACAAAAGAATCTGGTGTCCAATCTTGTTGTAGACCAGCAATGGATACTAAAAAGTTATGGAGTAATGTTTTACCATCCGTGGAATGATACACTTCTGGATGGAATTGAATGGCGTATGTAGTTTCGCCTTCAATTTTATAAGCTGCATTTTCAACATCATGGGTACTGGCTAATAAAACCCCGTTAGTAGGTAACTCTTTAATGGTATCACTATGACTCATCCACACTTGACTGCCAGAGCTAACGTCTTTAAAAAAAGGTTCATTATTTTTTACAAAAGATAGATTAGCACGGCCATATTCTCTTGTATTAGAAGGGGCTACAATTCCGCCTGAGAAATGGGCTAAATATTGGGCGCCGTAACACACCGCTAAGATGGGTTTGTGGCCTCGAATTTCTGTTAAATCTGGATGCAATGCAGCATCGCCTCTCACAGATTGCGGACTACCCGAAAGTACTACGGCTTTGAATTCGTCTAAATGGGTTGGAATTTTATTAAATGGATGAATCTCACAATATATATTTAGCTCCCGTACACGGCGTGCTATTAGTTGAGTATATTGAGATCCAAAGTCGAGAATTAATACCTTATCATGTTGCATGGTCAAAAGTAATATTTATAAATAAATTGACCTCCTTATTTTGAAACTTTTAAAGGGTCAAAATATGAAATTTTTGATTTAATGGAACAAGTTCTAATTTTAGATGGTTTATGAAATCCTCTCCGTGCTCTAAATAAAACTCAGAAAAATTTGTAAACCGCTCTTGCAAACCACCATTCGGAAACAATTCTAAGTGGAGCGCTTCCAAACGATTAATGTAATCTTTATGCATTTTTTTTTCAGCCTTTTGAAGGCGTTTTTCTAGAGTTTCCAACCCTTTAAGCTGCTTCTTTTCTTGTGCTGAAACAGCACCTAAAAAAGATTTATCGGTCTGTTTAGCAAGAGCATACAGATGATCAAACTGATTTTCAAGGTGTTTCTTTTGAGAAGAAAAATCAATTGACAACAATGTTATTTTTTTAAGTTGGGCGTTAATTAATGCTTGTTTGTCCTGAAACAAATCACTAACAGATAGCTTTAATTTATTTAATTTTTGGCGTTGTTTTTCACTAATCAATAGCGCAGAATTTCTATGTAATAGAATTGGAAACTGTATGCGTTCAGACTCAAAATAGGATTTAAGTTGAAGCCAATAGGCCAATTCGCCACCACCTCCAATATAGCAAAGGTTTGGCAAAATAGTTTCTTGGTACAGTGGGCGCATAATTACATTTGGAGAAAAGCGTTCGGGATGTGAATTCAATTCCTCCAAAACACCAGCTAAATCCCAAACTATATTGGTGTTTAACACCGAAAAGGAATCTTCTATTTTAACAATACGCTCTCTTAAATCATCCTTCAAATAAAACAAATTTAGTTCGCGAGAATTGACTTGAATTTTATAAGTGCTGTCGATCGATTTAAGGAGTTTATTTGTTTCATTAACACATTTAAATGACTGCTGATTTGTGAGCTCAGAATTAACATGAGGGATAAATAAGCGCTTCAAGGCGCAGTCATTTCCATCAATAATGAGTAACCCATCAGATCCAAATAAGGCATGAACTAGAAAACGCGTAGCATCTGCTAAATTTGAATGATTGCTATAGGCCTTTTGAATCAATGCTTTAAGCTCAAAAGCATGGCTAGAATGTCCCAAAGCCTTTGAAAACACGTCTATAAACTCTGTAAGATTTGAGGTTGATAAGACGCCTACAGCTCCAGATGTATTTTGTGTCCATTGAAACCGTTTATTTTGAAAATTAAAATGATTAATTTCATCGAAATCATGATCTTCAGTAGCCATCCAAAAGACCGGTACAAAGTTATGTTGTGGGTAGTTACTTTTTAATGCTTTTGCTAAATTAATTGTGGATATAATTTTATACAGAAAGTATAATGGTCCACCCATCAGGTTTAACTGATGTCCCGTAGTCACTGTAAAAGTGTTCTTATCTCCTAGAGACTGAATTGCTTTAGAAGGTAATTCAGTTGTTTGTAAATTGGCATATTGTTGTGTCAAAGCAGCCACTAAAACAGCTCTTTTATCAGATGTAAATTCTGATTGTTTGGCTTCAAACTGGGCTTTAAAGTTTTCTATATTGGGGTACCGGTTGTACAGCGGCTCAAGTTCGGCACGATTTTCTACATAATCGCAAATCAGCTTGGATACATAGGCAATGTCTCGAAAAGAAATACAATCTGTTGGCATAGCATTAACTTAATAGACGTAAAGATACTTTATTTCTTTTGTACTTGAAAAAGTGTATTAGACGACTTCCGCATACAAATCAAAATCAGCAGCTTCTGTGACTTTAACAGATGCAAACTCACCTGTTTTGAGATATGTTTGTGAAGCATTTATAAGGACCTCATTATCGACGTCAGGTGAATCAAATTCAGTACGTCCTACAAAGTACTCACCTTCTTTACGATCGATAACTACTTTAAAGGTTTCTCCAATTTTAGCTTGATTCAACTCCCAAGAAATTTGAGATTGAATTTCCATAATTTCATTGGCACGTGCCAACTTCACTTCTTCTGGCACATCATCCTCTAAATTAAAAGCATGTGTATTTTCTTCGTGTGAATACGTGAAACACCCTAAACGCTCAAAACGCATCGCTTCTACCCATGTTTTAAGAGTTTGATAGTCTTCTTCTGTTTCTCCTGGATATCCAACAATCAAGGTTGTTCTTATGGTCATTTCTGGAACAGCTGCTCTAAATTGTTTAAGAAGTTTCGTCGTTTTCTCTTGTGTGGTTCCGCGACGCATGCTTTTCAGTATTTTATCTGAAATATGTTGTAATGGGATATCTAAATAATTACAAATTTTAGGTTCGCGTTTCATCACATCTAACACATCTAACGGAAATCCTGTTGGAAATGCATAATGTAAACGAATCCATTCGATACCTTCTACCTTTACTAGGGCTTCCAAAAGCTCAGCTAGGTTTCTTTTTTTGTATAAATCTAAACCGTAATAGGTTAAATCTTGTGCAATTAAAACTAATTCTTTTACTCCTGAAGCGGCTAATTTTTCAGCTTCTATAACTAGGTTTTCAATCGGCGTCGATTTATGTTTTCCACGCATTAGCGGGATTGCACAAAAACTACAGGGGCGATCACAGCCTTCTGCGATTTTAAGGTAAGCATAATTTTTTGGTGTGGTAGTCAAACGCTCCCCGATAAGCTCATGTTTGTAGTCAGCACCCAATGCTTTGAGAAGTTGAGGCAATTCAGTGGTTCCAAAATATTGATCAACATTTGGAATTTCTTTCTGTAAATCAGGCTTATAGCGTTCACTCAAACACCCCGTTACAAACACTTTATCAACATCTCCATCTTCTTTTTTTTGCATGTAATCTAATATAGTATTTACACTTTCTTCTTTGGCATTATTAATAAAACCACAAGTATTAATTACTACAATATTACCTTCTTCTTCATGAACAACTTCTTTGCCACTTGCTTTGAGTTGACCCATTAACACCTCGCTATCATAGACGTTTTTACTACACCCTAAAGTGATGACATTAATCTTATTTTTTTTAAGTGTTTTGGTTCTCATGAAAGAATATTAAGTACTGTGATTTATTTGAAAAAAGAATCTACAAATTCAAATTTATTAAAAACTTGAAGGTCTTCAAGACCTTCGCCTACGCCAATATATCGAACAGGAATTTGGAATTCATCGCTAATACCAATAACAACGCCGCCTTTGGCAGTGCCATCTAATTTGGTAATTGCTAATGCTGTCACCTCCGTCGCAGCAGTAAATTGCTTGGCTTGTTCGAATGCATTTTGACCTGTAGACCCGTCAAGCACCAACAAAACTTCATGTGGTGAATGGTCAACGACTTTTTGCATGACACGTTTAACTTTAGTTAATTCATTCATCAAATTAACTTTATTATGTAAGCGACCCGCTGTATCAATAATAACAACGTCGGCTTTTGAGGTTACTGCACTTTGCAACGTATCAAACGCTACAGAAGCAGGATCACTACCCATAGATTGTTTTATGATTGGAACACCAACACGATCTGCCCAAACTTGAAGTTGATCAATGGCTGCAGCTCTAAACGTATCGGCTGCACCCAATACGACGTTTAAACCTTGTTTTTTAAGTTGATACGCAAGTTTACCAATCGTTGTAGTTTTGCCAGCGCCATTAACGCCAACAACCATAATAACGTAAGGTTTATGAGTATTTGGAACTGAAAATTCGGTGTCTTCTCCAGAGTTAGTTTCAGATAGAAGTCCGGCAATTTCTTCTCGTAAAATCAGATTTAACGCTTCGGTTCCTACATATTTGTCTTTTGATACTCGAGCTTCAATTCGTTCAATGATTTTTAAGGTTGTATTAACTCCAACATCACTTGTGACAAGAACTTCTTCGAGGTCATCTAAAACATCTGCATCAACCTTAGATTTCCCAACAACAACTTTACTTAGCTTATCAAAAAAAGTCGTTTTAGATTTCTCTAACCCCTTATCTAGAGTCGCTTTTTTATCGGACGAAAATATGTTTTTAAAAAAACTCATAAGTCAACTGTTTATCTTTTTACAAAAATAGAATAAAAGTAAGGAAAGTAAAAAAAAAGCCGCTTAATAGTTAAGCAGCTTTGTATAATATCGTATAGAAATAATTTTATTTCTTACTTAAGAACTCGTTTACCTTTTCAGGTGACATAATAGATTCCACAAATGTGTAAGCTCCTGATTTTGGAGACTTCACCATTTTGATCGCTTTTGTTAAACGTTTTGATCCTGTTTGTAAGGATGCTACTGATTTCTTTGCCATGATTCAAATGTGTTACATTTGAAATTTTACTAGTGTAAAATTTCTAATTATTTAATTTCTTTGTGAACCGTCATTTTCTTTAGGATTGGATTAAATTTCTTAATCTCCATACGATCCGGTGTATTCTTTTTGTTCTTAGTGGTAATATATCTTGAAGTTCCTGCTTTTCCAGAATCTTTATGCTCTGTGCATTCTAATATTACTTGAACTCTATTTCCTTTCTTTGCCATTTTACAGTGCTTTTAATGTTAGGTTTATTTTAAAAACCCTTTAGACTTTGCTTCTTTTATTGCAGCAGCAATACCAATTTTATTGATCGTTTTTAAGGCAGCAGCAGAAACCTTTAACGTTACCCAGTTATCTTCTTCTGGAATGTAGAAACGCTTTTTGATTAAATTTACATTAAATCTACGTTTCGTTCTATTTAAGGCGTGAGAAACGTTGTTTCCAAACATTGCTCTTTTACCTGTTAGTTCACAAATTCTTGACATTTTTCTTAACTTTAATTGTTTTGTTGTTTCAAAACGAGGTGCAAAAATACGAATTCTTTAGAAGTACACAAGCTTTATATTAGCATTTTTTAAAAATTTCTTTTTGAAACAAGGTAAACGCCATAGTTACTGCTTTTTGAACTACCCTAAGTCGCTGTTTTCCAAAGTTAAATTCCTGAGAAAACACACCTTCAGGCGTAGCAATAGCGATAAAAACCGTCCCAACCTCTTCATCTGAATCGCCTTTAGAAGGCCCTGCATTACCAGTTGTAGCTATACCATAGTCCGATTTAAATATGCTTTTAACATTTTGAGCCATTGCTTCTGCAACTTCAGAACTGACCACTGAATACTTTTCGATTAATTCTTCATCTACCTTCAAAATATTGAGTTTCGACGCTGTAGAATAGGCTACCATACCGCCTTTGAAGTACGTTGATGCTCCGGGATAGGCAGTGATGTTTTCTGCGATTTTACCACCTGTACAGCTTTCTGCAACAGAAAGTGTCTTTCCAAGTTTGTTAAGTTGATTGCCAATGATTTGCTCAATTGAAGACTGCTCTTCAAACCCTACAAATATATCATTAATTAAAGGCAATAAGGCGTTTACTTGCGCATCAACACCAGCAGTAATAACTGCTTCATCAAACCCCGTTGAAGACAATCTTAAACGCACTCTACCGAGATTTGGTAGATATGCTAATTTAATGGACGACGGTAGCGCCGCTTCCCAATCTTTTATACGCTCTGCTATAACACTTTCACCGAGACCGTAAGTCAATAGAGTTTTGTGTAATATAAAAGGGCGGTCAAAATTTTCGGAAATTCTTGGCAAAACCTCATCATTCATTAATCCTTTCATTTCGTAAGGAACACCAGGCAAAGAGATGAAAATAGTATTGTTTTTTTCGAGCCACATTCCAGGCGCGCTCCCCGACTTATTCATCAAGGCTGTCGCCTTAGACAGCACCAATGACTGATCGATATTGACCTGTAATAGCGGTTGTTTAACAAAGTTTTTCCATAAGTACTTAATGTTAGCCAAAACAGCGTCGTCATAAACTAATGTGTCTTCAAAATACTGGGCCAAAGTTGTCTTGGTAATGTCGTCTTTGGTTGGTCCTAATCCACCAGTTATAATAACAATATCTACATTTCTTTCTGCGTTTTCAAAAGCAGTTAAGATATGTGTTTTATCATCTTGAACAGAAGTAATTTGATATACTGAAACCCCAATTTTATTTAACGCTTTGGCTATAAATGCTGAATTAGTATCTACGATTTGACCAATTAGAATTTCATCTCCAATGGTTATTATTTCTGCTCTCATATCTTATTTAACTTTTATCGAAAAGAATTCTTCTTCCCCAATAAACCCTTTCAAAGAATCATCAGGCTGCACGCGACTCACGCCCGATGGCGTTCCTGTGAAAATTATATCTCCAATTTTTAAAGTAAAAAACTGAGAGACATAAGCGATAATTTCATCAATACTCCACAACATATCATTAGTGGTGGAAGACTGTACAATTGTATTGTTTTTATGAAGACTAAACGGGAGGTTATCTAGATCATCAAAATTTGATTTTGACACCCACTTACCAACGACCGCTGAGCCATCAAAAGCTTTAGATTTCTCCCAAGGCAAGCCTTTATCTTTAAGTTTTTTTTGAAGGTCGCGTGCTGTAAAATCAATTCCTAAGCCAATTTGATCGTAGTATTTATGAGCAAATTTTGAGTCGATATGTTTTCCAACTCGATTAATTTTTACAAGAACTTCAACTTCATGATGTACTTCATTAGAAAAATCTGGAATAAAAAAAGGTTGTTTTTTTAAAAGAATTGCTGTATCAGGTTTCAAAAAAATTACCGGTTCAGACGGTTTTTCGTTTTTGAGTTCTGATATGTGTTGCGCATAATTACGCCCAATACAAATGAGCTTCATTATTGAAGTTTATTATTGAAAGCTCTTAATTTGATAGCCGTTAATACTTTTTTGGTATAAAGTGGGAAATCAGCTGAAAGTAGCCATCCAAAATAACCGGGTTCTTTTTCTAGAATTTCAGTCACTTTTTTACCGTTGTGTTTTCCAAAGGAAAAACACTCATCGCCTTGTTTATCATAAGCAATAAAACCTGCAAAATCAGCAATTTTTTTACGCGAACTAAAGTCGGCTAAAAATGTCGTGTCATTTTCTAAATCTTCATAACGATCTAACTGGGCTTTTAAGACTTCGTACGTAGCCATGGTGTCAGCTTCAGCACTATGTGCGTCCTCTAGACTTCTATCGCAGTAGAACTTAAAAGCAGCCGTCAAAGTGCGTTGTTCCATCTTATGAAAAATAGTTTGTACATCTACAGATTGTCTGTTCTTCATATCAAAATCAACGCCTGCTCTTAGCATTTCTTCAGCTAGCAAAGGAATATCAAAACGATTGGAGTTAAAGCCTCCTAAATCTGAATCTTTAATCCATGTATGAACTTCTTTTGCCAGTTCTTTAAACGTAGGAGCATTAGCTACTTTTTCGTCAGTAATGCCATGAACTGCTACTACCTGAGGTGGAATGGGCATTTCTGGATTTACTAACCAAGTTTTCTTATTTTCAGAACCATCAGGGTTTACTTTTAGAATAGAAATTTCAACAATTCTATCTTTTGTAATACTGATGCCTGTGGTTTCTAAGTCAAAGAAACAAATAGATTTATTTAGATTTAGTTGCATGATTATAGTGTTCTGTTTTCATCCCAAGCTTCGAGGTATTCTTTGACTGTTTTTATAAACTGTCCCCCAAGAGCGCCATTAACAACGCGATGGTCGTAGGAGTGTGATAAAAATAGTTTTTGTCTAATTCCAATAAAATCGCCTTCGTTAGTTTCAATAACAGCTGGCACTTTTCTAATGGCTCCTAAAGCTAAAATACCTACTTGCGGCTGATTGATAATTGGTGTGCCCATAATACTCCCAAAACTACCAACATTAGTTACCGTGTATGTTCCATCTTGAATATCATCTGGTTTCAATTTATTGGTACGTGCACGGAGCGCTAAATCGTTCACTCGTTTAGTCATCCCAATAAGGTTTAATTGATCAGCATTCTTAATTACTGGCACAATTAAATTACCATCGTCTAAAGCCGCAGCCATTCCTATATTGATGTTTTTTCGTTTGATTACTTTTCCGTCTTGCACCGAAATATTAAGCATTGGATGCAGTGTAAGCGCATGGGCTACAGCTTCCAGAAATATAGGCGTAAACGTTAAGTTTTGTCCTTCACGGGCTTTAAAAGCTTCTTTTATTTTGAGTCTCCAGTTCCATATTTTGGTAACATCTACTTCTATAAAAGACTGTACATGTGCCGCAGTCTGTATGGAATCTGTCATGTGCTTGGATACCAACTTACCCATACGAGACATTTCAATAATTTCATCTTCTCCACGACTTACTACAGGATTTACAGTAGCCACACTTGGTGCAACTGACACCCTTGGAGTTACCGGAGTTTCAACTACTGGTGGCGTGACGCGAGATTTATGGGATAAATAAGACAATATATCATTTTTGGTAACTCTTCCTTCCTTACCAGATCCTTTAATTGTATCTAATTCTGCTTGAGAAACACCTTCTTTTTTAGCAATATTTTTTACTAATGGTGAATAAAAACGGGCGTCGTTAGAGCGTATTGAAGTTACTGTTTCTTGTACTTTTGTAATATTGGCTTCTAAATGCTCAACTTCATTAGGCTCAGGAATCTTTGTAAGCTCTTTAGGCTGCTCTATACTAACGGAGTCGTTATCCGCTGTCTCTATAATAGCTATGGTTTGTCCAACTTCAATAACAGCATCAATTTCAAATAGTTTTTGGATAAGAATACCATCTACTTCACTAGGAACTTCACTATCCACCTTGTCCGTAGCTATTTCTAAAACAGGTTCATCAGCTTCAATTGTGTCCCCTACTTCTTTGAGCCAAGCAGTTAGCGTGGCTTCGGCTACACTCTCACCCATTTTGGGTAATTTTAGTTCAAATTTTGCCATAGTTTTATGCGATAGGGTGTATTAGTATAGACTACAAAATTAACTAAAATAGATGAAACAATTTGAAAAATTTAGAATTGTATTACCTCACCTAAGCTATCAGCAGAATTACTCCCGAGAATATAGCTGCAGTTTTTAGGTTGTATTTTAAAAATTGACGGCTTTAGCTTAGAATCTTGCATAAGATCAATAATGGACTTAAACGACAGAGTCGTTGCATCAAAAATTAATTCAGAATTTGGGCTTAATTCATCTGTAGAAGCAATCAAAGACGAATTCAATTTTTTAACTAATTCAGCTTCTGGATTTGATGAAATTAATACCGACTTATATCTGACTTCTGGTTGTTGTCGTTTTAACGGTTTTAATCGAACTAATGATTTGATTACTGCGGAAACTAAGAAATCATAAAAGAAATTAGATTTAAAATGTTTTTTGTAAAAGATCTGCATGGCACCATAAAATCGTTTTAGATATATATCATTTCTTCGTGTACTTTCCCCCTTGTAATGAATCACGGATGTGTTTCCAAAATAATAGTTGTCATATCCTTTTTTAAGCGATTTATAAGAGAAATCAATATCTTCTCCATACATAAAGTAATCTTCATCAAAGCCCTCTAAGGAGTTGTATAGGGAGCGTTTTAATACCATAAAGGCACCGACTAAAACCTCTACTTTTGCGGTCTCATGTTCCTTAACATGAGACGCATAATATGCTTTAGAATTTCCAAGTATTTTTTTTATTGCTATTTTAACCATTGGAATATTACGTTTGCTTTCAGGCAAAAACACCCCTAAACCATCAACCAATCGACAGCCTATAATTCCTAAGTTGGTTTGTTGATTTGCGAATTCGAGAATACTTTCAAACGTATCTTCTGCCACCACTGTATCTGGATTAAGAATACAGACGTACTCCCCTTTCGCTATTTTAACCGCTTGATTATTGGCTTTTGAAAATCCTACATTAGAATTGTTTTCTATTATAACCACGGATGGGAAATTTTCTTTCACCATCGCACAACTGCCATCTTTAGAATTATTGTCTATAACAATGATTTCTGAAGGAATATTAACTAAAGCTGCCTCAACACTTTGCAAACATAGCTCGAGAAAATACCGAACATTATAATTTAGAATGACAACGGAAAGTTTCAAGATAAATTAGGATTTAAGAGAGAGTTCAAAAGGAATTCTATTGGTAATGCTTCGTCCAAGCGTGACTTCGTCAGCATATTCTAATTCGTCTCCGACAGAAATTCCACGAGCAATCGTTGAAATTTTTACATCGGTATCTTGAATTTGTTTAAAAATATAAAAATTAGTCGTATCCCCTTCCATCGTAGAACTTAACGCAAAAATGAGTTCCTTGGTATTCCCCATACGAACTTTTTCAATTAGACTATTAATTTTTAAATCATGTGGGCCAACACCATCCATAGGAGAGATTTTTCCACCCAACACATGATACACCCCTCTGTATGAGGCCGTACTCTCGATAGCCATCACATCTCGGATGTCTTCAACCACACATACCACGTCTTGATTTCGATTGGTATTGACGCAAATTTCACACAATTCGGAGTCGCTAATATTGTGACAATTACTACAAAAATTAATGTTTTGGCGCATCTTTTGTAATGCATCGGTTAAATGAAGTGTTTGCGATTCTGGTTGACGCATCAAATGCAACACGAGACGTAAAGCTGTCCGACGTCCTATACCAGGCAATTGCGCCACTTCATCCACAGCACTTTGTAATAATTTTGATGAAAATTCCATGACACAAATTTAGATAAAATTAAACGACTTTATATCATGAATTTTAACATCTCTACACACAAAAAAGTGCTTAGTTGATAATTAATTTTTTAGTAATTTCCCGATTTAATGTATTTACTTTTAGAAAATACAAGCCTTGTGGAGTCTCTAACTGAATTTCTGAGTTTTGAGATAAATCTCTGTTTTTTTCATAAAAAACTAACTTTCCAAGTGTATCATAAATTTTGATAGTCACTTGAGTGTTTAATTTCCAATTCAGTTTAAATATTCCAGTAGATGGATTTGGAGAAACGATCAACTCAGAAATTTGTAAATCATCAACTCCTAAGGCTGCTGGATTGTATAAATTAACACGCCAAAGTCCACGACCATATGTTGCCACATACAATTTATTATCTGCCGTATTAACTTCTAGTTCATTGACTTTAACATTTGGCAGCCCCGTATTATAAGAGGTCCATGAGGTGTCATTCGCTCTGAGGTAATAAATCCCATAATTCATCCCGAGGTACAATATATCTTCGTTATAAGTGGTATCCCAAACCAAAGCCAAGGCACTAAAACTAGGCAAGTCATGAGTTGCAATACTCCAAGTTGTTCCGCCATCCTCAGAAATATATACTTTTTCTGACGAATTAGTCGCAATGGCTAGTTTATTTGAATCTGTTGGATGAATAGCAATCGAATTAACATTTCCAGAAAACCCTGTCAGTTGAGCCCAATCTCCATTGGAACCCCCATTTGTTGTTTTGTAAAGATTACCTCCAAATGCTGCATACATGGTATCGCTATCCGAAGGTGCTATTTTGAGATAATTTGCAGTGCTGCCAAAATCTTGTGAGATAGAACTCCAAGTAACTCCTCTATCAATGGATTTGTATATTTCACGATATCCAGAGTATAATGTCGCAGCAACATTAGGGTCTTGCTCAAAAGGGGTCACCCAAC
>ENA-OQVM01004570-OQVM01004570.1-marine-metagenome-genome-assembly--contig:-NODE-4570-length-14001-cov-13.847099_pt1 | contig 14001 bp, 12 predicted proteins | sample MGYA00237776_ERZ505498 | MGnify/ENA primary metagenome ERZ505498 (study PRJEB26159, sample SAMN06265151) | marine metagenome | isolation source: Helgoland LTER site | place: Germany:Helgoland, sampling... | reverse complement strand
AAGATTATTCTGAGTGCTTAGAGAGCGAGTTAGAATATCTTGTGTTAGCAGAGAAAATTCATGGGAAGGAAAATATAGAATATATAAGGCTTTAAATTTATTAGCTCGTTTATATATGAAATTTGAAGATTACTCTAGGTCTTTGGAGATTTGGTTAGAATGCCTTGAGCTCACAGAGAAGGTATTTACTAAGGAACATCCAGAATATGTTAATGCACTTTTGTATATGTCAAGAACATATTTTTATTTGAAAAATTCTCCTAAGTCTTTGAAGAGCGAGTTAGAATGTCTTGTGCTCGCAGAGAAAATTTATGGGAAGGAAAATATAGAATATTTTAAAGTTTTAACAATTTTTGCTAACTGGTATCACGAGTCTCAAAATTATGCTAATTCTTTGGTCTTTTGGAAAGAAACACTTGTTGTCGCGGAAAAAATTCATGGTAAGGAAAGTTTACAGTATGCGAATATTTTAAGTACTATATCTGTATGTTATGCCTATTTGGGAAAAACTGATAAAATTATTGAACTCAATTTGGAATCACTTGAAATAATAGAAAAAACTTATGGAAAAGAACATCCAAGTTATCTTAATTCTTTAAGCAATTTGGCAACATCATATTCTCAACTAGAGGATTATTCTAAGTCTTTGGAAATAAATTTAGAAAGTCTTGTTATCGCAGAGAAAATTTATGGTAAAGAAAATATAGTCTATCATGATTTTTTATATCTTTTAGCTTATACATACATGAATTTGGAAGATTATTCTAGGTCTTTGGAAATAAGTTTAGAATGTGTTGACTTATATGAGAGGGTTTATAGCAAGGAACACCCAAAATATATACAGTCTCTAAGTCTTACAGGAAAAGTTTATCATCAATTGGGTAATTATGATAAATCTTTGGAGATAAATTTAGAATGTCTTGCTTTAATAAATAAGACTTATGTCAAGGGACATCGATCATATAATATTTACCTCAATACAATAATTGCGGATTACCTAGCTCTGGGTGATTATCTTAATGCTTACCGTTTAACTAGTGAAAATCAAAAAAATACAATAAAGTTAATTAAGGAAAATGAAAAGACCCTTGATACAGATTTAATTCAAGATAAGTATTCATATCTGATTCAATCCTTTCAATTTATGTTTGATATAACAAATTACATAGCAAAACCTGAGGAGATAAAGAATCAATTTAATATATTATCTTTTTTTAAAAGTCGAGAATTAAGTAAAAATTCCGCACTAATTTCTGGTCTTTATAAAAGTGGTGACAAAGATTTGATTTCCTTGTATGAACATTGGATTTTAGTTAATAAGAGGATAGCTTCTGCTTATGAGAGAACATTAGAAGAAAGTGAGGCCTTATTAACAGAAATAGATAAATTGAAAGATGAGGCAGATAATTTGGAGCGTCAGTTAATATCGCGTTCTTCTTTTTTTGCATCAATGAACAGTGATTATTTTTTTAATGATATTGTTTCTAGACTTAATAGGAATGAGATTTATGTTGATATTATTAATGTTCCAAGCTATGATTTTGATTTACATGCTTCATTACTTTATAATAAGAGTTATTATGCATATGTAATACAAAAGAATGATACTGTCCCACAATTAGTTTATTTAGGTTCTGCTTCTGACTTTGATAACTACCACAACTATTTTTCTAGCTATACAAAAGAAAGACCATCAAATAAAGAATTTAGTAATGGAAATATAGTTTTAGGTAATATATGTTATGAAAATTTTTGGAGTAAACTGGAACCTTATTTAGAAAATATTTCTACTGTTTATTTTTCTCCAGATGGAGTTTATAGCAAGATTAACCCAAATGTATTATATGATTCCAAATCAAGTAGTTTTTTGATTGATAAATACGATATTGTATACGTTTCTAATGTGGAGGACTTTGTACATCAGAAAGAGAATATTAAACTTTATGAAAGACCAGATAATTTAAATGCGGTACTTATAGGAAATCCGACTTTCTTGCTTGAGAAGGATGAAGTAGTGCTTGCTAGTAATGAATCTCAATCAAGATCAATCAATCAAGATGAATTAGATAGTTTGCAAAGAGGTATGTTGTTATCAGATTTACCGGGAACACAGACTGAAGTAGATTTAATTTCTGATAATTTAAAATCAAAAAGTTGGGATGTAGAAGTTATTACGGGAATAGACGCAACAGAAACAAGGGTTAAAAGTATAGAAGCTCCAAAAATATTACATATAGCAACACATGGTTTCTTTTTTGAAGATCTGGAGATGGTAAAGCGTTCTAATATGATATCTACAGATAACAAAAAGGCTATTGCTAATCCAATGACCCGTTCAGGATTAATCTTCAGTGGAGCAGAGAATACCATGAATGGTGAGATACTTGCAGGTGATAATGGATGGCTAAATTCATCCGAAGTATCTTTGCTAAATTTAAGAGGAACAGAATTGGTTGTTCTCAGTGCTTGTGAAACAGGCACAGGAGATGTTCAAAATGGGAAAGGAGTTTATGGCTTACAAAGGGCAATAAGAATAGCTGGAGCAGAATCATTGATAATGAGTATGTGGGAAGTAGATGATAAGGCAACACAAGAGTTAATGACTTACTTTTATGATTATTGGATTGATAAAAAGATGACTAAGAAAGATGCATTTAATAAAGCTCAGGGGGAAATACGAGAAATATACAAACATCCCTATTATTGGGGAGCTTTTATAATGTTAGGAGAATAAATTATCTCCAAAAACAATAATTTATTCTCAAAAATAATTTGGAGCAGAGGGGAGTAAAATCGAACTATTTTAAATCACACAGACATCACGCATTAAACTAATAATCACTTGGCTGACATACAATAAGTTATGAGTTTTACATCACTACCTTTTGTTTAGTATGGCTTGACTAGAGAGAGGGGTTAATCAATATCTGAGCTTATTCCCTTTTTTATCAAGTAGGTCAAATTCATTTGCCAACTTAATTAAGTTTGGATTTTTTTTAGCCAGTGCATGAAACTTGATTTCCTCCGCTGTATAATCTACAACCCCAATGTAATCAGCAATATCATCTCCACTCTCAACATCCTCCCGCTCCAAAATTCTAGAAACTTCAATTTTAAATCCTTGGTTATTACAATCATCTGCCACCTTATTCCACTTTTCGAAGCCCCCTTTGTCAGGAAACGCTTTGATTATTCTTCCCTTAACAGGCTCTAATAATTTAGGTTTAAAATTAGTTAATGACCCTGTGGCTAGCCACACATAATCTGGACGCTCAATACTAAAAAGTATAGCTGTTTTTTCACTCTCAACAACTGCGACTTTTTTTACCTCATCAGTTACTAAGTGTAAACCAAATAGACACTGTTCTAATTCAAAATGTGGTCTGTTAATTTCTTTGTGAACCCATGAAAACTGATTTGAACGCTTCCCCGTTTTATTATCATACTTCATTATTTTACCAGACCTAACATAGCCATGATTGTCAATTTGCCAAAAGACAACTGATCCAACAAATAACTTGGAGGTCCCTATTCTGTATTTTCGTATTGTATCATTAACCATGACTTTATCATACTTACTTAAAAGAAACTGGACAAAGGGATTGATGTCGTATTGCCTCATGGATTGACTCACAAGACTAGGATCGACAAAGGAGGGTTCTTTCGGTGGAGGTGGAACATACTGAATCTCTGTTGATATAACCCCGTCTTTAGGATACAAAAAGTATTGACATTCGATCTCACGGTCACAACGACCATACTGCTCACCAGCTAGCTGATTTGTTTCATTGTCTATAAAACGAACAAACCTATTTTTATTACAAGATGGACACCTGTATTTCTTTGATGTTTCATCTAATTTATATCTATAATTTTTCATCTTCTCATCTATTTATCAGTTTAAGGGCCTATATATAGGCCCTAAACTTATGAGTTATCATTATATGTTTAATTTGAATGGTTTACGTGGCTTATCTTGAGAAATAACACCTTTTTCTTTCAATTGGACTAATAACTTATCAACCCTGTTTAACCCAACTCCCTTGCGATCTCCAAACTTAATTTTAAGTTGATTTTGAAACAGTTCTTTAAGTTTATCTCTTTTGATCTCATCATCGTCTTTAAAGCAGATCCTTAATAGATCTTTGATAATCATATCATCTACATTATCCAGTTTAAATGACTCCCTTGTGTTATTTGAAACATCATAGTCTGGGATGACACTTGGACTTCCATCCTCTATTTTGAATGCAAAAGGTTCAAACGGTTTATTTCTACAACTAAAAGGCTTTACTACTGAGATGTCAGGAAGGTTAGCATCAACCTCAATTTGAACTACCGTTTCTGCTTTATTTGAAAGCTCAGTCCCTAAGTGTCCCCTTGCTTTTTCATTAGTGGGGTTCTCATGAAGTATGGTAACAATATGAATATTAAATTCCTCTGACCATTTCAATAAGTTTGAAGCAATCTCACAGGACTCTTTTTCATCGTTAATAGATGTTATGAGATCCCTTATTCCATCAATAATAACCAGACCCAAGTTTGGAGTATTAGAAATAAGCTCTCTTGTGTATTTAAGCCGCTCTGAAGGGCTCAAAGATCTAAACTTATACATATGAAGTCTACTGGGAGATCCCTGCCCTACGAGCCTGCATATTCGTTTAGCTGCGCTTTGAACATGCCAATCTGATTGTTCGGTATCGATAAACAGAATATTTTTGTCTTTATTAGATAAAGAGCACCTGAAAACCTCTGAAAAAGTAAATTCGTTCAAGGCGCTACAAACTGCCATACTTAAAAGAAATGACTTTCTAGATTTCGCTTTACCTTTAATCAAACTAAAGTTTCCTAAAGTGCCAAGTATTTCGAACTGTTCAGAGTTAGGTGCTTTGATCTCCCAGGCAACTTCTCTTGGTGGTAATGGTGCTGATAAATCTACTTTATGCTTAGCGATTTCGTTCTCAATAATATTATTATCAAGTTCCTGGTTAATTAATTTAATTATATCCTCCATTACTTCTCAAGTTTTATCATTGCACATTCGATTTCACTTGCCTTGTAATAGATTTTACCCCCAAGCTGATAGGCTTGAATAACACCATCCCTGGTCCAATTGTTTACACTTGAAAGACAAACGGTTAACAGTTCTGTCAACTGTCTTTTTGTAAGATATATATCTGAGAAGGGTGCTTGTTTGTATTCATTTTTTAATTCGTTCACCACTCTAGCAACAAGCTGGTCTTGGGTGGTCTCGAATACATTTGATTTAAGCATTTTGTACTTATTTAGAATTAATAAGCACCAAAGGATTGTTAGGTTTGAATTAGGTTGAACCTAACTTTTATTTCTTCTTAATAAATACATGATTATCGAGATGCTTTTGAATTTCTTTAACTTGATCGTTATCATTTAAAGCACTTTTTGACTGATCGTTATACGAATTAATAATAGGATTGATGAAGGATTGAACTGTATTGAAGTTAAAACCTGTAAATGATTTTATAGCTTTTGCGATCTTTAAAACTGAGTTTATTTCTGGATGATTGTTTAAATAATCTAAGATCCCAAGTTGGTGCAAAGCAATAATTCGCTCTTTAATTTCAAAAGAACCACTGTTGTCCTCTATTAAATCTTCATCATCTATTAATTTGTTTTTCACAATTTGATCGATTTTTACTCTGTCATTTTCTAGAAGAATAATGTTATAATTCTCCTCTCTTGCCTTTTCAGCTAGAAATTCAAAACGTTTTCTAAGTGATGCTTGGATTTTTTGCATCTTCTCGTGACTTACATACGAACGATTAAATAAGAAAACTCCATCCTTGAACTCAGATTCTATGAATGTAATTAACGTGTAGTCTTTATGCTTTGATAAATGTGATGAGAGTCTTTTATTAAATGTTTCGAGATAAAGCTCATGTGGGCAGCCATAAAAGTACTTCCCCTTTTTCACGTGTGAATCATATTCTTTTCTGAAGGTGGAATGAACTATTTTTAACCTATCGTCAAGCCATAGTCTTTCAATTTCCTCTGAATTATCTTTTATAATATGTTTTTCATCTGACCAAGAATGCTCAGACATACAAGCTGCATCTTCACGAAACAACTCTATCTCATGATCTGTTTTCTTGAATAGTGTACTCATAGTTCTATGTTTAGTTTTTTAAATTCTCTTGCAGCTTCAACAGCTGTATCCTTAGATGTCTTACCAATATAGGCCAAGAAAGTTGATTCTTTTACATGTCCTGTGATATTCATTAGCCACGGTGTTCTAATTTTTCCATAAAAGTTAGTAGCAAATGACCTCCTACCTACATGTGACGAAATCAATTCGTATTTTGGGTAGTCTCCCATAATTTTTCTTTTCCCTATTCCTGGAATAATTTTAACCACGCCTCCGTATGTTGTCTCATCAATTCCAGCAAGCTTAACAACCTCTTTTACGTAATCATTATACTTTTGATCAGAAAGTTGCCTTGGAAAACCACCATCATATCGTTTCATAATCTTCACAACCTCATTTAAAACAGGAATCGTTACACTTTTCTTTCCCTTTTCTTGAAGTATATCCATAACACTAAACTCATCTTGATGTCGTATGTTGTCAATACTAAAGTTCATAAAGTCAGAAATTCTTTGGCCGGTAAAACAACTAATTAAAAGCCAATCTCTAACGTTTGTAAGGCGATCATTAAGTAGATCCTCGTCAATACTGTTAATTAACTTTAACTCATCCATTGATAAGTAGACAATGGGCATCTTCTTTGATTTCAATTTAATAAGTTTATACTTATGGCTTAATTGTATGCCATGGTAAGAGTGGGCGTAGTTGCACATGGTTTTTATTGCACTAAAATATTTTGATATTGTACTTAATGAATACTCTTTTTCAAGACCGTATTCTTCAAAATCTCTATGAAAATCAACGTCAATTTCAGAAAGAGTTGTGTTATGATTATAAAATTCACTCTCACTTATAAAACGCTTTGTAAACTCATAACAAGTAATATATCTGGTATGGGTTGTTTTTGTGATATTGTTTTTAATTAATTTCAGGTAATTCTCAAAGTATTCTAAGATGTTATTAGAAACAACATCTTCATTAACCTTGCCGTAGTATGAATCGAGTTGACCTTGGAGCCATAATTTATCTACCGTGTTTGGGTTAGAATTATTATAAGCTGTTAGAACATGACGTTCAATGTCCATAGTATCTTTGTCAAACTCAATTTTTTTGTTTTTTAATCTTGCGTCTTTAATCCGTCTTGAATTCTGAAGAAGTTTCCAGTCCTGTTTACTGCATGTAATTTGAGTTTTAGATTCCAAGACAGAATCCTTTAAACCATTGCGGAACAATAATCGAAGAGTGACTGGACCAATATCCCTAGTTGAGCGGTATAAAAATTTCACTGTAGCCATTTTTGTACGGTATTTGTACGGTAAACTTACATTTATTTACATAATTCTGGCTATAGTTATATATATTTATTTTACCTTTAACCTGTTAAGGTGTGTAAAATGATATAATTTGATTTAAATAAATACACCTATTGTACTCCCACCTTGAGTACTTCATGGGAGACATCTGAAAAGGTGTCTCCTTTTTTATTTTTATTTAACTCTAAATCACTGATTACCATGAAAATAAGGTTAACACTTGGGTTTAATTTTGGAGTTCGATAATCTTCCTTCTCAAATTCAAGTTTATCATTGAAAATCGAACTCATGAATTTTCGCAGAGTAACCTCGTCACTAAATCCAATAATCTTGTTCATATTTGTCATCAATTCCACTGAAAATTCAATATAATCTCTAAGGTCATTTTCATAATCCTCTAGATTGGACAACTCAACATTTAATTCGTTAATTTTATTTACATACTCCGTATTTTTTTTGTCATAAATGATGTCATTTACAGTACCACTGATCAATTTATCCAAAAGGATGTCTTGATTTGTTTTTATTTTTTGAATGTCATTTTCAATCATCTTAATTTGATTAAATCTCTCTGTCTGTAATTCAGAAAATTTATTTCTTAATATTTCAATAAATAACTTTTTTATTTCAGGTTTTATCTGAAATTTTTTCAAGAACTGATCAAATTTATTGTTTACTAGTTCTGCTCTATGTCGTTCACTACATTTATTGGAACTATTACAATGATAATAATAATGCTTTTTTCCTGTTTTGCTAGTTGAAGCACTTCCTGTTAGATTCCCTCCACATTTAGAACATTTCAAAAAGCCTCTTAAGAATAATTTTTTATTGAAGGATTTTGGTTTTTGTTTGTTTGATGATTTTATTCTGAATAGTTCTTGAACCTTATTAAAAGTAATGATATCTGTTACAGGTTCATGCAATGCTTTTACAGTTTGCTTAGGTTCATCTTCATAAGCAGGCACATCCATAAAACCTGCATAAACTATATTTTGTAGTATTCGGCTGAGGTTGCTTTTAGAAAGTTTTAAGGGTTTAAACATTGTCATTTGTAATATTTCACTTTGAGTATAATTTCCAGATGAATACAACTCAAATAAACTTTTTAATAATTCACCTTTATTAGGATCCACTTTCATTAAAGACTTTCCTAAGTGATCTTTTCCAGGCAAATATCCAAAAGGTTGTTTAGAGCACCACCTTCCAGATTTTCGAACTTCTCTCATTGCTTTTTTTATCCTAATCCCTTTCATCTTATTGTCGACTTCAGGCATTCCTAAATACATTAATTGAATAAATTTTTGAGTAGGATCTTGGTAATCTATCCAATTATTTATAGAATTTACTTCAATGTTAATTTTTGAGAAAGTGTCTATGGTATTCAAAGCCTCAAGAGTATTTCTTGAAAATCGATCCCAGTTTACCACTAAAAGAAGATCTATATCTTTATAATTTGCTTTTGCATATTTATTGAGTTTACTCCATTCAGGTCTATTAAAATTTTTTGCAGAATAATCCTCTTCAAACTCTTTTAAATTGTGTATTTGGTTGTTTTGACAGAACTTTATTAATTGATTTTGCTGAGAATGTAAACTATTCCCTGATTTCTTTTGTTCTGTAGTACTAACCCTTCGGTATAGAATTGCTCTTTTCCCTTTTAGATTCTTCATTCCAATGTTTATATAATAGTTGACTAAATTTAGTAAGACTTTTTGAAATTTCTCTAGCCTGTTCAGCAGAATAAGTATTTTTCCCTGAGTTTAGAATCTCAAGTATTTTGGAATTACTTAATGTATGTGTTTTGATTTTCTGCATTGTAAACTATTGACCTGATTGCTCAGAAAATATTGTATAGTTTACATTATGGCAGTTTGTAAGATATTAAGTATTAAAATACTGCTTAGGCAAATGTATGGAGTTATTGGGTGATTTTAACCAAGTTTAAGGCAGAAGTTCTCCACATTATTGTGGATAAGTGCAAAAAAAAATAGATGTGGTTATTTGAATGGTGCTATTCCTTTCTGAACTATCATAGGAAACAAAAGAAACATAAAATCAATATACCTATCGCTTCTTCTCTGCTTTTTCGGTTAATATTTTATCAATGTATTTCTCTAATCCTTTTTCGTTTTGTAAACCTTCTTTGGATTGATACGCTTTTATTTTAAAAACTAATGTGGAGTCTAACTCAAATATAGATAAAATCATTGATAGTATATCGTTAGTCACTTGTTTACCATTGTATGGTTGTTTACTTATGACATCCGTATCGTATATCTTTTTAAGTGGTTCTTCTCTTACTCTAATTAATTTAAAACCTTCTTCAAAAAGCATTTCAGATTTAATCTTATCTATGTCTCGTTTGTCTTTATGCCAATAAGACCCGTCAAATTCAATACATAAATTAAGTTTTGGTATGAATATATCTATTGATCTTAATCGACCTTTTAACTTTGTTTTAAGTCCTTTTGGGTCAATGTTTTTAAACAGTTTCATCAACTCAAATGTAATGGTAAGTTCTTGTTTTGATTGAGGAGTGAGTGTACAATATGGACAGTTAGAATTTAGGCCACTTCTTGCATTTATTGAGACCTTCCACTCGTGATCATCCCCTTTTGAACATTTCCACCACACTTTTTTACCTGAATTTAAAGTTACATCTTCTGGAGATAAATTTCCATTCTTTGTTGGATGCCATTGTTTAGCAACTTCTGGATTTAGTGTAGCGAGACAATTTGACTTTACAATCTTCTTCCCAGCACAAATCCTACATCCATATCCTTGTTTTCGATTCCAAATCGATGATTTCCACTCGTGGTCATATCCGTTGTCACATTTCCACCAAACTACTTTTTGATTTGAATGGCTTACATTATGAGGATTAAGTTTTCCATTTTTGGTTGGGTGCCATTGTTTTGATAGTTCTGGTTCCACTGTTGCAAGAGAATTAGATTTAACAACTTTTATATTTCTACAAACCGGGCAACCACTTCCATTAGTTATATTATTTATTGGACTCTCCCACTCGTGATCATCCCCTTTTGAACATTTCCACCACACTTTTTTACTTGAATTTAAAGTTACATCTTCTGGAGATAAATTTCCATTATTTGTTGGATGCCATTGTTTAGCAACTTTTGGATTTATTTTAGCGAGACAATTTGACTTTACAGCCTTCCTACCACTACACATAGGACAACCACTGCCATTATTTCTATGGGATATTGAACTTTCCCACACGTGATCATTACCCTCTGGACATTTCCACCAAACCTTTTTGCCTGAATTATATTTAACATTTTTAGGAGTGAGTTCACCATTCTTAATTCGATGCCATTGTTTGGCAAGTTCAGGATTGATGTTTAATAAACTGTTAGTTACAGAAAACTTTTTACCGCTACACATAGGACATCCACTTTTATATCCTTTTGATACATTATTAGGATTTGCTTTCCACTCGTGGTCATTTCCTTTATCACATTTCCACCAAACCTTCCTATTGGACTTTGGCCTTATATCGTAAGGCGTTAAATTTCCATTCTTTGTTGGATGCCATTGTTTAGCAACTTCTGGATTTAGTGTAGCGAGACAATTTGACTTTACAGCCTTCCTACCACTACAAATAGGACAACCATATCCTTGTTTTCGATTCGAAATCGATGATTTCCACTCGTGGTCATATCCGTTGTCACATTTCCACCACACTTTTTTACCTGATTTTAAAGTTACATCATAAGGAGTTAAATCTCCATTCTTTGACGGATGCCATTGTTTGGCAAGTTCAGGATGAGTTTCAGCAAGTGATTTTTTGTTTTTTGACATTAAGATTTATATACTCTAATTAATGTATTGCATAATGAAATAGTTGATTCCACCCTCAATCTATCACTATCTAAAATAGGTTGATATTTGTTATAATAAGATATTGCATTTTTATATTGTTTATTTTGAAAGTATGTGTCAGCAATTAGCCTAAATGCAAAATTTCTATCATCACCATACTTTACTTTTTTAAATACATCTATAGCCTCATTAAATTTATTTTCTAATTGTAGAATTATTCCATAAACAATTAAATAATCATCTGATTCATTTGTCCGTTTTAAAAATTTAATCGCTGATTTTATTTCCTTAACATCTGAAACGTCTGGATCAATTAAGGAAATTCTTATTTCTTTTAGAAGTTCATATTCCAAATACCTTTCATTGATTTTCTTCATTTCGATACAATATTTTTCGTATTCATTATTTAAGTCTATTCTTTTTAGAAATTTTTTATAGATAGTAAATAATAAGGCAAAAGCAATTGAGCCAATTGGGAAAAAAAAGAATAAAAGAGAAATAAATAGAGCAATAAGAGGTAAGGAATCCCATTCTTTTACAAAAAACTTTACTGATGAAATTAGAATAATTATTAACACTATTAATACGATTATCGTTATTGGTAAATGTTCACCCCAAATCGAATTTTTAAATTCCTTCTTTGTAAATAAGTTTTGTTGAGTAATATTGTATTTAGAAATTAAATTTTTAAAGTTTTCTTTATTACATTTATAACAAGAATAATCTTTATTTACCTCTAATAATTCTTCAATATCATAATTAAAATCTATTTCTGATCCCTTTTTACAAATGTTACAAATTAATGGTAATGACATATCTTTATTTAATTATTTATATATCTTTAAGGAGAATCAATAACGCTCATGCGTACTAACCGAATATTTTGATGCACAGTGGCTTAGAATACGAGAACTCTCCATAAAAATCGAGTATACCATATCCTCTCCTAGAGTAAGTATTAGGGCATTTTGTGATTGATTTTAAGTTCTAATAATGCTTGATAATATGCATAAAGACGATACCAAGTATTGATTTTGTTAATATCTGTAGTAAATCTTGTGGTAATTACATCTTCATATGGTCTACAATCTGTTTCTTTGATAGCATATTCAATCAATTCCAAATAAAAAACTTTCACTTTGCCCTCTGATATTCTTTTTTTATAATTCTGTTTGACTTTTTTTCTCTTTCTCTCACCCCAAGTAGATTGTCCAAACAATGAAGAATTACTTTCACCAATAAGCCAATTGGAACGAAGTGTTTGCTCTCTATTGATAAATTTAATAAGCGGTTTTACACTTTCTGTTTTTTCATAATTAATATTCATCTTCGTGTTTTTATTAAGTATATTAAGATTAAAATCGTACCTATTATTTTCAAAATATATGATTTTATCAAAAAAAATCGGTTGGTCACACAATAGAGTTTTTTAAATGATTGTATGATACAGCCTATTTTTTTTTAAATATACAATTAAATTAAAATATTTAATTGTGGGAATGTGATAATATACAGTTATCCTCCTTAAATAATAAAAAGGGAATCAGCAACATTGAAGTGGGTGCTCTGTGTAGTTTAATTCCCTATTAGTAATATAATTAAAGTAAACAAAGGACTTACATTGTTAATCTGTTATTAGACCAATATCCCCTGCTTATCAAAAACTCCTTTAGTTCACTCAGTTTAATCAATCCTTTATAAAATGAGTTCGATTTTAAAAACCTAAGGTGTACATATAAAAACCTCAACTATTTGATTATAAATAGATTGAGGTTTTTTATTTTAGTATTTAGTCAGCTATTAGTCAGTAATGTTTAAATAACTAAACTCCTAACATCTTTTCTATGTCTAATATCTTAGACGGTATCTTCTTATAATTATCGATTATAAATTGATATCTTTTTTGGATTGTTTCAATTTTAGCTTCTATTTCTTGTTTTTGCAGTTCTCGCTTAGCTGACAACTCTTCCTCTTCATTTATAGCCTTATGCATCTCCTTATTATCTCCAACGGCAGCAGTTCCTTTCAAATAGATAAAAACATTACCACTTGAACCTAGTTCTCTAAAGTCAGATTCAAACTTAAATATCATATTACAATCTGGATATAATGTTTTCGCTTTTAGGAGTAATTCAGCTTTAACTTCATTCAAATCATTCTCTTGAGAATTATTACTAGCCCAAGCATTATCAGATGCTTGTTCTATTGCATAGCCAATTACACCATTTTCAAATCTATTCCCAGTTGAGGCAGTACCAAACTTTTTTACTCTCCCAATATCTACCATTCCAATGGGTTTTGCTTCGTATAGTTCAGTATTGAAAATAATTATTTTATTTGCTTTAATTTCGATAATACTCTCTTCAAATTTCTTTTGATACTGAGTGAATCGTTTAAGCTCTGATTTAGCTGAAAATAAAAGTTTTGTGACATCAGTTTTAAGAGCTTCAACTTTATGATAGATAGAATAACTATCAAAATCTTTAGTAGTCCAAACTTCTTTTTTAAACTCATCAACTAACAAACTATTTAACTTTTCTATCTGTGACTCCGATAGTTTAACTTCTTTTTTTCCAAACATATTTTTTAAAATGTGTATAACGTCAGCAAAAAGTGAACTAGTTATCACTTTAATATAAGAGAGAGGTTTTATTATTTTTACAAACCTTTAAATCTTAAATGATGAAAAACAAGAAAAGTGCCAGTGCTTTAATTAGCGAC
>ENA-OQVM01004562-OQVM01004562.1-marine-metagenome-genome-assembly--contig:-NODE-4562-length-14019-cov-6.106226_pt1 | contig 14019 bp, 26 predicted proteins | sample MGYA00237776_ERZ505498 | MGnify/ENA primary metagenome ERZ505498 (study PRJEB26159, sample SAMN06265151) | marine metagenome | isolation source: Helgoland LTER site | place: Germany:Helgoland, sampling... | reverse complement strand
GCAAATACGATATATTGGGGACAGGCAGCAGTTGAAAACACGAATGGATTCGGAAAATCAGCAACAAATAATACTATTGATTTTGGCGAAGTTTGTGCAGATAGTTGGAGTCCAGAAACCAACCTAACAGGAGCAGGAGCAACACCAAGTTTTAGCAATACAAAGAGCATACTATTAGATGGTGTTGATGACTATGTAGATATAGGTACATCATTGACCTTTTTAGGAAATAAGTCTGTGAGTATGTGGTTAAAGTTTACAGATAGTGGTGGGTATAGAGTAGCTTTAAATGTTGGTTCTGATGCCTATGGTATGTATTCAACGGCAGGTAAAATAGCCTTTTATCATAAAAACACTTCAAACGCATATAAAGACATAATCGCAACCACCACCACAAACGATGGGCAATGGCATCATTATTTGGGTGTGAATGATGGAACAAATTTAAAGATATATATTGATGGTGTTTTAGACAACTCTAATACAAACGGAAGTAACGGAACTACGTTAAATGCTAATGGACGAATTGGTGCAAGATGGAATAATTTAAGTCTTTTCAGTGGCTCAATAGATGAGGTTGCAATTTTTGACACAGACCAAAGTGCAAACGCAAGTGCTATAGGTGGAACAATACCAACTGATTTAACTTCATACTCTCCTCTTGCTTGGTGGAGGTGTGGTGATGGTGATACATCACCTACACTTACTGACAACGGAAGCGGTGGCAACGATGGAACAATGACAAACTTTACAACTTTTAGCACAGATGTGCCAACATTCAGCACAAAATCTATATTGTTTGATGGAATTGATGCTTATGTAAATCAAAATCTTTCTACTACAAGTAGTACTGGAAGTATTAGTGTATGGATTAAGCCAAACCTTACAAATAACCGTGCATTTATTGTATTTGATAATGGGGGTTATAGAAATTATATAACTATACAGAGCAGAAGTGATGGCACACTAAACGCATCCTGCCGAGTTAATCCGACTGTTCAATGGAATGTGATAACTGATAATAGTGTTTTAAGTTCTACAAGTTGGACGCACGTTGTTGTAACGCATAACGGAACAGAGCCAAAAATATATATTGATGGTGTTTTAGTTGCTCAAACTTTTACAACATCAACAAACAAAACGATTTGGTGGAATACTTTTACACCTACAAGAGTTAGATTAGGATGGTTTAATATAGGAGGTTACTCAACTAATAATTGGGCAGGAATTATGGATGAAGTAAGCTTATACGAAACAGAATTAAGTCAATTCCAAATTACTGCAATTTATAATAACGGATTACCTACAAGCTTAACTGCATACAACAGTTTAATTTGGTTAAGATGTGGCGATGGGGACACGCAACCAACTTTAATAAATCACGGAAGCAGTGGAGTTGATGCAGTTATGGGTAATCCAGAGCCATTCTCAACAGATGTACCAACATAAAAACAAATAAAAATGAAAACATACGCAATACTATCAATAGGAGATTTATTAAACATCGACTTTTCTCAAGTAGAAGAATCTAGCGAAAACACGGTTAGAATAAGTTTAGATGGACTTGAATTTGTAATTAAGTATACAACCATACCAACTTTTATAGAAGATGGAAGTGTACTTCCTTTACAAATATTAAGCTATGAAAATTGTTTGGCACTTATGCAGACGCCAGAATGGACACAACCAATAGAAGAAGAGTAATTATGAGAGCTTTGCTTCTATCCATAATATTAATACTTTTTGCGTCTTGCAGTCCTAGGGCTAGGTTTACTCACTTGATTGAAAAGTTCCCTCACCTTTTAACTACGGATACTATAACTCAAATAGACACTGTAAAGGTTGAAGTCCCTAGAGTTGTTCATGACACTATAATAAATGAGCATTTCTTTCATGAGGTCTCAAGGGACACACTTATATTAGAGAAAGAAAGATTAACGATAAAAATATTTCATGACACAATAAGAAATAATGTTTTCATACAAGGGAAGTGCGATACTATAACTGTTGAGAAAATAATAGAAAGAAAAATCCCAGTAAAGTATTATGAGCTAAAACCCTGGTACACAAAAGTCTTAAATTATTTAGTTATATTTTTATTAACTTTGCTTGTAGTATATATTACTTACAGAATAATAAGAAAATACTTAAAATGAAAACATACATAGCAATAGCAGCAGCATCTATAATAGCTGTATTGTCTCCAGTCGCTCCGATGATTTACATAGCATTATTTTCAATATTCTTGGATACTTGTTTTGGAGTGTGGAGAAGTGTAAAAAAGAATGGATGGGTATCATTTAAGAGCAGAAAACTATCAGCGACACTTAGTAAGTCTTTATTGTATTCTTTAGCTATAATTTTAACCTTTTTCGTGGAGAAGTTTATAGCTGCAGACTTAGTATCTCACTTTATAGCTATAGATCTTGTAATGACAAAAATAGTTGCTTTCTTTTGTGTGGTAGTTGAGATAAAATCAATAAATGAATCAGTTGAATCGGTCACTGGCAAAAACATGCTACAATGCCTAAGACAATTTATTACAAGAGCTAAGAACGAAGCTAAAGACTTTTCAAAATAATGGGGTAATAATAGTGATGTTTGTTGCTTATTTTGCTTCATCAATAATAATTAAACTATGTCAAAAATAGTAACTTGCCCAAATTGTGATTCTCAATTTGATATTTCAATAACACCAACTGAGGTTGAATCAAAGTATCTATGGATATTTGATAATGGTCATGGAGGAATGATAGATGGTGTATATCAAACAGCAGGCAAAAGATCTCCAGTATGGCCTGATGGTCAGATACTTTATGAAGGAGTATTTAATCGCGCCATAGTAGATAGATTAATGGATCTATGTAAAGCAAATAATATAGATGCAGTTAACTTAGTAGATACTCAAGAGGATGTACCTTTGTCTTATAGAACAGATAAAGCTAACTCAATTGCTAAGTCCTCTGGTAAACCTTGTATATATGTAAGCATACATGCAAATGGTTTTGATCAAGAGTCTGCAAATGGTTGGTCAGTATATACTTCAAGAGGTGAAACAAAATCAGATGAGATAGCTACAATTCTTTTTGAGAAATCAATGAGAGAGTTCACAGGGGAGTATATGAGGAAAGATACTACTGATGGTGATCCTGACAAAGAATCTAATTTCTATGTATTGGTGAATACTACTATGCCTGCAATATTATCAGAAAACTTTTTTATGACTAACTCTGATAACTGTCATAAGTATCTTTTATCTGAAGATGGAAGAGATAGAATAGCTAAAATTCATTTTGAAATGATACAACAATTAGAAAATGGCTAGAAACAGATACGCAGGTAAGACATACGGAACATCTAAGACAGCTCAGTATTATAAGAAAAACAAGGCAGCTAGGAATAAAAAGCGTAAATACGATAAGGAGTACGATAAACAGCCGTGGAGAAGAAAAGCTCAGGCTATATTAAAGGCTATTAGAAGAAAGAATGGTACTGACGGTAATGGAGACATGATGGATGAGGCTCACACATCTGGAACAAGCACTAAAAAACAGCACTTTTCAAAAAATAGAGATAGCTCAGACAAATCTAAGCACCATCAAAAAAAGCGTTTAAAAAGAAAATCAACGCGAAAAGACAAAAGGGATAAAAGAAAAGCTAAGAAATCTTAACGATTAAAGAGACTTTAATATTTGGAAATGTTTCGTTAATCTTTTTCAAGGTTAGCATTCCGTGAGGCCCTCTACCCTCCTCTACAGTTAGTAAGGCTTTCTCTTTCATTCCTATCTTTCTAGAAAAAGGTTCAGCATGTAATTTTAAATGTTGAATTCTAATCATTTCAACTATTTCTCCAATGTCTTCTGGTGTGTATTCTAATGTATATTCTTCCATGTATTAATTTTTGTTAAAAAGGGGGCGGTAAAATGAAAATAAAAACACCCCCTCTTGGTTTAACTTAACCTAAAATGGTATATCTGATACCTCTTCTTTTTTAACTTCAGGGTTGTTCTTGTTTTTAAGGAAAGTCCTAAACATTGTGCAGTTAATTTCCTTAATGCTCCTGTCGTTTCCTTCCTTGTCTTTCCAGGAGTTTGTTTGAATAGCTCCTTCAATATATAGCTTATCTCCTTTTTGTATATTAGAAGCTCTCTCAGCTAGGTTTGGTATACCGAATATACATCTGTGCCACTCAGTCTTATCTATCCACTCATCGCCTTTCTTATAGCTTTCTGAGGTGGCTAAAGATAACTGAACCAGCTTTCTTCCTTCGCCAAATTCTTTTACTTCTACATTTCCTACGTTTCCTAGTAGGGTTACTCTGTTAATTGTTGACATTTACTTTATTTTTAATTTATTTACATATTCTCTGACTTCTTTTTGATTGTGTAGCCAGACCACATCTGTGAATAGATCATCTTTCAATTTGTACTTTAGTATTTTGTATTTAATTTTAGATGTTTCGGTAGCAAACCCTTTAGTATCAAGATATATGGTTTTACCATCGTGGTTAATCACGAAATCTATCAACATTGTTATAGCTCTTATTGTCTTACCGTTATACTTAAACTTATCAAACAATACTTGTTTTTTTTGAAATTCAAAATCTATATCACATTCTTTTAATACGTTGTAGCAGAAGAACTCTAGCTTGGAGTCAAACTTGACACCATCTACAACTAACTTTTTATTTCCGTACTTTCTACGAGTTGTATACATAGTATTCCTTTCCGTATACGCAAACAGTTATATGACCATCTATTCTCTGAGGAAATTTTACCTCAACCTTTTTAGATAATCTGTTCTCAAGGAACAAGTTAAACTTAAACATAATTCTATCAAAGAAGTTCAATCTAGACATAATGTTGTTTATAACCTTTCTTTCAGATGCTTTTTTTTCTACCTCTGCGAGCTCCTTCATGACTTCGCTTTCCTTGTATACGGTGAAGTCTCTTTCTAGGATGGGCTTTAGTTTAGGCTTTCTATATCCTTTTTGCTTTAGGACTTTACCATCCTTTCTAAATCTAGGCTTCTTATCTATACCTAGCTTGCTCATGTTAGATCCATGAACCTCATCAAATAGCATTTCCATCCTATCTGCTACACCATATTCATGCGCAGTCCCAAGAAGGATGTAAAGGATGTCACACATTGCATCTGATGCAGCAACAATGTTTTTTGCTTCGCTTAACTCTTTTACTTCTTCTTGTAATAGTTTTTGTCGAAGTCTTGCTCTTGGGTTTTTAAGCATCAATGGCTTGGCTGGACAGTCCACGCTAAAAGCCTTTTGAAACTCTAAAACTTGTAAAAGTTGTTTTTCCATGTTTTAACTTTTTAATTACTTACAAATATAACAATTAATGTATACACTAATGAATAACAGGATTGAATTTATAACACAGCTTTGATAGAAATTTAATGTTTTCAATTTTAACGATTGAGAATGTTATTTTTTCAAAGTCACTTCTATTAATGTGATTATCATAAACACGTTTAAATAGCCTACGTCTTATCTTGTCACTAGCAATCTTTTGATTAAGCAACGTCACTGGGTGCTTTATTAGATTTATAGTCCTCTCATCAAACTTCTTGCCCTTCATAGGGATTAAGACTTTTATATCTATATCGGCACAGTATACCATAGGTTCTATTTCCTCAAATATGTCTATCATTTTTTCTTATAATCCAAATCTCCATTCTTATTTAAAAGATTCCTTACTTCTTCACCAAACTCTTCATTGTTTGAGTATAGGCATTCTAAATGAACTACAAGCTCACCTACATGGCATAAGGTAAATCTATTGTTTTCAAGTGTAATTTCTGTTTGTTTTGTTTCTTTTTTATTTGTCATAATAATTTAATTTAAAAGGGTTGTGAGCCTGAAAAATCAGTATTCGGTTTTAATTTCGTTTGATGATAAACGGGCTCTAAATTGTTTTCATTTTCCCAAGCAGGTATTTTTGAATCGAACTCTAAAGGTATATCTTCTAAATCTCCATCTCTGTGTTTCGCTATTATAACATAGCCATCTTTTGCTAATGGGTTAGATTCTCTTTCCTCTGGCTCCATGTAGTAGCCTGCTCTATACAAGAACGCAACTATGTCTGCGTCTTGCTCTATATCTCCTGATTCTCTCAAATCACTTAACATAGGTTTCTTATCCGTTCTATGCTCTACTGCTCTAGACAACTGAGCAAGTGCAATAACGGGTATCTTTAATTCGTTAGCCATATCTTTAAGCTTCCTTGAAACGTCTCCTACCTCATTGTTTCTATTTTGAGTTCCTGGAGACTGTATCTTTTGTATGTAGTCTATAACGACATAATCTAGTCCATTAGAAAACTTTTCCTTATAAACCATAGACATAACCTCTGATATAGTAAAAGACCCGGCTGATATTTTAAAGTTTGATTTTATTATCTCGTTCTTGACTTTAGCATATTTAAAGGATTCACTTCTTTGTAGGTTTCCTCTTTTTATTGAGTAACCTGGTATTCCACCATGAACCGAAACTATCCTCTTCATTACTTGAACTTCATCCATCTCGCAAGAAATAAATAATCCTTTGTAGTCATTTCTGATACTTGCATTTGCCATAAGTCCTAAAGCGAATTGAGTTTTACCCATAGCTGGTCTAGCAGCTATTATAATTAGGTTAGTTGGCTGCATTCCTGAAGTAATACGATCAAATCTCTCGTATCCTGTTTTAATTCCATTTATACCTTCGCTTTTCGATGCGCTAAGCATTCTTTCATCTAGCTCATCTAGAAGGTCTTCATTTGAATATTCGTTTTTATTTATTATTGACTTATACTTGTTGTCTACAACATGAGACTGTATCATGTCAAGAACGTTCTTAGGGTCGTATTCGTCTGATTTAGACATTGCAACTATAGCATCCCCAAGACTTGTGTGTTCACACCTAACACTTTCAGATATTAGCATTTCTATAGCGCTGCCAAGTCCTTTCTTTTCTGAGTAATCAAACATTGAACTCAGCTCTGAAAGCATTACCGGGAATTTCTTTTTATCTGACTTAGACGATAAAGATTCCTTTGCTTCTTTGTAAAGAGATATTAAATTTATCTGCTCACGTTTTGCATATAAATTACTTGCCAACGCGAAACATTTTCTTAAGTTTTCATTTCTAAACATGTCTACTGAGACTTTGCTCATTATGTCGTGGACCGATTCGGGCTCAGTCATTATGCAGTTTATTACAAGGCTCTCAGACCTAGATTGTACATCTTCAGGAATCATGTCTCTTTACATTAAATTTTGGCATCTTAAAATCATTATGAGGACTCATGCCTCCAGGCTTTGCGTTTAACCATTTATCTAACTGATCCATTCTAGAGAAGTACTCTATAGTACAATACTTCCATCTTGTTTCTATGTGAAAGTCATCATCTCTAGCGTGCTCCATAGCCTCTTCAACCTCATCTAAGGAATAGTGCTTAAGTATCTCTCTATATTTGTTTATGACGCTTTTGCTCATTACTCTAGAGTTTTTAGTAAACACCTCATTGAACATGTTTATTATGTCCTCTGTATTTACTTTTACTTTCTTGACTTTTCCTATTGTGTCAACTTGGGCGCACTCTAATATAAGGGCGCGCTGTTTCTCGCTCAAAGATGTCATAGCATCTAGAGCCTTTCTTAATTGTTTAAATTCCATACTATTAACTGTTTAAAAAATCCTTAATACATTCAATATTCTCCTCAAACCTCAAAGATGGTATTCTATGTTTTTGTAAATGATTTATACTTGAATGATGTAGTTTTAACGTCTTTGCTAAGCTGTCTAGTGTTTTATATCTTTGAAACTTTTCTATATTCTCTGTCCACCACTTAACTAGATAGTGTCTATTGTCTACAACTCCTTCCTTTCTGCTCCTTAAATCAAGGTCATAAGAGGAAACTGCCAGCTCTAAAATAACATCATATTCAGTCTCACTCCTTAGAGGATAAAACCCGTTCTTTGTTACTTTGGTTATTCTCATTTTCTTTTTTGTTTATCATTATTTTTTCTCCAAGTTCATCTAAAAAATCAACAAGATGAGTGAAGTCATTTTCGTCTGAGTCCTTGGTTTCTATTATTGATAAATACTGTTTCCCCATCTGATTTACAACTTTTCTTGTTACTATCTCTATCACTTTAGAATAAACTAATGACTTGTCCTCCATTTTTGATATGTCATTTAAGGCGCTTTTAAGCATAACATAGTAGCAAAACAATGCTGTTTGCTCAGGTGTAGATAATTGAACCTTGTTTAGAGACGACTCTATTATAGAGTAAATTTCCATAAGAAGATCAGGGTCTTCATCTGTAAGAGTTTGCATTAACTCTTGAGTGTGTACCTCTATTGTACTTGCCCATCTCCTAGACTCTCTTTTAAATCCATACTTATAGTATTTTTCTTGATCTATTATTACATCTAGCATGTTTAGGCTTGTTGATAGTTTAACAATGCCTCTTAATAGGAAAACAGTATCTTTCTCTCGACTCATTCTTTAGGTATATTAATTTGTATTGTAGTTCCTCCATGTTTTTTAATCTTGGCAGGAATTATTACGACTCCATCTTTATCAACCATTTCTGCATAATTCATAGCCTGTATCATTTGACCTTCAATTACCTTCATTGTTGTCTTTAGCTCATCTAGTCTATCTTTCATTATATTCCACTCAGGATTGTCAGAAAAATCATACGTGTTCGCTAAATTCTTAGAAGTAAAAGTAACTCCTAGAACTTTATCTTCTGAGGAGTACTTGTCGGCCTCTGATATTGCCTCTTCCTTTATATCCTTGCAAATAGATGACGCAACATCTGATATGGCCTTAGATTTTATGTAAGTCTCTAAGGGGCATAAGTTACCACTAAACACATCTTTAATGATAGTGTTAGCTTTTATTGTTATGCTTTCTTTTGTTATTGTTCCAGGAGAAAAAGCTATTCCTGAATTTTGGTCTTCGTTAAATATATCCATTTCCTACTTTGTTAAAAGAGCATAGTGCTCATTACATTTGTCTTTAAATTCTTGCTTGTCTGAATCTGAGCTCTCATTGTCTGCCAAAACAACGTCTCTAGCCCAAGATATAAGCTTTGCAGGGTCGTTTATGCTTACTATTTCAGGTATCATTGATATAACTCCTACTGATTTAGAAACTTCATCTAAAGCTTTCTCAGTAGCTTCAGCTATAGCTTTTAATATACTATCATTAGTCATTCTTCCGTGAGGCTTCTTCTTAAATATAGCTTTATACTCTTCAGCGAGGGCCTCTCTTTTTGCCTCTCCATTATCAGGCTTTAGAATTATACCACCCTTTTTCTCAATAGAGTCTAACACTGATTCATCTTTCTTTTTCTTTAAAAGACCTTCAACGTTGGCATCAGACTCGTTATCCCCCTTTGGCTCTTGAGATTTTAAGGCCCCAAACTTATATCTTAATACTCCTTTCTGATCTTTAGCTGCTAAGAACGTAAGCTTACCATCGGTAAACTCTGAGTGCCATCTCCAATCACGTATCTTTAGATTGTATGTTTGCTTAGGTCTTCCCGAATCTTTACTCCACTCGTCTGAGTTAAGCTTAATGCTAATCATTGGGTAGTCGTATAATTCCCGGCCAATACCCCAATTAAAGCAAGAACGCTTAAAAGCATCAGACGCTAGTCCTTTTTCTTTCTCTGTCATAGACTCCGTACCAACATCCCATTTAGTTACCCATTGTCCAGTTTCTGAATCAAATATAGAGACCCCACAAAATAGCTGATTATTAATTACGCTATAATCTTTTTTCCATTTACTAGGTCCAGCAACTTCATCAAGTCGATTCATATCAACTCGTGCATCTTTGTATGCTAGTATTGTAGCATAGCCACCATTGTTAATAGACTGAACTCGAAAGTCTACGTCTTTAATCTCTAGTGGTCTTGATAATCCTTTGTAATCCATACTTACCAATTTACTTCTTTATTAATCATCACCTCTAATTCTTCTTTTACTTCAACTGTAGGTTGAGGCACAAAATCTACATCTGAATATCTGCTTATTATATCTTCCAAGCTAACACTTAACATCCTAGAAAGAACTATGTACACGCCAGGATCTCTAGGCCTTGCGCTACCATCAACAAGATTATATATGTTTTGATAGCTAGACCAGTTTCCTGGAACATTGCTTCTATTAAGCTCTTCAATTAGATGTTTTGTTTGCCATCTTTGATTTTTGAGTATATCTTTTATTCCTTTCATTGTTTTTTTTGTAAAGTTAATAAATAAATTTAAAGAAAACACAAAAAAATAATAAAAAAATAACTATTATCATTGATAACTCTCCAGCTATCATAAAAAATGCGAGAAAGTATAATAATATTGTTTTTATAATTTTCATTTTATGTTTTTAAATATGTGAGCTATTACGTCTACTGTCCATCCATTTCCAAGCATTCTATACCTTTGAGTATTGCTAACCCCCTCAGTGTATCCTTTTGGTACTGTCTGTAGTGCTTCACAGTCTTCTGGAGTATATCTATACACATCTCCAAATATGGACTTACAGAAAGATGTAACCTGACCTTTATACATCGTGGCTGTTAAGCACCTTGCTGTTTGGTCAACGGTCCTCAAGAGGTCTTTCCTTTTTGTTCCTGAGAATTCCATATCTAAATAATTTGGATAGTCATCACTGAACTTTGGATTTATAACGCTTGCAATAACTAAATTCTTACTCTTAGGCAACGCAACATTTGGTATGTTTGTCCAATACAGCCTGGGTCTGTTTTGAGCAGAAAATATATCGCTGTTTATCTTAATTGGATCACATCCAACAAGTTCTGATATTTTGTCTTGCCATTCTTTCTTCATGACAACATTTTCTAAAAGAAAATACTTAGGCTTAACTTCATTGAGTATCCTAATAAACTCAAAGAACAATTTACTTTTACCATCAAACCCAGATCCATCACCTATATTACTGAAGCTTTGACACGGACTTCCACCCATTAATAAATCTATTTTTGGAAACCCAAGGCCATTTACCTTGGCTACGTCTCCAATTTGTATTGTGTCCCGGTAATTTTTCTGAGTAATTTTTATTGCATACTCATCAATCTCGCTAGCAAAGTAATTTTTTACTTTTATACCAGCTCTTTCTAGCGCTATCTGACCACAGGACATGCCATCAAATAGGCTTAAAACATTTATTCCTTCCATTCTTATTTTATTAATTAAATATAGCTATGCTATTATACTGCATATATAATTTTCAGTATTTATATCTTTTAAAGATAATTCCCTGCTGATGACACTTCCCTCTGCGACCTCTTCTTATGTATTCACTCTAATGAGTTAGGCATTTTGGTTTACTTGTTTTCCTTTCGGTATGCAGTGCCTGTTGTTTAGCATTTTAACAGAGCAGGACTTATAACAAATATTCATCAAGAGACGTTGTTTTTTTTTAGATGATCAACGGCATACATCACCAAATAAAAAACCCTCAGCTCCACCACAGACAGCCAAGGGTTTATTCATCAAATTTAAAATCAACAAAAAAATGATGAGTATAAAATATTTTCCTGTGGTGAACTACAAACTTATAACATTTAATTTAAAATTCCTAATACTTTTTCTTTAAGCTCAGGTGTTATGCTTTCTACTGAGTCTGCTCCTTCAATCTTAAACTTTATACAAAGACCAGCGTTTGCTAGATTCATTATGTGAACAGATCCATCTGCATAAAACATCGTGTCCTCCTTGTAATCTATATCTATAGGGATAAAAGGAAGATCACCAAGCTCTATTAAGAACAAGTGTACTTCGTTCCAAAAATCATAGCCTTCATTCGATAACTCCCATGGAAACAAGGACATAAGCTCAGACTCTATTGGCATGAAGTGAGAAGAATTAATCTGCTCCGGATCATCCATATTATCTAAAATAAGTTCCACGTATCTATACGGAAGTTTTTCTTTTAATGAATTAATTAAACTCATATTGTTTTCTTTCATACTAATTTAATGAATTAATTCTTTGAAAACTTTGTAAACAATAAAGATGCATAAAGAGTATACTATTAATCCTGAAAAATATATTAGAGATATCATTAATTTTTGTTTTTTATTTTTTCTTTGCGACATATATTATGTTTTTATCATTATATACTTTCCTGAATTCTTCCAATGCTTTTATGTAGCTGTTGGCTATTATGTTATAGCCAGTACATAGGTTGTTGGATACCTCATAGCAAATGTGATACTGTTTCATATTTCAATTATTAATTTAACATCTTGTTCTTGTCCTATGTCATACTGAATTTCTTCTGTGATATCGTATATATAGAACTCTGGCTCTTCGTCATATAAAAAGTGATAGTCGAACTTCCTATCAAACATTACGAATCCGCCCCACTCATCAATCTCATCGTAAAGAAACTCTTGAACTTCTTCGTTCATATTCTTTGTTCCTTTAATTCTTATCTCTCGAAAGAATGGCTTTATTACTACTTCAAATTTAATCATTGTACATAGATTTTTGTTTTGTTTATAATCACCTTCTTAAACTCTTTAAGGTCTAGATCTACCTCTAACCCTGGAACTCTTATTTTATATGTCCAAAATGGAACTTCTCTTGGGTTGTAAGAAATCTCTACCATACCAGATACATCGAACTCTGTTGTTTGTACTTTGGCTGAACCTTTAATTTCTAGCCATGCACATACGTCTTTATTAGCTCCCTCGTATATTTTTTGAGCCACATTTCTTTTGTTGTATAGTTTTACGTTTTTTAATATAAAACTAGTGTCTTCAGGATCAAAGTATACTGGTTCTTTTTTCATTCCTTTTAGCTGCCAATGTCTATAGTTTTTACCTCTAGCTAAATGAAATCTAAGTCTTTTTATCTTTGTCATATATTTCTTTTTCTGATTTACTTAACGACTCGTAGTCATACACTTTTACCTTGAGCATTTCTTCTTCCGTTTCATAGTACGGCTGTGTTTTACTGCCCAATTTTTTAACTGCTGTTCCTACTTTCCATTTCTTATCTTTCTGATACGTCTTATGTTTCATAGGTTCTTACCATGATGCTTGATAGTAGAAACTAGGAGCTGTAGCACCATCTGGTATTTTCTCTTCAAGTATACCCTCTATAGCTTCAACTGTCAACACAGTGTCTTCCCAATAAAAGTCATCAACCTCCTTGCTTCCAAAAAAGAACCCTCCAGTGATCGGGAGCAAGTCAGTATTTTTTGTTTCTAAAACCTTTTTGCATAGGTCTTTTAACTCAATTAAGTCATCAAGTCCAACGTGAGACTCTTGACATTCATCAATACCCCCTTGTATGTTCTCGACAAACCAACCATGTATATGATTTGCTTTTCTCCAATACATCACTTCTTCTACTACCTCAGAAATTCTTTCTGGTTTTATGTCTAGCCGATCTTCACCATCGTACTTTACATCTACTTCGTGATTTTTCTTTTGATGACTCCATTGTTTAACATAGCTTTTCTTGCTTAAATACATATCTAATCCCATAATCTAATCGTTTAACATTTTATTTAATTGAGCGCATATTTCTTCTTTCTTATCCATGTTCTTTAACCCGCACTCAAGGGTTGACATGACTGTTATTCTGTAAACGTGCTTACAAAGGTCGTATGTTATCTTGTCGTTTAGCCCATTAAAACTTACTGGCTCTTCTTCCCATACTTCTTGTTCTTCTATCTGAACGTTACATGTTTCATTACCTAATCCGAACTCAACTATTCCATCGGATACATCTAATATTTCTATTTTATCAATCATATCGTATATATTATTTCGTAATTGTCTTTACCTGGTACATCTTCGTATATCACAGCTCCTCCATCATTGCCCTCGTCATCCATTTGTGGAATTAACATTGAGCCATCAGTGAACTCTATAATTAATGGTCGCTTGTACCAGCCGAAGTCTTCTGCATCTTTTTCTGTCATGTAAGAACAACGCGAGATTGTCTTACCAATTAAAAGTTTCTGAAAC
>ENA-OQVM01004561-OQVM01004561.1-marine-metagenome-genome-assembly--contig:-NODE-4561-length-14019-cov-18.893057_pt1 | contig 14019 bp, 9 predicted proteins | sample MGYA00237776_ERZ505498 | MGnify/ENA primary metagenome ERZ505498 (study PRJEB26159, sample SAMN06265151) | marine metagenome | isolation source: Helgoland LTER site | place: Germany:Helgoland, sampling... | reverse complement strand
CCCATAATGACATCGTCGATTAGGCTTGGGTCAGCATTGGTGCGCTCTACCAGCTCATTGATGATTTCGGCAGCGAGATCAACCGGGTGCCATCCTGATAAGCGACCACCACGGCGGCCTCCTGCGGTACGTGTAGCGGCGACAATGAATGCTTCTTGTGGCATTTTCGATTCCTCTTAATGAATGGGCTAGGGCTCTATATATGAGTGTTTCTTACTAAAAAGTCGATGATTCCTTTAAAGTCACATTATCGACAGAAAAGAGTCAGTATTTCAACAATAGCATAGGGAAAAGCGAGAATAGTGAAAATCATTTTCAGCGCATTTGGTAGGCAGTCGTGAAGCCTTCACCTTCGGCGGTTTAAGCCTGAATATTTTGTAGCGTGAGTGGTTCCGCTTGAAGATGCCCATTGATTGCAGGAAGGTATAGGCGCTAGGCCTTCTTATAAGTATCTGTTATTAATGCAGTTTTACATTATTTTTGTTTATGCGTACTCATAATTATCTATATATTTGAATTTATAATTGAATAGATTACGGAGGTATGCATGGCTGTCAAAGGGTTGGCGTTGGGATAATCCCATGCTGCGCTGTCTTAGAATCTGGTCTTGCTGGCTTTCTAAATGGCTGCCATCTGCAGTGAAAATAAATCAGTGAAACACTGTAGAAAGATAGATATCAGTCTGGCTATCATCAAAATGGCATTTATTAAACAGGTTATCTAGTTGTTTATATAAATGTCTATGGTTTTATAAGAAGGTATTAATATGCTTATATTAAAGGATAATAAAATTTATCTTAAAATATTTATTTTGCATCTTAAACAGAGAGCAGACTGTTGTGGTTTCTATTCTTTGACTAATAGGTTATTCCTACCTTAATGCCATATAGTGGGCATACCGTCACTGCTGTTTTTATTGGTATGAACCCTGGTGAAGGAAATGCAAAATCTTTGGGTTAACGCTGTGCTCAATTCTACTATCATTTGGAGCCTGTGGGAGCCTAATTTCGGAATATGCATAATTGCATACTTTAACTGTTGGTTTTTCTCAAAATTCCGGTACAATCACGACTCAATTATAAATTAAAATGTGGTGTCTTGGAAATGTTAAGAAATAACTGCTTGGCGATTGCGCTAACAACTATCATGGCTGCGCCTTTGGGATTTGCCCAGTCTGAATCTACTGGCTCGGCTGCAGGTACAGGTACAGCGACAGGTACAGCGACAGGTACAGCGACAGGCGCTGCTGGAGCAGGTGCAGGTGCCGCGGCAGGTGCAGGTGCAGCGGCAGGAGCCGCCGCCGGAACTATTGCTGGATTAGGTATTGCTACTGCTGTTGCGGTAGGTGTTGTGGGTGCTGCGGTTGTGGCTGCGGCCGTCGAAGCTGCTGATGACGATGACGATGCTGTTGTTGATCCTGTTGATCCTGTTGATCCTGTTGATCCGGGTACAGGTACTACAGGTACTACAGGTACTACAGGCACTACAGGTACTACAGGCACTACAGGCACTACAGGCACCACGAGTACGACTGCTACCTCTGGCACCTAATGCTACACGTTGGTTGTAAGAAAAAGGGCATCATTGATGCCCTTTTTTCCGTACCTGGAGTTTATTAATATGTTTCGGGGTTATCGCCTTTCTTTATTAGCTGTCCTTTGTATTCCTATAATGCCGTTAGCTGCCTCAGATTATGGCTCTAAAGGATTGATAGATACGCCTACCGCCCGCATGTCTGCGGACGGCACTTTGACTACCACCGCCGCAATACAGTCCAGTACTAGCGCTTATTCCTTGACCTATCAGGCGACACCTTGGTTGGAGGGCACCTTCCGCTATACGGGGTTCAATGACTTTTTTTACTATGATCGTAATTACGAGGTCAAATTTAAGCTCTGGTCCGAAAAGAAGTATCGGCCGCAGGTTGCTGTTGGCATTCGCGACTTGGTAGGCACTGGAGTTTTTGGTTCAGAGTACGTTGTGGCATCCAAGGCAATTAATAATTTTGATTTCACTGTTGGCATGGGCTGGGGGCGGTTGGCCGGCGATGGGCATGCGAGTAATCCTATGACTCAGCTTTCTGATTCCTTTGAGGCTAGAGATCAAAATACTGGTTTGGGCGGCAAAGTCGCCAAAGATTCATTCTTCAGTGGCGAGCAAGTGGGTTTTTTCGGCGGCGCCACCTATAGCTTCGAAACGCTCCCTTTAACCGCAATTCTTGAATATAACCCAGATCAGTATGATTGGGAGCAAAGCCTAGGTGGTGCCGCGCCAAAATCTCCCGTCAGTGCTGCAGTTAAATGGGACGCCGCTCCCGGGGTTTCCCTAACCTTATCTCGACAGCACGGCCAGGAATGGGGTGCTGAGTTCTCCGTAGCCTTGGATACATTGTCTCGTTTAGCGAAACCCGCTAATCGTCAGTTCCGCTCAAGCCGAGATTACAGTGCGGATGAGTTACCTGAGGGTATTAACGACGACAGCTGGTATGACACCTTATTATTTGATGCTGAACGCTCAGGGCTCTTATTGGTAGAGGCTACTATAGACAGGCAATCTCAGCAGGCGACGTTGGTAATGGGCAATACTGGTTATGCTGTTTGGGCGGATGCCGTTGACACCATGACGACTCTGGCTGATTTACACCTTCCTTCGACCGTTAATAGTTTTAACATTGTGATTGAAGAAGAAGGCCATCGATTGCAGTCGTTAAGGGTGCCCCGTCCCTCATTAAGTGTCGGACCAAATCGACCGCTGTTAGGTCGGGACATACGTATAGAGCCCGTAAAGCTTCAGTCATTTGTTCAACACAAAACCGATTTCCAGCAAAAAAAGATCTTCTTTGATGTTAACTTAGCCAACCGTTTACAGCTATTCGATCCGGATGATCCTGCTCGATACCAGATTTATGCCGACGTAGGCATAAGCCTAGCTCTGCCGAAATCATGGGTACTTAGCGGTGCTTATGGATTTGATATTGCTAATAACTTTGGAGAGAGCACGCGTAAATCTGACTCCACATTGCCTCGAGTGAGATCTAATGTGGTGCGCTATCTGACCGAGGGTGAGACAGGGTTAGATTCCTTATACCTTCAAAAGCGCGGCAACCTTCGCAACGATATTTACTACCGTGCCTATGGTGGCGTTTTAGAGTCCATGTTCAGCGGTGTTGGTGGCGAAGTGTTATATCAACCGTTTAAGTCAAGATTCGCTTTTGGGCTAAGTGCTAATTCGGTGCGCCAGCGAGACTACGACAAAAGCTTTAAGCATCTGGATTATAAAACCACGACCGGGTTTGCGAGTGTTTATTGGGCATCGCCTTTTTACAATTTTGATGCCGCTTTCCATGCGGGCAAGTATCTAGCCAAAGATGTGGGCGGCACGCTAGAAGTTAGGCGTACCTTCCGGAATGGCTGGATGGTCGGTCTCTGGGCCACAGTCACTGACGTGTCTGATGTAGACTTTGGTGAAGGCAGCTTTGATAAAGGGATGTTCTTTAAAATCCCTCTCAATGGGTTATTTGGCATCGGCACTCGCAGTAATTACAGCATGCGCATGCGCCCGATTCAGCGTGACGGTGGTCAGCGATTAGAGGATTTCAGTGGCAGTATCTGGTGGGATACTCGCGGGGCACGGCACGATGCTTTCACTGATAAGACAATGAGGTCAGGTCGATGAAGACGCCAAGGCTTTTTGTTACTGCTTTTCTGTTGCTGGTCTTAGCCGGCTGCTCCGTGCAGTCGAGTCAACTATCTACACTGATGAGCATTGTTAGAGCGCCATCAATGGATATGTCAGCCAATATCTGGACGCTGGAATATGGTGACTACCAAGCGGCCGTCTATGCTGTAAATGCATCAGACGCCACTATGTTCTCGAATACGATCGGAGACCATATCGTGTTTGATGGATGGGCGATTACCGATGTCGCTATCCTGAATCAAAATCGCTTTCAGATGAGGTTAGAAACTGCGGCTTCCGGTGAGCGAAAGTACCTAAGGGATACTGTTGTTACGCGAATGCATCTGTGCACTCCCTGGCAGCGTGAAGATCGTAGTAATGGCGTTCTATTTATACAGTCCTGTGACGGTGTGAATGGCTATACCAATTCCATTTTGGTTGATAGCGAAGGCGCTATAGCTGAAATCATCCAGAGCGTCGATGGTAGTTCTTCCAAGCTTCGCTTGATAAAGAGCTAGGTCAAAGATTTTCTCTAAGTAGGTATCTGTTACCTGCCAGCCTATCAATTTGGGCTATCTATTTTGGCGCTTTCTCTAGTTTTACTACCTACTCAAAAATGCGCTGCGGGTACTTCACTATCTTTTAATTGAAGTCCAAGCCAATAATCTTTTAGTTTAGCGAAGATCATCCGCGATGATTTGCCTTTATGGTTCAGAACTATTCTTGGTTTACTGTGGTGGTGTAAATCGTTAGGAATAGATTGAGTGAAGTAATACGCTTAAACTTTAGTGAAGGTGTATTTATGATGCTTTTTTGTCAGCTGTATTGTCTACTATACCTCGGGTTGTCGAAATAAACTTGAGGTTTAACAGTGGGTTACGCTGAGGGTTCTAAGGATTATGGTGCCCAGGAGAGGACTTGAACCTCCACCCCCTTGCGAGGACTAGCACCTGAAGCTAGCGCGTCTACCAATTTCGCCACCTGGGCATGTATCTAGATGGGCTTTGTCTTTCTAAATCCTACGTAATATCTTAGTCGACGCGAGCGCGGTCGCTCTCAGGCGTCCTGCCTTTCACGACAGAGCCCGCCCCATGAGCAAAGCGATTGCTTTGGGTGCTAGGGCATCCTGCCCGTCGTCTACCAATTTCGCCACCTGGGCATGTATCTAGATGGGCTTTGTCTTAATTTAGTATCAAAACCAGCTGTGTGTTGATACTTCCGCTTCTCGTGAGACTTACCACAACAACCTAACCTCAGGCCGCTCACACAGTGGGCGGGCACTATAGTAATCGCTGTAGTTTTTGTCAATCGGAAGCGTTCAATTTAGTCGTTTTGTGACGCACTCTTATTCTTGAAACACATGCTTTTGCCAATATTATTCGGCCATAGGATGTTTTGTCGTACTTCGCAGTGACATAGAGAAATTATGGCATCTCGCAAGTCAACTAATAAGGAAATTACCCATGAATATGTCACTCAAACGTTTTGTTTTTACGATCATTACCGTTCTTGCTTTTCTATCCACAGCCGTCTTAGCGGCAGAGCCCACGGATAAAACACGCGCTCTAATGGTAACCGCTGATTATCAGTCGGTTAATGTCAATGATGCCTCTGCACCTCAGATTGCAGCGGCATTAAAGGGAGTTGGGTTAAAAACAGCCACTGCTATTGTGGCTTATCGCAAGGCCAATGGGCCTTTTAAAACCGCTGATTCATTAATGTCAGTGAAGGGTGTTGGTCGACGAACACTGGTCAAAAATGAAGGTGTAATTGCTCTGGAATGATATAAACTTACAGCAGTGGATCAGTAGTAACTGCCGGTCGCTTATGCGGCCGGTTTTTTTTGTACCGATTTTGAGCCTATCAGCTGTTAAGGAAACCAGATAATAATGAGCTTTGATGCCATTATCACCCTCGTCATACTGGCTAGTTTTCTGGTACTTGTTGTCAGTGGACGGTTGGCGGTTGATTTTGCATTGACTGGCGCCATGATCGGTTTGCTGGTGTTTGGGGTTCTGTCTCCTGAAGAAACCTTTCAGGGGTTCGCTAATCCCGCTATCTATATTATTGCCTGCTTCTATATTGTTGCTTCTGCGCTAAAAGATAGTGGTGCGTTGCACTGGTGGGTGATGAAGTGTCTGGGTAACAATGGCTCCACCCCAAAAGCTATTCCTCGAGTGATGGCCCCTGTTGCCATTATGAGTTCGATTATCAGCAATACCCCTGTTGTTGCGATCTTTATTCCTCTGCTACAAGACTGGGCGCGTCGCCACAAAATCTCTGTCTCCAAGCTGCTTATTCCCTTGAGTTATGCCTCTATTTTGGGGGGTACCTGCACGCTGATTGGCACCAGCACCAATATTTTGGTGGTGGGTATGCTGCAAGGCACCGCCGAGGCTGACAGTCTGCATTTATTTAGTCCAGCCATTATCGGTGTGCCTCTGGTGCTGTTGGGTATTGTGTATTTTCTGCTGGTTGGCCACCGTTTACTGCCATCGCGTATGGGCGTGGCCGAGCGACGCAATGATGCCCGTGAGTATGCGGTGAGTATGCGTGTCGAAGCGGGTGGTGCTCTAGCTGGGTTGTCGATTGCCGACGCTGGGTTACGTCATCTGCAGCACAGTTTTCTGTCTGAGATACAGTCGGAAGGGCATATTATTCCTGCGGTTGGGCCGGAAGAAATACTTAGCGGCAATGATATTTTAATTTTTGTGGGCCAGCCGGAAGCAGTCACCGAGTTGCGCCAGCTTCGTGGGCTTAAGCCCGCCGAGGGTCAGGTGTTTAAACTTGATGTGCCCTACAGTTCAAGAGCGCTTATTGAAGCGGTGATATCACCCGTATCTAATATGGTAGGTAAAACCGTTAAGGCATCTAGTTTCCGTACCCAGTTTGGCGGGGCAATTTTATCGGTGTCACGCAATGGCGAACGAATCAGCCAGAAGGTGGGCAGTATTGTCCTGCGGGCTGGTGACACACTTTTGCTGGAAGCGGCCCGAGGTTTTGTTCGTCGCCATCGCTACAGCCGCGATTTTTTATTGCTGAGTCGACTTGACGATGTCACCATCCCCGACTTAGAAAAGGCACCAATAGCCCTAGGTTTATTGGGTGTATTTATTGTGTTGGTGATGTCTGGGCTGCTGTCGTTGATTGCGGCGTCACTGTTACTGGTTGCAGCGCTGGCTATTACCAAATGTATCTCGGCAGAGTTTGCCCAGCGCAGTATTGATATCCGCGTGCTGTTGGCAATTGGCGCGTCTCTTTCCCTAGGCTTTGCCTTGCAAAAAACCGGTTTGGCAGAAATGGCTGGGCAGGGAATGATGTCATTGGCGGGCGGCAACCCCTATTTGAACTTGCTGCTACTTTATATAGCCACAGTGATTGTTACCGAACTCATCACCAACAATGCTGCTGCTGTGCTAATGTTTCCGTTAGCGCAGGTGCTCAGTTTGGAGCTGGGTGTCAGCTTAATGCCCTTTGTTATGGTGATAATGTTTGGTGCTTCAGCGAGCTTTTTAACCCCGGTAGGCTATCAAACCAACCTCATGGTACAGGGCCCCGGGGGTTACCGCTTTACGGATTATTTTAAGGTTGGGATAGGATTAAGTATTTTGGTAGGCCTAACTGTAGTGATTGCAGTGCCTATGGTCTGGGCTTTCTAACGCCAATTAACGCCCAGTACCACCCGTTATAAAAAGTACCACCCGTTATAAAAAGTATCACCCGGTATAAAAAGTACCAGTCGTTATAAAAAGCACCACCCATTACAAGCAAGTAGTACTGCACACAAATTATTGACTAGGAGAACGACACAGCATGGCTGAACTGACCTGTTTTAAGGCTTACGATATTCGTGGGCAGCTAGGTACCGAATTAGATGAAGAGATTGCATACCGAATTGGCCGCGCCTACGCGGAGTTTTTAAAGCCCAAAAATGTGGTGCTTGGCGGTGATATCCGCCTTACCAGCGTCGCCCTTAAAGCGGCCCTTAGTGAAGGTATTCGTGATGCCGGTGCCGATGTTATTGATATTGGTATGGTCGGTACTGAAGAGGTCTATTTTGCTACATCGCACCTAGAGGCCGACGGAGGTATTGAGGTAACAGCCAGCCATAACCCGATTGATTACAATGGGATGAAACCTATTCGTGAAGGTTCGCGCCCCGTTAGTTCTGATACAGGATTGTTGGATATTAAGCGCCTTGCCGAGGCTAACGAGTTCTCTCCTATAGATACGGCTAAGCGCGGAGCATATAAGCAGCTATCCGTGTTGGATGCCTACCTTGATCATCTGTTTACCTATGTCGATCTGTCAAAGATTAAGCCGATGCGTCTAGTAATGAATGCGGGTAATGGCGCGGCAGGGCATGTTGTGGATGCGCTGGAAGCAAGATTCAAAGCGCTAAACCTGCCCATAGAGTTAATTAAGATATTTAATGAGCCCGATGGCACCTTTCCCAATGGGATTCCCAATCCGCTTCTCCATGAGAATCGCGCGCCTACTATTGACGCCGTGCTTGAGCATAAGGCGGATATGGGTATCGCCTGGGATGGCGATTTTGATCGCTGTTTTCTGGTTGATGAGAAGGGCAACTTTATTGAGGGTTACTATATTGTCGGCTTGCTGGCTGAAGCCTTTTTGCTTAAAAATCCTGGTGCTAAAATCGTCCATGATCCACGCCTAACCTGGAATACTATTGAGATGGTTAAGCAGGGTGGTGGTGAAGCTATTCAGTCCAAGACGGGCCATGCTTTTATTAAGGAGCGCATGCGCAGCGAAGATGCAGTGTATGGCGGTGAGATGAGTGCTCACCATTATTTTCGCGATTTCTTTTACTGCGACAGTGGCATGATTCCTTGGCTACTGGTGATGGAGCTGATTAGCAGCAGCGGGAAACCGCTTTCTGCATTGGTTAGCGCGATGGTTGAGGCCTATCCATCTCCGGGTGAGATCAATCGTAAAATAAGCGATCCGGCAGCGGCGATCCAGCGAGTGCGGAAGCATTATGAATCTTCGGCACTTATTGTCGATGAGACCGATGGTATTTCTATGGAGTTTTCCGCCTGGCGCTTCAATCTCCGCATGAGTAATACTGAACCTGTGGTGCGTCTGAATCTAGAAACTAGAGGTGATAAAGAGTTATTAGCTCAGCGCGAAGCCGAGTTGTTGGCGCTGCTGGAGCCTGTATAGCCAATGGATATTTTTGTCGTCAATCTAGATAAGTCGACCGAGCGATTGGCAGAAATGTCCAAGCGCTTGGAGCGGTTAGATTTGCCGTTTACCCGAGTGAGTGCTGTGTACGGTGCCAGCTTGACGGATGATGAATTGAACCGTCATTACAACAGCGCCTTAAATAAGCGTGTTTATCGTCGCCCGCTCGCAGCTGCGGAAATTGGCTGTTACCTGAGCCACCGTAATATTTGGCAGACCATAGTGGATGATAATCTGAGTATGGCGTTAATTTTAGAGGATGATGCTGAGCTGGGTGCGCAATTGCCCGCGGCACTTTCGGCGATCGAAAATCTTGGGCGTCCCTGGGACGTTATTAAATTGTATGAGCCGCAGATTAAAAAGCCATTAGCGCGGTCTATTCCCCTGAATCAAGATTTCAGTCTTTGTCAATACAAAAAAATCCCCTCAACAAGCACTGGCTATGTGGTCTCCTTGGCTGGGGCGTCCAAGCTGCTGGGTGCGCGGGAAATGTTTGGTCGCCCAGTGGATGATGATGTTCAGTTTTATTGGGAGTATTCCGGTGAGGTCTATGGCGTTAAGCCCTATCCAATTTTTATCGCCGATTCTAGTTTGGAAAGTACTATTGGTCCGGATGGGCAAACTCGCAGCCGTAAAAGTCTTGCCGGGACACTGCGTGGACCGCTGTTGCGCCTGGGTTACGAGTTTTTGCGAATTTATCATAATTTTCGACGTCAAAAGCTCAAGTAATAGCGTTTAAATAGTCTGTTTAATGAATTGAAATCAGCCACTTTAGTACATGGAATCTGTATAATCCGGCGTCTAAGATTTCACAAAGGAGAGTGAGCATGGAGAGTTGGTTTTTACTCCAAACAAAACCAAGGCAGGAAATTAGAGCCATTGAAAATCTCGAACGGCAGGGAGTCGTCTCTTTCTGCCCACAAATATCCGTTGAAAAGCTGTCGCGTGGCAAGCGTGTTCAGGCCCAGGAGGTTCTCTTTCCGGGCTATCTGTTTATTAGCTTTAATTACGAGACCATAACCTCGACAACCATCCGATCAACCCGCGGTGTCAGTCATTTTGTCAGCACCTCCGGAACGCCTGTGCAGGTGCCTCAGCAGCTTATTGATGGGCTGAAAGCCCGTGTGGCTAATGGGGGGGTTGAAACACCGACCAATATGCCCAAAAGCGGTGACAAGTTAGAGATACTTGAGGGTCCATTTCGGGGGCTGGATGCTATTTTTTCCCAGCCAGATGGCACCAGTCGCGCCATTGTGCTGATCAACCTGCTCAACCAGCAGGTAAAGGCAACGTTGCCGTTTGCTAGTTTAAATGTCGTCGATAAAGCAGAGAGCAATCAAAGTAAGGAGCGAAGTAGTTAGGGTTGATGGTTCGGTGAAATTAACAAACTCAATAGGCTGTTTGATCCGCCGCTAACTATCTGTTGAGCCAGCTGGCACTGTTATTGTTCCCTTAGATTTAGAATTACGCAGAGAGCACTAATGGTATGGGCTGAAGCCAGCCAGCTGCTGTATCAGTTTGTCTTGAGTGCCGCGGAGGTCATTAGCTGTTAGCGAGCGCCTTTAATTTACCAGTCGAGTTACTTATACTGATCGCCGAGTTGATTTCCTGTATTATGCAGCGTTGAATAGCCGCGGCTGAAATGGTCATACACTTAGTATACAAGCCTATTATACGACGGCGGTTTCGCGCCTGTACGCGACAACGGTCTTAGGGCGTAACTTTAAAGTACGGGATAATCGGAAGAACTGAAATAATATGACCAATAATTCAATCAGCATTAAACGCGGCCTTCTACTTGCTAGGTCAATCCTCGCTTCATTTCTATTAGCATCAATCTCAATGCCCTCTATAGCCCAGGAAGAGGCCGACATGTCGGCCGGCCTGCAAGAGGCGATGAGCTTTTGTTCCAATATGACGGATGAAAACAAGCGCATGGCGCGAGCAGCTGGTTATGATATTGGTAAGCTTTGTAAAAGCCTCAGCAGTTTAGACTTCGATGCGGGTGGTACCGAAGCAGATGCCGGTGAGTTGATGTTGCCGCGCAAAGACAAGCCTGGGCGCGCGACTGAATCTGATGATGAGGCTTTTGCCGATAGCGAGTCTGATGCCGACTCGAGCAGTACAGATGACCAATCCTTTCAAGATATGGATAAAGAGTCTCAGGAATTACAGCCCTTCGGCTATGAATTATTTGCCGGTGAGCCAACAACTTTTGCCCCCGCTAACCAGATTCCTGTTTCCCCCGACTATTTGCTGGGTCCAGGTGACAACTTAAAAATTCTTTTTTACGGTAAAACCAACGACTCTATGAGTCTGGAAATCAACCGAAATGGCTCAGTAGACTTCCCTCAGCTTGGCCCGGTCAATCTCACAGGGATGACCTTTGCCGATGCCAAGAAGTTAATTAAGGTACGCATCTCAGAGCAGATGATCGGTGTTCAGGCGAGTATTAGTCTCGGTGAGCTGCGTTCCATACAAATATTTGTGCTGGGCGAAGCCTATAAGCCTGGCGCCTACACGGTATCTGCGCTCTCTACGATTACTAATGCGCTGTTTTTGAGTGGTGGTGTCAGTGATATTGCCTCATTGCGCAATATTCAGCTGAAGCGTGCCGGTAAAACCATCGCTACTTTGGATTTATATGAATTGCTGCTCAATGGTAATACCAGTGATGATCAGCGCCTTCAGGCATCAGATGTCATCTATATACCCACAGTCGGTAAAACAGCATCGGTGGATGGCGAAGTAAGACGTCCCGCTATCTACGAGTTAAAGGGCGCCACGACAGCGCAGCAGTTAATTAAGATGGCGGGTGGCATGCAGCCTAAGGCCTACCCTAATCGTGCCACTATCCAACGTTCAGATTCCGACGGGTTTATGACGGTAGTGGATTTAGACTTGACTTCGTCCGCGGGGCTTAAACAGCAGGTCAGTAATGGTGATTTGCTTGTTATAGATTCAGTGGTGGAGCGCAAAGAATCCATCGTGTCGGTCTCAGGGCATGTATATCGCCCAGGTGAGTTTCGCTGGAAGCCGGGCTTGCGCGTCTCTGATTTGATAAAAGATGTTCGGCAGTTACGCCCAGATGTGGATCTAGATTTTGCACTCATTCGTCGTGAAATGCCTCCGGTAGGCCTTGTAATGCCAGTGTTTGTTAATCTAGGCGAGGCGATTAACAACAAAGGTGGGGATGCTGATACGGTATTTTTTGCTCGAGATGAGATCGTTATTTTTTCGAGGGAGGAAGGTCGAGCAGAATTACTTGAGGAGCTGGTCGATGAGCTTAAGCTTCAGGCTCGATCTGGAAAGATGGCTAATGTCGTGTCAATAACTGGCAATGTGCGCTCTCCAGGTGACTACCCCTTAACTGAAGGTATGACAGTAACTCAATTGATCTCTGCGGCTGGTGGATTAAACGAAGCGGCCTATACCCTAGGTGTTGAGTTATCTCGCTACGACTTGAGTAATCCAGAGCAGGCATCTTCGCGCCATTTTCCTCTGGATTTAGCCGTAGCCTATGCAGACCCAAGTGCAGATATGGCACTGAACAGTTACGACGTTCTATCTGTAAGAACTATTCCAGAATTTAAAGAGAGTCTGTCTGTAAAAATTGAAGGCGAAGTCAGGTTCCCTGGCGACTATAGTTTTAACCGTGGTGAAACGCTAGGTGATGTTATTCGACGGGCAGGTGGTTTAAATAACTTGGCGCATGCTGATGCGGCAGTGTTTACTCGAGAAGATCTGCGTCTTCAAGAGGCTAAAAAGCTTGAAGAAATCCAAGAGCGTCTCAAGTCAGACATTGCTACGGCTGAGTTGGAAAAGTCCAATGACGGCGAGGCGGTTAACACTGCCGCCGCAGATAAGTTAATCGCAAACCTAGATAAATCTGAGGCGCTAGGTCGTTTAGTCATCAATTTGGAGCGGATTTTGGATGGCAGCCTTGAAGACGTGCAGCTTAAGGATGGGGATATGCTAGTGATTCCAGAGTATCGTCAGGAAATCTCTGTGTTGGGTGAAGTGCAACAGCCAACTGCTCATCTATTTAACGGTACCTTTACATTACGAGACTATCTAGATTTAAGTGGCGGCACCAAAGAGGGCGCTGATAATAAGCGTATATACGTGGTTAAGGCGAACGGTGCTGTAGCGCTTCCAGGTCGCTCGGGATGGTTGTCTCGAAGAAGCTTAAATATTGAGGCAGGGGATACGATCATTGTGCCTCTTGATGCTGATAAGCAGAAAGCACTTACTGTCTGGGCAGAAGCCTCACAAGTTATCTATCAGCTAGCGTTGGGTGCTGCAGCATTTAATAATTTAAGTAAATAAATTGTCTTAAAAGGAGTTTAAGCAATGGAGGTAAGAGGTGTTTTTAGTCGGTATGTAGCGATTTTTTTAGTTGCCATGATGGCGGGTCAGGTCGCAGTGCAAGCAGAGCCTTGGGTGGATACAAGAGATTCATGGTTACGTGCGGATATTGAGCGGCTTGCCCAGGCGGGTGTTATCAAAGTGCCTATTAATACCTGGCCATTAATGTGGGGCAGTATTATGAATGACCTAGAGGCTGCCGAGATTAAAGCTATCCCAACCTCATTGCATGGAAGTCTCGGTCGATTATTGTCGGCAGGTAAAGATGCGACTAGAACGAATGACCCGCGCCAATCGGTAAGACTATCGGCAGCCACTGAGAGTCAGACGTTCCGTCATTTCGGTGACGATTCTAGAGAGGGGGCGGAGTTTAGCGTCCGTCGTAGCGGCCTGACTAAACACCTGGCCTATAACCTAGAGGTAACTCAGGCGGTTGATCCATGGGATGGGGATAAAACTCACTACGATAACAGTTATTTTGGTTTTGTGGTGGGTAACTGGATTGGTTTGGTAGGCAATATAGAAAAGTGGTGGGGTCCAGGCTGGAATAGCAGCATTATGCTCAGTAACAATGCTAGACCTACCCCCGGTTTTACATTGCATAGAAATTATTCAGAGGCTTCTGAGTTGCCCCTGTTGAGGTTGCTAGGTCCTTGGACGACTAATCTGTTTATCTCGAAACTCGATGACGAGCGGTTTATTGAAGACGCGAAATTAGTGGGATTGACGGTGGGTTTCCGTCCAATCCCCTCCGTTGAAATTAAC
>ENA-OQVM01004558-OQVM01004558.1-marine-metagenome-genome-assembly--contig:-NODE-4558-length-14025-cov-19.052767_pt1 | contig 14025 bp, 15 predicted proteins | sample MGYA00237776_ERZ505498 | MGnify/ENA primary metagenome ERZ505498 (study PRJEB26159, sample SAMN06265151) | marine metagenome | isolation source: Helgoland LTER site | place: Germany:Helgoland, sampling... | reverse complement strand
TGATTTGGCCGCGGACTACTTGCAGTTTGCTATGCTGACTGGGTTGAGGCGCAGAGAAATAACTCAGATCAAATGGGAGGATATAAATCAGCGCCGCAGAACATTCTTAATTCCCGAAAATAAGTCTAAAAGGCCGTATGCGGTGCCAGTGACGGATGCTTTACAGGCCATACTCGATCGTAGGGTAGGCAATACTCGGCCGTTTAATATCGAAGAGCCGAAAAAATTCATCACAAAGGTTGCCGAATGGAGCGATGTACCTTTTAGTACTCATGATTTGCGTCGAACCTTTTTATCGCACGCTACAGCTGTGAATATTTCCTTACCAGTGCAGAAAGAGTTAGTTAATCACAGTCGCAAGAATGACATAACTGATGGGTACATTCAGATTGACTCAGATACCCTCAGAGATGCTGCCGAAAAGGTCCAGCTGTTTATTTTGTCGTGGTCGGGAAAGGTATCCAAAGTTGTTTCATTAAAAAGGACTTCAAATGCCTGATGTGAATGCGAAAGATGTCCATGAAGACGAAGTCTTGCGCGATATTTGGGATATGGAAAAAGAGGCTGATCTTAAAAGAGGCTACTACATACCTCATTGGTTGAAAATGGCGAATTTATTGGTTCTTGCTGAAGATGCCATAGAGAGTGATCTAGGCCGCAAGCTAGCGCCTAAGCACCAAAAGGCACTCGATTCTTTACGCTCTGTGGTTATTGACTTGCACGCCGCGTTCCAAGAGGGAGTCGGTCCAGAAGCTGAAAGGGTTCTTTTCACTTACTTTAAGTTAGCGGAAAAAGGCTGGGCCAAAGCCTTTTCAACCCAAACCAAGATCAATCGTAATTGGCGCAATAAGATATCAAACGGTCACAAATTAGGTCATTCACTATACTCACATAACTGGCAGGAGTATTGGACAGACGAGTGGCTTGAGCGTCGTCCAAATAACAAAGGTTGGGTGTTCAGCGCGCGAGACATTATTCAGCGGCTACCTGATATCCCCGTACCAGATGAAAGCACAGTTCGTCGATACAGGGATAAGCGAAATCGCCTAAAGGAAAAAACTGCATAGTCAGCTCAATTCCGTGCAATGATTGTGTCGCGCACGGCTTTCGATAGGCTTATGAGAGACAATAGCGGCTTGTTAATAAGGAGTGAGGATTATGTCCAGCAACATCAACTCAATTAAATTTATGTCGCGTCTTGAGGCGGCTGCATATATTCACCGTCATTCATCGACATTAGATAAATGGAGGGCAGAGAAAATCTGCTTACCCTTCTATAAAGACGGAAAGAATGTGTTGTATTTGATGGATGATCTAGATGTATACCTAGCCTCAAAGCGGGTTGAGCCAATAGCCTATGGTGCGATTGGATAAGACACTTTAGTAGAAAAAAACACAAAAAAATGGCTGTAATAGGTAGCTAAGATTAGACATGATTGTCTTTGGGTGTAGCAATTATCCTCAGCTCGGTTGGCAGATAACCGTAAGTCTGTACGAGTAGGCTCTACCTTACGGTAACCTACAGATAGCTGATTGTCGTCGATATGGCTAATCAGTGGTTCTGCGTTAAGAAGCAGCGCGTAATGGGGAGACCGCTCAACCGCCCCCAACCTCAATGGTGACGCTATATCGATAGGTTCGATCGACGGAATGGCTCCGAAGGTCAACTACACCTTAGCTTGAGAAGGCTAAGTTGTGTCCAAAATTTGTGTAAAAGGTAGGTTCTCCTCAAGAATTCACCAAAGGTCAGACACCCAAGATACAAACCCACCAACCCCAGCCAAGGCTTACCAAAACCTTCTCCTTACTTACTCAGCATTCTATTAGCCCTATAGATGATACTAAGAGAGTACAGAACCAAACTACTGATGAGTGGTTAGCTGAATATGAAGAACAATGGGCATTAGAGTGTGATGAGTTGTTTTAGTATTAACCAAAAAAATATGAGAAGATTAAAAGTCAAATAGCTTAAAGGGGCTGTTAGATGAATACCGATATAACTACATGGAGTTTAGAGGCCTACTTATTTTTCTCTACTACAGTAAGTCTGGCCATTTTCCTTATTTCTAGAATGCGAAAGTTAGCAGAGTATAAAAAGAAATACTCCCCGCTAATCGATAAAGACGCTGAATTAAAAAAACTTACTGATGCATCTGAAAAAGAACAAGTAAAGATCACTGAATTACAGGCGTCGTACTCCGAAAAGTTCAAGACCTACGAGCTACTTAAAGAAGAGGTAGGAATTTTTAATGATCAAATAGAATTCGCTAACGTATCTTTTTATGAGCCGCATTTTGACTTTGATTCTTCTGAGGACTTTAAGCTAAAAATCAAAGAAGTTAGAGATCGCCAAAAAATATTAATTTCAGACAAGACGGCGATTGAAGCTCTTGTTGCCATCGAGGTAGGCAATAGCAAGGCCAAAGGCCGACAACTACTTAATAAACAGATTAGGCTTAGCTTGAGAGCTTTTAACAATGAGTGCGATGCGGCAATTGGGAACATTCGATGGAATAATGTCGATCAAATGCAAAAGAGGATTGAAAGATCAAGGGAGGCGCTGGACAAATTGAACGAATCTTTATCTGTAGTTATTTCAGATGAATTTTACGAACTAAAAATCAAAGAACTTTTACTTAGTCATGAATATCGAGAATCTAAACAAGCTGAAAAAGAAAAGAGCTCAGAACTTAAGAGGCTTCAACGAGAAGAGCAAAAGCTTTTAAAAGATGCTGAAAACGCCAACAAGGAAGAGTCTAAGTATCAAAAACTGTTAGATGCCGCCCAGAAACAAGCTGAAAAAGCCGCTGGTGAAAAGTTAGAGGCTCTAAAATCCGAGATCGCGCAATTAGGTCTTTCTTTGGCCGAAGCAAAAGATAACTCTGAAAGAGCACTATCTATGGCCCAAAAGACTAGAGCTGGTCATATCTACATTATTTCCAATAGAGGCAGTTTTGGAGAGGATGTTATTAAAATTGGGATGACACGAAGATTAGACCCTATTGATCGCATTAAGGAATTAGGTGATGCTTCCGTGCCATTTACGTTTGATCTCCATGCCCTGATCTACACAGAGGATGCTCCTGCATTAGAGGGACAACTTCATGACATATTTGATGAATATAGAGTAAATTTAGTTAACAACAGAAAAGAATTCTTTAGAGTTCCTCTTAGCAAAGTTCATGCTGAAATTAAGAAGATTAATGAAGGAGTTGATTTCATATTTGATGCTGAAGCTAGAGAGTATAAAGAGTCAGTGGCTAGATCAGGCCTCACTTTGAAGAGTAATTCCGAGGTTGATCGGCTTCCGAGTAATATTTAAACATGATTTTAAAATTAAGAAGAACCATTGAAGAAACGGATACCCAGCTAGGCCTGCTCTTTGACCTGTCTATTCAGGTACTGATCATAGCTTCCATAGTTACGTTCTCTATAGAGACATTGCCTAATCTTGATCAAGATATACTTAAGATTTTGGCCGCATTAGAACTAACATTTATCTCAATATTTACCTTCGAGTATATTCTTCGATATCTCGTTGCTGAGCGTAAAACTAAATTCGTATTTTCGTTTTGGGGCATTATTGATTTGCTCGCAATACTTCCATTTTATCTCGTCAACTTAGGCTTTACTTATAATTTTATTATGCTGAGAGCGTTTAGATTATTGCGTTTAGTTCGAATATTAAAACTAGGCAGATATAGTAAATCCCTATCACGAATGACTCTCGCAATTAAAATCGCTAGGTATGACCTTCTTCTCGCTCTAGCTACGACGGCAATAATGCTTCTAGTGGCAAGCTTTGGTATTTATCAGTTTGAGAACCCAGCTCAGCCAGATAAATTTAGTTCTGTATTTGAAAGTTTGTGGTGGGCACTGGCTACATTAACAACCGTTGGATATGGAGATATTTATCCAATTACTTTGGGAGGTAGAATATTTACGGGAGTTATCTTGATGATAGGCTTGGGTATTGTAGCTCTTCCTGCTGGGATAATTGCTTCTTCATTGACTGAAGCTAGAAAACAACAGGATAAGGGAGATAATTCTGGTTAGTCAGATCAATTGTCTATATCAATATTTATACTCTCATCTTCGTCGTCACTTGAACCAGCGCCGTAAAGATAAACTAATCCAGCGAAAAGCCCTATTCCTATCAGTAAACCAAACCAAAAACCCTGTGTGAACATTAGATAAATACTAAAGATGGCGATTAATCCCATGAGGATTAATACGAGAAAAGCTCCCAAGGCACCTAAAACATCCTTCATGAGTAACTCCCTTTATAGTTAATGCAAAGTTCTAGACTTACGTTCGTCTAGATCACACATGTCAAAGCAGTCGGTAGCCAAACTTAAAGCTAATTCGAAATCAAGTGTAATTTTACAATAGTGGCCTGTGTCCAAGGCCTTAGCTTTAATACAGCCACACGAGTGCACGGTGTCTTCTTTCTCGTCATGCTTGCTCATTAGAATTGCCTCCCTTTCCGTATGCATACTATTGATCATTTCATATCAATTCTCATTTATTCATTATAGCTTTGGTAAATAGGCTGTTGTTCGATCCAGTCAGCGATTGCTCTCAATTCCGATGAGGTACGATCAGATTTTAAAAGATTAGCTTCTTGGCATACCCAAACAATATTTTCAGGAACATAGCCAAGCTCAGGTATCAGTCTATCAACTGAAGGAGAGTTCATACGAGTATCCCCACCAAATTCCATCTCAATACCAAGGACAGGACATATGGAATCTTTGGGAAATATGGAAATTAAGAAGTCAGCCGATATTTTCATTGACAAGTTTTTCTCTTTCGCTCGTTTTTTTATTTTATAGAATGTGGTTCTAATTCGGTTATGAACCCAACCCTTTGGTGAGGCATATATTTCAGCCATATAACCATCATGTCTTTGAGCGTCTTCAGGAGCATATTTTATAAAACGATAGCCATCATGACGATAGTCTCCAGTCTTGAATTCAACTCCAGTTTTTGGATTTATCCTCTTTGGCTTACCTATTGCTCGATTTGTTTGCTTTTTTTTACGTTGCTTATCTAGATCGTGAGAACAGCGTTCATCATACTTTTTTTCATCTAGCCATACCTCGGCGAATTCACCATCTTTTTTTACGTGAACCCTATAGCTCCAAAATTTTTTGGTCTTTTCCTCATTCCAATCGCCACGCTTAAACTTTTTGCTGGTTGCTGGATTGAGTCTGAATACTCCATTGTTCATTTTATCTTACTCAGTTTGGCAAGCTCGCTGTCAATCCAATCTGCAATTTTTCTCAGGTTATAGGGACTTCTAGTTAATTTCATGACATTCGCTCGAGTACAAATCCACGCCACATTGCCTTCAACATAACCTAACTCGGGAATAATACAATCCATGGAGGGAGAGTCATCTTTATTGCCACCCCAAACTAAAGGCACTTTTAAAATTGGACATAAATTATCTTCTGGGTAAATGCTAAGCATGTACTCTGATGTCAGAGTAAATATTTTCCCTTTTTCCTCAGCCGCCCTCTTCCTCGAGGATTTAGTATTTGATATGTTAATGCGATGCCAACCATACTCATCAGTCCATTCCTCCCCCATATACCCGTCTTTGGACGTACTGTAGGTATAATGAATAAATCTTTTACCTTGATAAAGTTCTCCACGAGTAAAGGTTTTTCCTGTTTCTGGGCTTAGTCTTTTGGGAGCTTTTTTTTCCTTATTAGATACCCTTCTTTTTTGTTTATTTATCTTCCCTGCCGCAACCTGTTTTTCCTTCCACTGTGAATATTTGACCAATGGTAACCAAGACTCATAAGAGAATCCTTTTGTATCTGTTCCTCCTGAATATCCCTTGAACCTTTTTTCCCCGCAGATACTAATATCACCCATTTTGAAAATCTTTTGAGTGGATGGGTTTATTCTTTTGGTACCAAAATTTGTTCTCTCAGGACTACCCCACTCTTCAACAAATGTTCCATTCGCTCTAATTGGTCGAGAAAGGATATAACGTTTAAAAATAAAGCCGTCATCGCGAATATCTCCGCGATTAAATGATTTACCCGTTTTTGGATTAAGTCTTTTGATAGTTAGACCATAAAAACACAGGAATTGCTTCCTCTTTATTAATTACCTAAGCATAGCTGAATACCCCATCCAGTCAAATCAGGGCTAGATGGAGATACCACCTATGCAGATTGTTCTAACTGGGGTGGACCCCTAAAGCTAACTTTAAGTAAAAGTAGTCCTCTTAAACTAGGCCGCGAACGGTCCAACTATCTTTGACGACATACACCTAGCGAACAACTTATAGCTCATCGATCTAAATTCATAAAACTATTTTTCCTTATACCCTTTTGGAGGGGAAGGTAGCTTATCAGAGCTAACTCGTTTAGCCTCAAAGTCAATATCCATTGAAGGCGAAACATAATTTATGGAGTTTCGATCGGCTGAAACAATAAACCAAAGGTTGTAACCCTCTGCATCGCCACACTTTTCGCGCAAAATAAAACCATGAGTCAAAGTATCCTCACAAATATACGACTCATCATATGTATATGTCTTTTTACCATGATGAAGCTCCAATGATTTTGTTAAGCTAGAGGACGAATCATTCCTTGTGGTTAAAAAATAAATTGTTTGTCTACCTCTATCGTCATCAATATCCATCTGGTCTAACCAGTTACCAGAAATCTCTTTTCTGGATAGGTTGGCTGGCCTTGTAAATTTCAAACCTGTAAACGTTTCGGGGAGTTTGATCGATAAGAAACTGAGTAAATTGGATAATGTTGGCGAAGATATACTGAGTGAATTTGATTCTGTGTCTAAATTGACCATGAAGTCACTTTCCAATATCCCACGGCCAAAAACTTCGATCCTAGTGTCGTCTATCGCTAGATAATCAAAGATCTGCTGAAATGTAGGAGAGGTTTCTAAACCAAACGAGTCTGTCTCGTATTTGTTGAGGATCAACCTCTGATTTATAAATTCAGCAGTGATTACAGCGGAACCAAAAGAGTTATTATCATTGGTAGCTCTGTGTAACCAAAATCCGTCGATCCCTTCCTTTTCTTTTATCGACGGACCACAAGCAGTTAAGAATATCGCTGTAAGTAAAAGTAATCGTTTCATAATTAACTCCCTTTATTGATTGCCTAATCATAGCTGAATACCCCATCCAGTCAAATCAGGGCTAGATTGAGGTGAAAATAGGATTTTGACGCTACAAAAGTTTATTTATTATAAGTCATTGATTTATATAGTAATATTATTTAAATTCCAAATTTTGTGAGATTTTTTTTGTAGCGGACATATAAATACGAGAAAGACACTCTTTCAGGAGGGGGGTATCCGTGAGTTACCAGATAGGTGCCGCGATCCACTCCTCTCTGCTCTACTAGACACACTTCATATGCCTGTGTAGGATAGGAAACTCAGGTATCTCGGGTTGTTTAGGCGAGTCTAGATAACAGTCTGATCGGACTGTTAATCATTGGGTCGCTGGTTCGAGCCCAGCAGGCGGAGCCAAATACAAAAAAGGCTGCACATTGTGCAGCCTTTTTTATTATTTATATAAACTAAACCGCTGCTGAAAACAAATAAGTCATCAAATAACACGCCTAGACATGTTAGCTCGAAAACTCAAACAAACTTGTATGGCGATAAACCTGATCTGAGTCGATCAATATCGAAGGGAATCTAGGTTTATTCACCGCATCTGTATAACCCTGTGGTTCCAAGCAAATTCCTGCATAAGACCGTAAGGGTGAAGTTAAAAAATGACCTGTATACACCTGCATAGCGATCTGGTTTGAATAAATCGCTAGAGTTACTCCGGTAAGATCTGAACCCAGCATAGCATCAGGCTTCTTTCTTTTGTTTTTTTCCAATAGAAAACAATGATCGACCCCTTGCTCATCATCTATCTGCGGATAACAACTATTTTGATAGAAATCGTTCACTTTAGTGGGCTGCGCTAAATCAACACCAAGTTCCGATGTCGCAATCTCTCTTCCAGTGGGGATACCATGGTTATCTCTTGCTAAAAAGCTGGCGCTATTCAATGTCAGCTGTAGATTTTTATTAGTTGGCTCGCCAAGATTAAAATAGGGATGAAAAGTGATATTAACTGCAGTAAGACTAGAGGTTGAGGCAGATATTTCAACCGCAAGGGCATCATTATCTTGTAAATCATAGCTAACCTCTATAGATAATTCCCCTGGAAAACCTTGATCTAGATGAGGAGACAAAAGGCTGAAGACGACCTTGGACTCGCTCTGTTGCTCAATAGTCCAGAATTGCTGAGAGAATCCACCTCTGCCTCCATGCAGACAATGCAGACCATCATTAGCATCTAATTTATAATCAAATCCCTTCAATGAAAAGGCTGCACCACTGATTCGATTACACACTCGACCACAAATCGCACCCAAAACGTAAGGATCTGTTAAGTAGTCTTCATGTTTTTTGTATCCCACGAGCATCTCTTTGAGACCACTATTAACAGGAACTTTAATTGATACCAAACGCGCACCGAAATTAAGAAAAGTGGCCGTCGCGCCATTTTTATTGGTCAGCGTTACAGCCTTCAATGGATCTGTTGTGTGCCTAGTCAATTTGGATCAACTATAACCATTAGGATTTTTTGACTGCCAACGCCATGCATCTTCCATCATTTCAACGAGGGTTCGTTTCGCTTGCCAATTCAACACTTTGTCCGCTTTGTCTGCGTTAGCCCAAAATGCGGGCAGATCTCCTGCTCGGCGCTCTACTATTTCAAAGTTAATTTTTTGACAAGTCGCCGCTTCAAAACTTGATATGATTTCCAATACTGAAACCCCAGTACCCGTGCCCAAATTGAAAGCCTCAACACCATTAAAATTGGACTGTTCTGCCAACCAATCAATCGCAGCAACATGTCCCTCGGCAAGATCCATAACATGGAGGTAATCACGTACACAGGTTCCATCGGCGGTTGGATAATCTCCGCCAAAAACACTTAGATTACCTCGCACACCCACCGCCACTTGGGTGATGAACGGCAATAAATTATTAGGAACTCCTAAGGGATCTTCACCAATGAGCCCGCTAGGATGTGCGCCAACTGGATTAAAATAGCGCAAAGAAATCGCTCGAAAATTTGGGTTCACATGAGCTGTATCAGCAAGAACTCGCTCCACCATCACCTTACTTGCACCATAAGGACTCGAGGGTGAGCCTAATTTCATGGTTTCAACATAAGGGCTAGGATTCATCTCCCCGTATACCGTAGCCGAGGAACTGTATACAAAATGATTAACCCCAGCTTTCTCCATTGCCTTGAGCAGGCACAAAGAACCATAAACATTAGTCTCATAATATTGCAAAGGCAGCTGAGAGGACTCCCCAACTGCTTTTAACGCTGCAAAATGGATAACTGCATCAATGGAGTATTTTGCAAATAAATTGTCCAATGCCCTACTATCGGTAACATCTCCCTCAACAAACTCTAACTGTTTTCCTGAAATTTCCTCAACACGACGCAACGCCTTAATACTAGAATTAACAAGATTGTCGTAGACTACAACCTCATAACCTAAGTTTAATAAACAGACAAGCGTATGGGATCCAATGTAACCAGCACCACCTGTGACTAGAACTGTCATACGTAATTCCTGTTGCCGGCCCTAAAAGCCCCTGTGGAGGCGTGACACCGATAGATCTCAGCCTCAAGCCCAAATTGCGACGAATACTTTGACTCTACCGCTGCAATGACTGCCTGTTCTAACTCTGCGGGTATTAAGGCCACGACGCATCCACCAAAACCTCCGCCGGTCATCCGCACACCTCCGGCATCATTAATCACACTATTGATAATACTAACCAACCCATCCAACTCTTTGGTGGTTACCTCATAGTCATCTCGCAGGGAATCATGAGACTGACCCATGAGGGATCCCAATGTTTTTATATCATTGGTTTGCATCGCGGTCATTGCAGCAATGGTTCGAGCATTTTCGGTGATCACATGGCGCGCGCGTCGATATTGTTCTTGTGACAAATGTTCCTTAGCGCCATTTAACTGCTCCAAGCTTACATCGCGCAGTGCGGGCACATTTAAAATACGAGCTACCTCCTCGCATTGTTGACGCCGCGCATTGTACTCACTATCCACCAAACCTCGTTGAACATTTGAGTTAACAACCAAAATCGACATACCATCGGGTATTGGCGCGTCTTGAAAGGTCAAACTGCGACAGTCCAACAACATGGCGTACCCCTCCAATCCCAAGGCGCTAACCAATTGGTCCATAATGCCGCACTGACAGCCAACAAACTCATTTTCAGCTCTCTGCCCCATTAAGGCTGCCGCGATACCGTCTAAATCAAGCTGATATAAATCGACGATTGTCTTCAAAATCGCCATCTCAAAACTTGCGGATGAACTTAATCCCGCGCCCTGAGGAACATTGCCTGTGATCGCTAGGTTAACTCCACCAAAATGTGTATGAGACTCTTTCAAACACTTCAACGTTCCACGCACATAATTACGCCACATTTCTTCGTGACTAAACGCAATATTCTCCAAAGAGAAGCAATCCACGTTTATTGAATAACCTTCAGCAAAGGCAACTACCTGATTATCATTTCGTCGACTGGCAGCTATGGTGGTTCCCACATCAATGGCTGCTGGTAAGACAAAGCCATCGTTGTAATCTGTATGATCCCCCAATAAATTTACCCGACCAGGGGCATAACAGATAACCTCAGGCTCCATCTCAAACTGCTGTTTAAATATTTGTTCAATGACTTGAGCTTGTTTCATTAATCACTCGTCCAAATAATGAGTTGAAGATACCTGACGTAGTCGATCAGCAGCCTGCTCTGGGGTCATATCGCGCTGTGGTTCAGCCATCATTTCATACCCCACCATGAATTTACGCACAGTTGCGCTTCTCAAAAGTGGCGGTAAAAAACTTGCGTGCAGGGTCCATGGTAAATGGTCCTGACCATCAAAAGGCGCACCATGCCAGCCCATAGAGTAGGGAAATGAACATTGGAAAAGATTGTCATAACGGATGGTAATCTGCCGAATGATAGACGCCAGTGAAACTTTTTGTTCTTCACCTAATTCAGTCATCCGAGTCATGGGAGATTTAGGTAACAATAATGTCTCAAAGGGCCATGCTGCCCAATAGGGGACAACTACTAACCAATCATCATTCTCAACAACGACTCGCTCCTGCCTATCTTGTTCTTTAGCCGCATAATCCTGAAGCATGTTACTACCATGGGCTTGATAATATTCAGTAAAAGATTTGTGCTTTTTCTCAACTAACGAGGGTAATTGTTGCTGGGCCCAGACCTGCCCATGGGGATGGGGATTAGAACAACCCATCAGAGCACCCTTGTTTTCAAAGATCTGTACTGATCGGTAGCTTTCTCCAAGAATTTGAGACTCCCGCTGCCAAGTATCCACCACCTGTTTAATTTGCTCTACGGACAGTTGAGGGAGTGTTTTACTGTGATCAGGAGAAAAACAAATCACTCGACTCTTACCCTGCTCGGCGGACATCCGAAATAGTGGATCATTACTTACCGCCGGGGGAGTGTCTGGCTGCAAGGCTGCAAAATCATTGTCGAACACATAAGTGCCCGTGTAATGATCATTGGCCTCCCCGTTCATTCGGGTATTCCCTGGGCAAAGATAGCACTCTTTGTCATAGCCTATATCCTCGAAAGGCTCTGACAGCTCCACTTTTCCCTGCCATGGGCGAGTCCCACGGTGGGGTGACACCAACACCCACTCGTTAATCATAGGATTAAAACGGCGATGAGGATGATTTGCAGGATCGAATACTTCTGTCATAGGGGTAGCATACTAAAAAGTAATACTTTCATCGATAAAAACCAATAGTTTATCCTTTTAGACGCTCCGCCAAAAGCGACGATATAACTCCTAAAGCGATACGAAACTTCTACAACAAATTATGGCTAGTAATTTTTGAGAGTAAATTCAAATTTCAAATAAAAAAGGCCACACATTATGTGGCCTTTTGTCTTCATTATTTCACGTTCTTAGCTTCCCGACGCACCACCTACTGACGTTGAATGATATATACGGGGCATGTCGCAAGTCATTAGATCGCCATACATAGACTGAAGTTTAGCTCCTCCACCCTTCATCATCATGTCATGGGCCTTACCTCGATCAGCCATACTCTCTGTAATAAAAATGGAGTAGAGATCTGTAGTGTCGTCTCTAGCACCACCAACAGCGGGCAACCAGCGAAGAAGACCACCTGGCATACCTACCTCGTCCATCCACTTCACCCATTCCTTATCAGTGGCCATGACATCTCCCATGGTTTTTCCATCTGACAAATGGCAACCAGTGATTTGCACAAAGGCATGCCCAGTGGTGGATTGAAAAGGTCGAGCCATCAGGCCTGTCATCAGGTTTTGATTGCCGCAAGAAGCCACAGAATCAAATCTCTTCTGTTGCTTAGCGCCTTTTGCCATCCATTCGTCATGTATCGTTCCCATGCTTTCATGACTATCTGCTACACCAAGCCAAAAATAATCATTTGGAAAATCCTCACTATTGTTAATAGTAGGTGTCATTACCCATGCTGTGTATTTAGAGCTAATATTTTCGTCTGCCCAGACATCCCAATCAGCGGCTACCTTTTTTAGATCTCCTAATCCTTTACCTTTGTTATAGTTGCAAAAAATACCTTCAAGAGCTGCATATTGAGGCTCTCCGTGGTCATCCGCTTGAGTAAACGGTGCGATAAATAGCGCCGCTATCAGTGAACTTACAGTTATTAATGTTTTCATAATAATCCCTTTATTTTTTTAATTAATGATTGAACAATCAGCCTAACAACCTATTCCAAAGAAATTGCGGTTAGATTTGCCTATGTACTTGCTCATGATAGACAAAAATCAGCATAACATCTAATCACCTATGCATTACTAGCAAAATGTCGCAAAATGTATTTATAGCAAAATAGAATATAATATATCGATAAAATTAAATAATTAGTGTAGTATTTGTTCTTTATACTACTTTGCGACAAACGCTATGTCTCAGCAAAAATTTGAATCACAGCATGCAGCCGAACTTCTAGCACAGGGCTCTGCCAGGGTCTGGCGCATTGAAGATATAAGGCATGCAATGGCAGATTCAGATCATGCCCCAACCAAACGTACTTTAGAACGTTGGATCTCTGCAATCCCTTGGCTTGGAACATCAAGTCAAGCAGACGAGCAATTCGATGAGCGAGGTCGTCCTGCAATACAGCTTGTATTGGACGCTCTGGTCTCAGCGGCGAGAAAAAAGCGCCAAGCAGCGTTATTTGTAAAAACACATAGCCTTAAGACTAAAGACGGTGATTTACAGCATAGCGCAGCTAAAGTGTTAGTTACTGAAGATGGTAAAGGGGCTAAACGCTGGTGCTTGTTAAGTGACGGAACAATGAGTTCGATTCGAGCCGGGCTATCAGTCTTAGCAGGTGACAAGCCAACCACATTTTTCCCTTCAGGCGAAGTGGTCAGTAGCTGTCGTAAACTGAAAGCTAAGGGTATTGATCAACAGTTTGAGATAGCAATTGCCCAGTTTTCTGAAGTCACTCCATCAAGCGAAAATGACTTACCAGAAAAAAGCACTACCATGACAAGCCAGCCCACCAAGCTTTCTCACCTCGATCGGTTGGAAGCCGAGAGCCTCTATATTATTCGAGAGGTAATGGCCCATGCTGAGAACCCGGTAATGCTCTATTCTGTGGGTAAGGATTCTGCTGTGATGTTGCACCTTGCACGAAAAGCATTTTATCCCAGCCCTCCTCCCTTCCCTCTCATGCACGTGGACACGCGATGGAAATTTCAAGCTATGTATGACTTCCGCGACATAATGGCGAATGAATCAAAAATGGACCTGATTGTACACACCAACCCAGAGGGTATTGAAAAGAACATCAACCCCTTCGATCATGGCAGTGCCCTGCACACTGACATTATGAAAACCCAAGGGCTTAAACAAGCGTTAGA
>ENA-OQVM01004557-OQVM01004557.1-marine-metagenome-genome-assembly--contig:-NODE-4557-length-14026-cov-5.305685_pt1 | contig 14026 bp, 13 predicted proteins | sample MGYA00237776_ERZ505498 | MGnify/ENA primary metagenome ERZ505498 (study PRJEB26159, sample SAMN06265151) | marine metagenome | isolation source: Helgoland LTER site | place: Germany:Helgoland, sampling... | reverse complement strand
TATTTTTTTTACATCGTATTTAGTTTTTGCTATTTTGGGCTCAAATATTGCAATTGGATTCATTGCAATTTCTCACATTACCTTGTTTATATGGGCTGTATATTTCTTGCAGAAAAAACTAAGAAATTGCAGTGATTTAAAAAATGAAAGTAGTACAACATACAAAAACCTAGTCATTTTATTATTAACATTCATAATAATAATTCTAATTTCGCTTACAACGAACTTTGAATCAGCGATAAATTTATTAAATTCAATACAAAAAGTAAAATACTACCTAGTTATTTTGTTATTAATTTATTTGGTTGATAATAATTTTCTTGAAATAAACCTCTTACGGATTTCGAATTTCATTCTGATTATATCGTCTATTGCGAGCGTTTATGGTTTGTACAACTATTTACTATATGGTGGTAGACTGGGCAGTTTTGCTGGCGTCATGAACTTTCCACACAATCTTGCTATCATTATTGTATTTAATTGTTCAGTTTTACTTGCGAAACAAAATTCAAAATCAATTTTATTTAAATCATTGTACCTTACAGGCATAACGGTTAATACATTCGCAATTTACTTAAGTTACACTAGGGGGGCCTGGATAGCATTTGGTAGTGGAATGATTTTATTACTTTTCATTAGCAAGATAAAATTAATTCATAAAACTATCATATTTTGTATACTTCCATTTATTATACATTACGGAACTGATTTTAGTTCACATGTTTTTGGAAATCATGGGGATGGATCTAATAACGTAAGATTTGAACTCATCAAATTTGGGCTCAAAACGATCAAGGAAAATCCCATTACAGGTATTGGTTATAAACAATTTGGCAAATTTTTTAAAACGAATCATAAGAAATACGATATTGCTTACATCAATGAAGCCTATTCTGATCATGCTCACAATACATATATCGAAATTTGCGCAACTACTGGTATAATTGGTGTTTCAATTTTATTAACAATTATAATTTACTGGATAAATATAATCTATTCAAATAAAACATTTAAGCCGATTTTTCTACCTGCAACATTATGTATCCTCATCAGTGGTTTAACACACCACAATTTTGGCATAGCTGAAAATTTAACGTTTATAACAGTTATGATCGTTATAAGTTTAGTTCTTATTAAGAACGAAAATGACCTAGTTACATAGATCTTGGTACCTACTGACCACCAATCTAGATGTCATTAACCTTTGATCATAATTCAGGAATTCCCCTACAAAATTATTAGCGTTTTTGATGATCGAAAGACATTCTTTTTCGTTTTTTAAATATTCTTCAAATATTTCCTTAATGTTTGAATAATCATCTAGTACCTCAATGTAGTGGTAGTTTGGAATAAGGGTGCCTTCTTTATACCATGTTTCATATTTTGGGCGAGGCATCATACAAACTGAATTCGATGACATTATCCACTTTAAATTTGTAGCCACATCATTTCCTTCTAAAGAAAGTACGAATTTGTATTTAAGCTGCTCGTTAATGGACATTTTGGGTTTCGCAAAAGGAACATTTCCTTTTTTTGGTACGGCGGTGTTGCCGGCATTTATAAAGCTTAACCCATTGCAGGATTCTAAAAATCTTTGTCGATGCTCTTGGTAAGCAGCTCCCCGCCAGACCACTCCATCTATCTTATCGGCATATCTAATTCTATCATTCACAAACCTAAAATGTCTTTGAGAATCGAGAGGTAACAAAACTGAATTTTCGTTTTTACCGTCAATGGGTCGACTTTTCACAAATGCGGGATATTCGGGGACAGTCGTTACATCACCAGGAATAAAATTAAAATTTAGCTTCTCGCGAAAAGGATATAAGATGGTGTACAAGTCGTATGTATATCCACTATTTTTTAATAAATTGATGTCCCGTACTTTTATACCCTTTTCCAGACTTACGGGTTGCTTAATCTTACAATAGTAATCGATTTCAGATTTATGTAATTCGAAATACTTTTCATCAGGTATTTGATCGTCAAATGTTTTGGTCAGGTATTTCAACCAAAACTTAGTGTAATAGGGAACTCTGCTCAAGGATGTTTGTTTACTAATTTTGGATCAAGGTGACGAGTTTTTTAAACTGTTCAAAAACTTCACTTGAGGACCAATCCCTCATTGAGTGCGATGGCAAAGGGGAAACAAGCTCTCTCTTGATATTATTAAAGCATGGAGATGTAACCGTATGATTAGTGGGTCCAAAGATTGTGAGTGTAGGAGTACCAACAGCACTAGCGAGATGAACGGCCCCAGAATCACATCCAATCACTAAAGAGCAGGCTGAAAACTCTTTAGCAAGCTGTACAATTGATGTTTGCCCAACTAAATTCTCGATATCTCTGAGGCAATTCTGAGCCAGTATCTGACTTGATAACCCATAATCGCTTTTCATTCCGTACAAAACAAATTGAATATCGCTTTCGTGCTCGCCCAGTAACTGGACAAGATGGATCCAGTTATCAACTGGCCATTGCTTTGCTGGGTTATTCGATGAGCCAAGAGCAATGCCAATTTTAAGTTGATCCTTCTTTTTTTCCTTTGGATTTTTAAAGGTGACAGGCTCAAAACTTACTTTTCCAAGAAATCCAAATTTATTGATCATTTGCCCCCATGTTTGAGTCAAATGCTGGGAATTAAAATCTGTCCTATCGATTTTGAACGAATCAGTAAGGAAAGGCCTTCTTTTGCCAGAAAGTTCAAGCCCAAGTCTCTGGGGAGAACCTATTATTAAAGACTCTGTATCGCCCCTCAAAGAATTGGTAAACAATAGATGGCACTCAGGCATCTTACTCCTAACTTCTATTAAAACATCTAGATAATTTCTGAGGCTTTTACTATCAGTGCTTATAAATTCTTCTCCTAGTTCAAATTCCTTAAGCAAGGGTAGGAATATTGAGCGACCCATAATCAAAAACTGCATATCGGGTCTCGCATTGCGAAGGGCTCGAATAATCGGGAGTGACATCACCACATCCCCCAACCAGTTTGATAACCGAATTACGATACGGGTACCAGTTCGGACAGACTCATTTTTTGTCAAGAAGCTCCTTTTTTGATTAAGTTGGAACCTAACTTCTGGATAATAATGAACTTTCCATTTCCCATGAGCCCAAAGCCATTCTGGCAAAGCTCTATCGCAGTTTTTAATATCACTTGCCAGCAAATCATGAGCTTGGATAGAAATTGGCTTATCCTTGCTTGGAAGTATTTCTTTGAGAGATAAATGCGTCTTAAAAAAACCAATCCTCCTGGGTAGGGCATAGACGACTCGTAAATTGTTAACTTTTGCAAGCAAGTCAGGAAATGTGGTAACAGATGTTAGTCTATTTAAAAACATGGCATCGCTACCAGCATGCCCTCCATTTTGATCAAATAATACCGTTAACCAATTACCATCTCGAAGGAAATACAGGGCTTTCTTCAAACCTGCTTTACGAGAAAATAATTTCATGCCCGTAGATAAACGAGCTTTCGTAATCCAATCATCCAATTTGGGATTTCGATTCGGACGATAAACTGCCCCCAGGCTTTTCCCTTGATTCGGTCTAAAAAAAGGAGAGGTTGCCAGAGTTTCAAATAATGAAACATGAGGAATAAGAAACAACACTGGTACATCATCTTTCCTTAAGTCATCAAGTTCTCCGAGTGTTTGTTGATCATAAAATACCGTACGCCACCGTTTAGCTTTATTGAAGTAAGGATAAATAATTGAAAAGAATCCCATCTCAAACATTCGAGCAGCTGACTCTCTTGCAACACTGTTCAACTTAGCTTTACTCCAAAATGGAAAAGCATGGACAAGGTTTGAAAGAAGTACCCTTTTTCTCTTCAAAGGTAGCCAAATCATGAGTGCCCCCAACGATTGGCAAATTTTACCCAAGGTAAAAAGAGGCAGCTTGGACAATAAAAACGCTATTGCTTTAATCAATATCGCCATTGTGTCCTCCGATTGGTTGTAGTAATAGAAAATTTATACAGATTCCCCTCATGCCGTGAAAATTTTAGTTATCAAGCCTTCCTCGTTAGGAGATATAGTACACGGACTTCGTATTGTACATCAAGTTCATGAAATTTTACCCGGTATTCGTATTGATTGGGTAGTGAAGAAAGGGCTTGAGGATATTCTTTATGCCAGTGGGTTTGTTGAAAAAGTTTATCTTTTTGAAAGGGGAGCTGGTTTCCTTTCATTTGTTCGACTTGTTAAAAAAATAAGAAACTTGAAGTACGATTATGTTTTGGATTTGCAAGGCTTATTAAGAAGTGCCGTATTAACGGCTTCTGCTCGAAGTAAAAATAAATTTGGCGCAGCGGATGGCAGAGAATTCTCTACTTTTTTTTATTCCTGCATTGGTGAAAAGTGCAGGCAAAAACAGTTGCATGCTATCGACCGGCTAGTCCCTTTTTTAGAAAAAATAGGAGTTGCAAACTACAACGCAGCCTTACCACTGGATTTCAAAAATTCTACCCTGAATGGAATAACAAGGGACAAGTTGAGTGAAAAAAAATATATACTTCTTTTTCCAGAAAGTCGAAGAGATGAAAAAGTTTGGCCTTTTTTCAAAGAACTTAACTCCAACCTCTTTAAAAAGAGCAACTTCCCACTAGTTGTTGCCGGAAACCACCAGGATAAAGATTTCCTTGGATCAATTGACCTAAGAGGGAACTTAAAGCTTTCGGAATTACCTGAACTAATAAGAGGTGCATCAGTCGTTGTCTCTAATGATAGTGCACCTCTGCATATTGCATCTGCACTGGGAACTTCAACTGTAGCCTTATTTGGACCAACCAAAAAAGAAAAATATGGACCCTACCCATTAGAACAAAAGTCATCTAGAGTATTGACCTCACCTGACGGCCAAATGAAATCCATCACTGTGGAATTAGTAATGCAGACCGTTAACGAACTTATACAAACTAAATTTAAAGGATAGAATTAAAATATTTCATCCAAAATTTCCCTGCCATTCTTTGCTCTTGTTCTGAAAATTTCTTTAATATTTTTATAAGTTTTAGATATAAATTTCAAATAGTTCCAAAACCTTAAATGATACAAAATCTTACCCTTTCTTAATTCCTTAAAATTTATTTCAACCGAAGCCGGTTTAGAGAACTTTTTTGAGGAAAGTTCTTTTTGATCTGCAAATTTAAAGATCCCCCAAAGGTTTCCAGCATCTCCGATAGGCGAACAAACAACCGTCTCAAATCCGGCTTTTTTCATGAGCATTGATAGGGTTCTAGCCGAAAAAGAAAACAGGTGACCAGGGTGCCACTTGTGGGAAAAAGCCATATCCACATAGAGAATATTAGGTACCTCAATAATAAAAAGACCACCTGGCTTTAGGAATTGACCAAGGTGAGCGAGGTCAAGAACTGGATTCTCAAGATGTTCGAGAACATGGAACATGGTAATTAGGTCAAATTTTTGCTCTGACTCAAACTGAGAAAAGGGAGAAATGGTTACTGGAATCTTAAGCTCCGCCTGACTGTATTCCGCATAAGGCATATTAGCTTCAACACCTTCAGCTAAAAAACCTTTACTGTTTAAAAGGTAAACAAACTCGCCACTACTTGAACCCGCATCAAGGCAGCGAGCGGATGAGGGAATCAAATCGACAAGCCTGGAAAGTCTTTGCTGGGCAATTTTAGCAGCTCGGTAAACATGTTTCGGTTTCGGGCAGTGAACCCCTTTGTATGATTTCCGATAGTCTGTCTTGTAAAATTCCTCAGTATTTTTAAAAGGCACAGGATCCACATAAATTAATCCGGATTCGATAGACATTATATTCCTCAAGGGCTTTCCGTGGCGATCTTTGGAAGATATTAAAACGGAATCCTTGCTGCCGGAGATTGGACATGGCCGTGCTGCCACTATCTTTTTTGCGGGAACTGACATATTTCCCATAATCGTTAAAATTAGAATTCTCACAAGAATGATTTACGGATTCTAAAAATAACTAACAAAACAAAATCCCCATTTTAACTATTGGGCAATTTCCTTTCCATCATCAGGAGAAAATGATTTAAATGGGGGTCTATTATGATTGAAATTTCACATCTCAGAAATGATTTAAAAAGCTTAGAGGCAGCAATTTCCAGGAAGAAATTTGAATGCAATCTCGAGAGACTTGTTGAATTAGACAAAAAGCGCAGAGAAGCGATTTCTGAAGCAGAGCATGCCAGGGCAGGGCAGAAAGCAACAAACCACGAAATGTCCCAACTACCCAAAGGTTCTCCGGAGTTTTTGGCCAAGGTTGCTGAAATGAAAGAGTTGGCTTTGAAAGTTAAAGAGCTCGAATCAGTTGCAAAAATGGCAGACGATGAATTCAAGGATAAATTCATGAGCGTACCCAACATCCCCCATGAATCGGTTCCTGATGGCAAGGGGGAGGAGGATAACCAAACAATCGCAACATGGGGCGAAAAGGATGCTGGATTCCCTAATGCGTTGCCTCACTACGACATTCCTTGGTTTGATCAGTTGATTGATTTCCCTAGGGGTGTAAAGGTAGCGGGTGCAGGCTTTCCATTCTACCTGGGTGAAATGTCTCAACTAGTCCGGGCTTTGATTAATTTCTTTTTGGAAGAGGCAGGAAAAAATGGATACGAAGAAGTTCATGCACCGATCGTTGTCAATGCAGCCAGTGCCACCGCTACTGGTCAGTTGCCCGACAAAGAAGGACAAATGTACCTCGATCAAAACGAGGAGATTTACCTTATTCCAACCGCGGAGGTGCCTGTGACTAATTATTACAGAGACGAAATCTTACCTGCCGAACAATTACCCATCAAGCGATGTGCCTACACTCCTTGCTTTCGTAGAGAAGCGGGCAGCTGGGGTAAGGATGTTCGTGGATTAAACCGTTTGCACCAATTTGATAAAGTGGAATTGGTCAAATGGACGCACCCAGACGACAGTTTTGAAGAACTAGAAAAACTCAGAACCGACGCCGAGAGTCTTCTGCAGAAACTTGGACTGCCGTATCGCGTGCTTTTAATTTGTTCTGGAGATATTGGTTTTCCGCATTCCAAGCAATACGACCTGGAAGTATGGGCTGCCGGACAAAAGCGTTGGCTGGAAGTTTCAAGCTGTAGCAATTTTACTGATTTCCAGGCAAGGCGAGCCAACATTCGTTTTCGCTCAGAAGAGGGAAAGCCTAAACCTGTGCACACGCTAAATGGCTCTGCACTGGCTATTCCACGCGTACTGGCAGCCCTTTTGGAAAACAACTTACAGAAGGACGGAAAAGTAAAAATTCCTGAATGCCTTAAAAAATGGTTCCCCAAGGAAACGATCGGAATTTAAGGACCTAACTATGGACCATTCTCTGGACCTGCCGGATGACTTAGCCGAGCGGGCCATGGGGTTGCTTGAACTGGCACCTTTTGATTTGTGGCATAACGATGCACTTTCTGTGCTTAAGGAGTCTCTTAGTTCACAAGGTCTTATTGGAATTGCATGTTCCGGAGGGGCTGATAGCACCTTTTCGCTGATTCTAGCCTTTGCTGCCTTTCCTCAATTACGAAAACGAATGATCGTTCTTCATTACAATCATCATTTAAGGAAAGATGACTCAGAGGGTGATGAATCCTTTGTCTGCCTTCTTGCCAGCAAACTCGGATTGCCCTGCAAGGTAGGGTATTCAGAAAATCCAAAATGCGGACTAGATGAAGGGGTATTAAGGAAAGACAGGCTGGGCTTTTATGCAAAACAGGTAAAACAAAATGGGAGCATGCATATTATACAGGGGCACAACCTTGATGATATTGCAGAAACTTTACTATGGCGGATACCAAGGGGTGTTTCCGTGGATGGCCTAATTAGTCCCCAATCTGTTAGCCAAGTTGGTTGCCTTAGCTTTATACGTCCTTTCGTCACATTGAGTAGACAATTCATTCGGGTTGCACTCAAAAAATGTTCCATTCCATGGAGAGAAGATGCAAGCAACCAGGAGAACGAATACCTGCGCAATCGTTTGCGCAACTTAGTATTGCCGCAGTGGGCCGAAGCAAGTGATCGAGATCTTTTGCAAGGGGTTGCTAAGACAGTTGATCTTTTAAGCCAAGATTCAAAGGCTCTAGAACATTATGCCCAAGAATCTTATCGTGCATGCAAAGCTGGAGAAAAATTAGATTTTGAGGGTTTGATAAAATTGCCTTGTGCCATCCAAAGAAGAGTCCTGATTAAGTGGTTAGAGGAAATTGAATACAAACTTACTCCCCCAATACCCTTAAGTGCAAAAACTGGTCGGTTGGTTCAATTAATTAAAAATGCCAATTTCAAAGTATTACAAATGGCCGAAAAATTTAGCGTGAGGAAAAGGGGGGGATTCATAGAGTTCGAATATTCAGATGAATTAGCTCTTATCCCAAAGACAGCCTTGTCTTTTAGCTATTCCATACACCTACCATGCGGCGGAAGTGTCCAAGCAGAACAAATGATGCTAAATCCCCGCATTCTTGATCTGATTGATGGAAAGCATGTAAATTCTCAGAATGAAGCATTTATTTCACTGAAAACTTTGCCAGATTATCTTTTCATACGATCTCGAAAAGAAGGAGATATGTTTCGCCCACTCGGATCGCCAGGAAGCAAAAAACTATCAGATTGGATGATCGACCGAAAGTGGTCGAAAGCTAAAAAAATGAACACTCCCATTTTCTTGGATCAAAAAGAGGAAATCATATGGATACCAGGCTTTGCACCAGCAGAATCCGCCAAGGTTTCCAAGGCTGACTTACGGGTAATCCGTTTGACTTACCAACAATCAGACACATGATTGTATCGCTGTGGAAAACAATAAGAAAGATGATTCGGATGGGCAGGCTAAAGGCTTCCAGCCCAAGGTTTTATTAATTTGGTTAGCAGTACTTGCTGCTATCATCGGGCTTGTCATGGTCCAATCGGGAGAAATCACACCTAGCCAACTCTCGATTTCATCCATTGATGATTTAATAACAGCTGCCAAGCAGGATCGGGTGGACAAAGCCATTATCCAAAGTGACCCGAAAGGCGGAGAGGACTGGTATATTATCCAAGGGAAAATCCAAAATCCCGCTTTTGAAATAGATGAGAATCAGTACAAAACCCTTCCTTTCGTGGTCAAGGGTAGGGTAACAGAATCAGATTACAAAGAACTCAGGGATTTACTGGGGACCCGTTTTCGCGAAGAACCCTCAAGCACTATTTGGACGGAATTGCTCTTCAGCCTTTTACCATTTCTTCTGATTATCGGTCTTCTTTACTTTCTCTTTGTGCGCCAATTGAGAATGGCAGGAAAGGGTGCACTCAGCTTCGGCAAAAGCAAAGCCAAGTTACTTACCCGCGAAAATGAAAAAATTGTTTTCAATAATGTAGCTGGATGCGACGAAGCCAAGGAAGAGGTTTCTGAAATTGTTGATTTCCTCAAAGACCCGAAGAGATTTCGTAAAATTGGAGGAAAAATCCCCAAAGGCGTCCTCATGGTAGGTCCCCCAGGCACAGGCAAGACCCTACTCGCTAAGGCTGTAGCCGGTGAAGCAGATGTTCCATTTTTTAGTATAAGCGGTTCAGACTTTGTAGAAATGTTTGTTGGTGTCGGAGCAGCCCGTGTTAGGGACATGTTTGAACAGGGAAGGAAAAATGCACCATGCTTAATTTTTATAGATGAAATTGATGCTGTTGGTCGCCAACGGGGTGCCGGGCTTGGCGGAGGTAACGACGAGCGAGAACAAACCTTAAATTCTTTGCTCGTAGAAATGGATGGGTTTGATGGTCATGAAGGTATTATTATCATCGCTGCAACAAATCGTCCGGATGTTTTAGATAATGCACTTCTTCGCCCAGGTAGGTTTGATCGTCAGGTTATGATCGACCTTCCGGATTTGGAAGGTAGAGACGCCATACTCAAAGTGCATGCCAAAAAAATTAAACTATCAGAAGAGGTTGAACTCAAGTCCTTGGCCCGTGCAACTGCTGGTTTTTCGGGAGCAGACCTTGCCAACCTTCTAAATGAAGGTGCATTGATTGCAGCTCGCAGACGCAAAAAACATGTCGAACCTATAGACCTTGATGATGCCAGAGAAAAAATCTCTTTTGGTCGCGAGCGCCGCAGGGTCATGGATGACGAGGATAGGAAAATAATTGCCTACCATGAAGCCGGTCATGCGATCGTTCAGGCAAAAACTGACGATGGTTTACTTCCCATACACAAGGTTACCATTATCCCAAGAGGACAAAGCCTTGGAAGCACAATGTTCACGCCTAAAAAGGATATTTTAAATCACAGCAAAAGAAGAATGCTTAACCAAGTCTGCTGTGCAATGGGAGGCCGGGCTGCAGAAGAAATCGAAATCGGAGATGTAACCAGTGGCGCTGCTGGAGATATTCGCATGGCTACAAACATTGCTCGCAGCATGGTTTGTGACTGGGGAATGAGTGAATTAGGCATGATTTCTTTTGGTGATAAACAGGATCAAGTCTTCTTGGGCAAGGAACTTAGCAGGGCTCAAAATTACAGCGAAGAAACAGCTCGAAAGATTGATTCCTCAATCAAAGAAATCATTGACCAACAATACGACAGAGCTAAAAAAATCCTTACCGAAAATATTGAGTCCTTGCACGCAGCAGCAAATGCACTGCTCGAATTCGAAACAGTTGAAGGAAAACACATCCACGAAATAATCGATCATGGTAAAATCATTTCTGAAATAACTAAATCCTCAGAAAAAAATTCTGAGGAAAAGGAGAACGAGGATTCAAGCGAATCAGCAAATGATACAACAGAAAAAGAACAAGACTCTATCGAACCTGGAGCAGAACCAATAGGTGCAACTGCATAATTCTTTTTTCTCACTTGAATTATTATACAATTTCCAATAATTAAATATACTTATGAGCAGACATCCAAGTTTTAGTCCTCCAGGAGGACTGTCCAAGAACAGAAACGTACTTAAGCGCTTTGAGCGTGTCGAGTTGCTACGCAAACGTGGACAGTGGAAAAAAGGTGATCGCGTCGTTTCTTTAATTAAGACAAAACCAGAGGAATAATTCACTCGAGTTAAGGGGAAGCTTTTGAGCTTACCCAAGTTTTAAAATCTTGGCTAGTTTCGACCTCCCAATTTATCCATTGAGGTAGTTCATATGGGTGTATTTTAGTAACTTCTTTTTGAACTTTCGGATCTACATTTTTCGGGAACTTCACAGTTACTCTCCATTCCTTATCTTCAACAATTTTTTCGTTCCATCGATAAATAGTTGAAATTGGGCCTTCAATTTCTCCACATGCAATAAGATTTGATTCCAGAAGTTTACGAACAATATTCTCAGCATCCTTTTTTGATGATACAGTCGTCTTACCAATCATAATTGTATTGTTATTGCCTTTCATAATAGAAATACATTGCAAATTTCACATTTTCCCCTAACTTTCAACCCTTTTGCACAAATCTAATTACCTAATCTAATTGTGAGAGACGAATACCTACAAGAAGCCCAAACCATCGTCGAGGACCCTAACGCCCTCATCAACTTGGTCTCTCGACGCTCCAAGCAACTAAAGCATGGGAGCAAACCTCTGATCGAATCTTTGGAGAAATTAGAACCGGAAGATGTTGCACTTCGCGAAATTATCGAAGGCAAAATCACATACCAACCCTGGGACGAAGACTCCGAGGACTGATCAAGTCAAGTAGACGACTATGGGAAAACTACCTGTAGTTTAATCTTCGCCAAATAACCTAACATGGCAGGCAAGAAAAAGATTGCTGACCGTTTGCCCTCCTTCAGTAACTCAAAAGCTAGGCATAAGTTCTTACTTGGTGACAAAATGGTGGCTGGTATTGAATTGCAAGGCACAGAGGTAAAATCCATTCGAAATGGTAAGGCTCAGATTTCCGAATCGTTTGCCCGTTTCAATAAAGATCAACTCTATTTGTACAATGCTTATATTGACGAATATATTTTTGGTAATGAAAACAATCATGAACCCACAAGACCCCGGAAATTACTTTTAAACCGTAGAGAATTAGATCGTTTAAAAGCAGCAGTCGAAGCTTCGGGGAAAACAATTGTTCCCTTAAAGCTTTTTTTCAAAGGTGCTTTAATCAAATGTGAATTGGCATTGGGCACGGGTAAAAACCAAAGAGATAAGAGGCAGGATTTAAAAAAGAGAGTGGCCCAAAGAGAAGCTGATCAAGCAATGAAAAATTCTCTCAAGCGATGATAGATGTAATTCTTTTCCAGCCTGAAATACCTCAAAATACTGGAAGCATTGGAAGGCTTTGCGCCTTTACCAATTGCCGACTTCATCTCATCCATCCTCTAGGTTTTGAAATCAACGACAAGAATTTAAGGCGAGCAGGAATGGACTATTGGCAGTCCCTTGAGGTTAATGAATATCAGAACTGGGATGATTTCATTAAATCTCCCAAGCGACCAAGTAAACTTTATCTCTTAAGTACTCATGCAAAAAAAACTATCTGGGATGCAAGTTTTCAATGCGGAGATGGTTTAATTTTTGGAAAAGAGGGTGCTGGTGCTCCTGATTACATACATCAATGGGTCGAAGGAAACCGATTAACCATTCCAAAGTACGCCCCCGAATTGCGCTCCCTAAACCTTGCAGTTTCCGTTGGTATAACCGTTTACGAAGCGATTCGGCAAATATCATCATCTAATTAAGATCAAAAAAGGCATGCCTCCTAAAGTTTCGATCGTGCTGCCAGTTCGAAACGAAGAAAAGTTCTTAAAAGAATGCCTTAAATCGATTCTACAACAAACTCTGTCACAATGGGAACTCATTGCAGTTGATGATCATTCAACTGATGAAAGCTATCAAATCTTAGAAACTTTTGCCCAAAGAGATAGTCGTGTAAGAATCTTTAAAAACCCAGGCAACGGCATCTCAGATTGCCTGAACTTTGCTATCTACCTAGCAAAATCCCCCTTAATTGCGAGGATGGATGGTGATGACCTTATGGAACCAAAACGTATGGAGATTCAAGTCGATCATTTGGATAAGAATACAAAGGTTGGTTTAGTATCTAGCCAAGTTGAACCTTTCCCCAAGGCTATTAAAAACCAAAGGAAAGGGTATGAATTGTATGTCCAGTGGACCAATGAGATCCTCACTCCAGAGGAACATTCAATGAATCGATTTGTAGACTGCCCATTTGCTCACCCATCGATAATCTTCCGTAGAAGTCTGATCGATTGTTATGGCGGTTATGCAAAAGGCATATTACCCGAGGATTTCGAACTCTGGTTAAGATGGATGGGTCATGGTGTAGTAATGGAAAAATTACCGCAGGTTCTTTTAAAATGGAGGGATCATCCCAAACGAGCTTCCCGAACGAATTTAGGCTATACACCTTCCGCATTTCAAAAAGTTAAAGCCAAGTATTTACGCAAATGGTTGGAAGAAGAATTTAGCTTAGGTGAAAGGATCATCCTATGCTGGGGAGCCGGTCGAGTAGCTAGGGAACTTTTCAGTCTTTTAAAAAAAGAGGGGATTAAGATTTCTGGCTTTATTGATCTAGACCCTAAAAAAATGAACAAACAAATTGCAACCTTACCCATTATCCCGATTGAACAGATTCCATCACCCAAACAATGTTTTATCCTAATTTTTTCCCTTTTTGGAATGTTAAGAGAATAATTTCTCCACTAAAGTGGTTCATGAACTACTACAGAACAGGCAAGGACCAAATAATGTGGTTGAATATTATTTTGGGGCCGAAATTAAGCATGATTTAAGGTAAGGAAATGTTCCTCTTTTTTTACATGGGATGACACTGTACTGTCTTTCAGTACAGTACATCTCTGGACTACCCTATAGCATGATAGTCGCCAACTAGTCCCGAGAGGTGCTGTCTGGAAAGACAGTACCGTGACATCCCATAGAGAAAAAAAGGAACATTTTTCATCATGTTTTATCTTAATTTTTCACTTTTTTGAATGTTAAGATGATAAGGCCATGTGAAATGAATTGTAAGTTTCCCGTCAGGGATTTTCAAAAAGTGACGAGGTACTTTTCATTATAT
>ENA-OQVM01004551-OQVM01004551.1-marine-metagenome-genome-assembly--contig:-NODE-4551-length-14048-cov-3.182449_pt1 | contig 14048 bp, 12 predicted proteins | sample MGYA00237776_ERZ505498 | MGnify/ENA primary metagenome ERZ505498 (study PRJEB26159, sample SAMN06265151) | marine metagenome | isolation source: Helgoland LTER site | place: Germany:Helgoland, sampling... | reverse complement strand
CCGAACGTTTCAATTTCTGCCCACCAACCGCCGCGATGGCCTAGGCAAACGCGATCTTTGTTCAGCGGTTCGGGGATGATAACGTGTTGCACACGGGTAGGGTCGAAATAGCCCTTTTCGGCCAGATAGGCGACGCCGCCATAGCCACCGGATTCTTCATCCGCAGTGCCAGAGATTTCAATTGCGCCGTGATAGGTGGGGTGCGTGGCTACAAAGGCTTCGGCGGCGATGATGGATGCCGCTAGTCCGCCTTTCATGTCGCAAGCGCCACGCCCGTAGATTTTGCCATCCAGCAATTCGCCGCCAAAGGGGTCTTTGGTCCAGCCATTGCCGACCTCGACTACATCAGTATGGCTGTTGAAATGTACGCAATCGCCAGCATGTCCGCCGCTGCGCCGGGCAACGATATTCCAACGGGGGTATTTGTCGCTGTCCCCCGGTGTGCCGTGCGCGCGGATCAGTTCAGTCTCAAATCCGGCTTTGCGCAAGCGGCGGTCCAGATACTCGCAAATCTCGCGATAGTTGTTGCCGGGTGGGTTCAGCGTGGGGATGCGGATCAGGTCTTGGGTCAGCGCGATCAGATCGTCGCGGCGGGCAGTGATGGCGGCATTGAGTGTGTCAGTGGTGTTCATAATGTAACTATTGGCTGGAATGCCGCCGCAGACAATGCCCGCGCGTTGCAATTGCACCGAATTGCCACAAAACGACCGCAAAGGATTGGCATCGGCTTGTTTGCAAATGCAGCGCGGTCCAAGCTCTTCAAAGTAAACATGCGCCCCGAGACGGAATTTTAGATGTCAGTGCCTTCCAGCGACCCAAAAATTGCAGTTCTTATCCCGTGCTACAACGAAGCGCAGCCAATCGTGCATGTCGTGGAAGATTTTCGTGCAGCGCTACCCGATGCAGAAATCTACGTTTATGATAATAATTCGACCGATGACACGGCCGAGGTCGCCCAAGCTGCGGGTGCAATTGTGCGCGTCGAAACGCAACAGGGCAAAGGCAATGTTGTGCGTCGCATGTTCGCTGATATCGAGGCCGATATCTATGTCATGGTGGATGGTGACAACACCTACGAGGCCAAGATTGCACCCCTTTTGATTGATAAGCTGCGCGCTGAGACGTTGGATATGGTTAGCGGTTGCCGTGTGACTGAAATTCAAGAGGCGTATCGTCCCGGTCATCGGTTCGGAAACTGGATGCTAACCGGCCTTGTCGCCCGCATTTTTGGCAAGCGCACGACTGACATGTTAACCGGATACCGTGTTTTTTCGCGCCGATTTGTGAAAAGCTTCCCTGCCTTGTCTCGCGGATTTGAAATTGAAACGGAATTAACTGTTCATGCGCTTGAATTGCGGATGCCTATCGCTGATGTCGAGACGGACTATATCGACCGTTTGCCGGGGTCTGACAGCAAGCTAAGCACAATTCGTGACGGGGTGCGCATCTTGAAGATGATCGTTTTCCTAGTGAAAGAAGAGCGGCCACTTTTGATGTTTGGCATGATCGGATTAGCGATGGGTGTTGTTTCGCTGGTCTTAGGTGTCCCCATCGTGGCGGAGTTCTTGGGCACCGGCCTTGTGCCGCGTTTTCCAACCGCAATTCTGGCTGCGTCTGTTATGGTCATTGCGGTGCTGTCTGTCATGGCAGGGCTGATTTTGGACACAGTCACGTTGGGTCGCCGCGAGATGAAGCGGATGGCGTATCTTGCATTGCCCGCCGTATCGCGGAAATAGACAGATATGTCGCCAAATATCTGGGAGCAGATCGTTCGGTTTAGTGTTGTTGGTGGCGTTGGCTTTGTTATTGATGGCACGCTGCTTTGGCTGATGATCTGGCTAGATATGAACCCCTATCTGGCGCGTGCGCTTTCGTTTCCTGCTGCTGTTGTTGTCACATGGACCCTAAATCGAAATTGGACTTTTCGTACTAGTCGCCATTCAAGCAACAAGGGTCAGTTGCGGCGCTATTTTGCCGTACAGATGATCGGAGCCCTGAGCAATTATCTGGTTTATTCGGTGTTTATTGGGCTATTTGGGTTGGCTGGAACGACGTTGTTTTGGGGCTTTGCTTTGGGGTCATTTGTCGGGGCGTTCATAAATTTTTGCGGCGCGCGACTTATTGCATTTCGGGCGCACGAGACGTGAAGTGCCGGGTTGACCATTGTGGCGGTCAGTTGGACTGTGTGCCTTCTCGACAGCAAAAATACGAGTGAGCCTTTGAAGATGCGGCAAACGACCTTTTCCTCGCGCATAGACCTAGCCTTTTGGTGTAGTCTTGCTGCTGTCGTGGCAATTGTTTTGGCAAAAGCGGTGGTTGCTGCACCGCAGATCCACGACAATTTGTCGCTGCTTGATAATGACAGCGTCATGCGCCTGATCTCGATCCAGAACTGGCTGGGTGGCCAAGGTTGGTTTGATACGGTCGAGTATCGGCTGGTGCCGCCTGAAGGCGTTCTGATGCATTGGTCGCGCTATATTGATGCGCTGATCGGCGGGCTGTTTTTGGCCTTTTCATTGGTGTTCCCGAATGATTTGGCGCTGACGATTGCTTTGACGGCCTGGCCTACCTTGCTGGCGTTGGTGCTCATTGTCGTGGTTGGATTTGGCACCCGCCGCCTGATTGGTCCAGATGCTGCGTGCTTTGCCATGCTTTGCGCCATGATGTGGCCTTTCACGTCTAATTTTTACTTTTTGCCGGGTCGGATCGATCACCACAACGTTCAGGTTTTGATGATTGTTTTGATCACATTCGCCATTATTTGGCCGGATCAACCCATCCGCTCAGGGCTTGTCGCTGGAGTTGCTGCGGCATTCGCATTGGCGATCGGTTTGGAAACACTTCCCTATATTTTGCTTGCTGGTGCTTTGCTTTTTGTACGCGCCAATCTTGGACTTAGCCCAACCGCTGACAGATTGCTGGTTGTCTTTTGTGTGTCGCTTGGTCTGGCGAGTGTCGCTTTCTGGTTGGGGCAGACACCGCAGACGCGGCTGGCATTACCAGTGTGCGATCAGCTTGGGTTGCCGGTGCTTAGCCTCATTGCAATCGCTGCAGTCGCCAGTATTTTGCCGATGCTCTTGCTGTCAGGTAGGGTGTTTCTGCGGCTTGGGCTCGGCGTCGCCTTGATTGCGCTGGGCTGCGTTGTCGCGTGGCCATTGTTGGGGCCGTGTTTGGCGGGTCCCTATGGCGCGCTCCCTCAACAAGTACAGGACATAATCCGCTTTGGCATTGTCGAGGCGCAACCCGGTTTGATTTATGCGCAGAACAACGCATTTAGTTACATCAGTATGGGACTTCCGGTTGCGGGTTCATTGGCGGTAGCGGGTTATTTTTGGCGAAGGATGGACAAAGCTAGCCGTGTTGATTGCCAGAAGCGCGACATCGTCGGCCAGCTCTTGATCCTTTGCATTATCGGCGTACTGGCATCTTTTTCCCAAATTCGCCTACTTCTAATGAGCGCGGGAGCGTTGCCTGTCTTAGTAGGCTTTGGTCTTGCTGCACTGTTGCAGCGCTATATGCAGGCGCGCACGATAGGCGACGCGGCCATGTTGATAGGCGTTGGGGTTTTGCTGATCTCTCCATCGATGCTTGAAGCGCCAATCAAAAGCGCCTTGCAAAGCGATCAGACCGTTCGGACTGCGATGGATCACAGTTGTCGCAAGGACGAAGCGCTGGCGCCATTGAACGCTTTGCCCACGGGAATCTTCCTGACCCCCATGAATCTTGGGCCAGTGTTGATGCTAAGAACCCACCATAAGAGTTTGTCCGGACCGTATCACCGTAGTCCCGCTGCCTTTGCTAACGGGTATCTGCCTTTCGAAATGCCCGAGGCGAAACTTAAATCTTACATCGAAAATACAAATGCCACGCATTTGTTGTTGTGCGGCGGAACAACTTATGATGTCGGTTTTGCGCGAGACCTAGTTGAGGGTGCAACGGCAGATTGGCTTATCCCAGTCAACGTTGACGCCGGCGACTTGATGATATTCGAAATCAAATAAAGCAGCGTGGTGTAACGTGACATTTCTTTTAGGCGTGGACACAGGCGGGACCTACACGGACGCCGTGGTTCTGGACGAAGCGGCGGATGTCGTTGTGGCGTCGGCCAAAGCACTGACTTCGCGCCCAGACCTTGCTATCGGGGTGGGCCAAGCGATTGACGCAGCCCTTGCAGGCGCAAAGGTGGCGGCTGCTGATATCGCGATGGTGTCGCTCTCCACCACTTTGGCCACGAACGCGCTGGTCGAAGGGCAGGGTGGTCGGATTGCGTTAATCGCGATTGGTTTTGCAGATGCGGATTTGGGCCGTGCTGGCCTCACAGAGGCTTTGCGTGGTGATCCGGTTATTCGTCTCGCGGGCGGTCACAACCATGCTGGAAACGAAGCAAAAATGCTTGATCTGGCTTTGTTAGAGACTGAACTGGCAAAGTTGGACGCGGGCATCACTGGCTTTGCAGTGGCCGCGAGCTTTGCCACCCGCAACCCTGCGCATGAGGTTGCCGTGCGCGACTTGATCCGTGAAGTGACAGGTAAACCAGTCAGTTGTTCACACGAACTTAGCCAAGCGTTGGGTGGACCGAAGCGCGCGTTGACGGCTGTCTTGAACGCCCGATTGATTGGCATGTTGGACCGCCTGATCACTGCCTGCGAAGGGCATCTAACCACCGTTGGTATCACGGCGCGGCTGATGGTTGTGCGCGGCGATGGAGCGTTGGTGTCTGCCAGCGTTGCGCGTGAGAAACCGATCGAAACGATCTTGAGCGGCCCCGCGGCATCGATCGCGGGGGCCAGCTGGCTGACGGGTGAAACAGACGCGCTTGTCAGTGATATTGGCGGGACCACGACAGATGTTTGCCTGCTGCGTGATGGGCGTCCAAAGATCGACCCCCAAGGCGCGCGGGTTGGTCCGTTTCGCACCATGGTCGAAGCGGTCGCAATGCGCACGTGGGGCTTGGGTGGTGATAGCGAGGTGCACGTAGTTGATGGGCTGGCTGGTGGGTTGCGGCTAGGGCCGCGCCGCTTGATGCCGATCTCGCTGGCAGCAAAACATTATCCTGAATTAGTACACGCAGCACTGGATCGTGCGCTTGCACAAGACGTGCCCTCTGCGGACGGTGGCCAGTTCGTTCTTCCGCTTTGGACAGACATGCCGCTAGGGTTGGATGCACGCGAGCAGACCGTAGTGGATCGCTTGGCGGATGGGCCGCTAAGGCTGGGTCACGCTGTGCAATCACGCATGGAAAGCCCTGCTTTGGCGCGGTTGGTCGGGCGCGGCTTGGTGATCTTGGCGGGTGTGACGCCGTCAGACGCGTCACATGTATTGGGGTTGGTTGACGCGTGGGATGCCGATGCAGCGCAAAAGGCGGTGACGCTATTTGCACGTCGCAGAACTGGCGCTGGCACGCGTATCGCCGAAACCGCGGAGGTCATGTCACGTCAGATCATCGACCAATTGACCGCGCAAACCGTTGATTGCTTGCTGCAAGCGGGCTTTGCCGAGGATGACCTGGACTGGGCAGATTCTATGGCTTTGGCCCAACATCCTTTGACCCATGCGGGTCTGGATCAGCACAAAGGCGTCATTCAAATGCAGATGTCACTGGGCGTTCCTGTGATCGGTTTAGGTGCATCTGCCGCAACATATTATGGTGCTGTGGGTGCAAGGCTTGGCACGCGCATGGTTTTGCCTGCCCATGGGGGTGTGGCCAATGCGATTGGTGCGGTCGTTGGACAAGTACGGATGCAGGCCACCGGAACAGTCACGAGCGCAGGCGAGGGATCATATGCTGTGCATTTTCCAGACGGTCCGCAGGTGTTCACAGATCGTGATACGGCGCTTTTGGCGTTAGAAACATCCCTGCAAACCGAGGCAGAAACCGCTGTGCGTGCGTCCGGAGTCGAGGAAATTCGACTATCAGTCAGCCGTGATATCTCTGAGGCGCAGATCGAGAACCGGACAATGTTCATCGAGGCGACACTGCGAGTAGAGGCAAGCGGTCGGCCAAGAATTGCGCACGATGGGTTGGGGTAAATAGTTTTTGGTATTGATCGCTACTGGTGTTAACCTTTGTCAGTCGACTTAGGATTTTTTGCATGCAACAGACCACTTTACCGCAACCCGCAAAGTTTGGGCTTTTGGGCTTCATGTTTGGCGTTGCGAGTATCGTTGTAATCCTCATTCAGTTTTCTGTGCTGTTTGAGCCGCAAGAAAAAAGCGCCGGATCGACGATTGGCGAGATCGCTGCCGAGATCAGGCTGTCTGCTGCGCGTGCATTATCTGGTGAACCTGCGCCGGAACCAGAACCATTGCCCCAAGACTATACGGGGATGATCACAATTGCGGCGCTTTGCGCGGGCGGGATTGCCGTGGTGCTTGGCGGTATTGGATTGTACCGAAACGAACCACATCGGCTGTCTTACCTAGCGATGAGCTTTGGGATTTCAGTGTTCGTCATGCAGTTTGTTTTCTGGCTGGCGCTACTGATTTGTGGTGTCGTGTTACTGGTCAGTATTATCGGCAATCTGGATAGTATTCTCGAATAGCGAGATCGTGAAACTGCGGTTTGGGATTGCGATCAACCGTGCGCTTAGCCGATCATAAACACGTCATAGCGCGTTGATTTGCCCATAATGTGATGGGTGCATGCCCGAATGCCTTCAATCGGGTCGGCTTTCGCCGGCCACTTTACGACGACGCGGTTGGTCGCATTTGCAAGCGCCACGCGCACAAGGTCAGCGGCGTCTTCATCGGTTCCAACAATCTCGCGGACTTGGCGCAGCTCAAGCTTTACTAAAGCAGAGCTTTTGCGTGGCGGATGCATTGGATCGATCAATATTGCCTCGCCACCCAGATCAGGTAGTAAATCCTTGGCGTCGCCTTTCAACAGGGTCATGCGGTCGATAATCTCGCTATAGGCCCCACCTTCTTTGGCCGCACGGTTCATGCCGTCCGTAAGCAAGGCATGCATTTTCTCTGACCGTTCAATCAATGTGACCTGCGCACCAAGAGACGCGAGCAAAAATGCATCGCGGCCAAGACCCGCTGTGGCATCAATGATCATAGGTGTTTTGCCAGCCCGCAGACCCATTGCCTTTGCCAAGTCTTGCCCGCGTCCGCCACCGAACCGCAGGCGGTGCGCAACAGCACCACTGACAAAATCGACGCGAAGCTCTGACGTTGCTTGTTTCAAAGTATCTTCATTTTCAGTTTCATGCCTGCGATGTTGATAGCGGTCCTACATCTGTAGTTTGCTTTTGCAAATATGACAAAACCCGCCGCGGCCGTCACTTTGTCGTCAGGTCGATTGCGTCAACCAGTCGCATGGGGCACAAGTCGTGAAACTTTGGACCGGACCGCATGCTTGACCGATACGCACGTCGATTGATTGATCCGCCCCTGAACCAGATCGGTGCAGGGCTTGCGACGCGCGGCTATACGGCAAACGGCGTGACGTTGATCGGGCTTGGACTAGGGTTGTTTGCAGCCCTATTGATCGCTGTTGGTGCGCCGATGTTGGCGCTTGTGCCGCTGCTAGCCAGCCGGATTGCTGACGGATTGGACGGTGCCGTGGCTCGCGCTACCCAAAAGACCGACTTTGGGGGTTATCTTGATATTGCGGCGGATTTTCTGTTCTACGGTGCGATCCCGCTGGCGTTTGTGTTGTCTGATCCGGCTGGAAATGGCGCTGCTGGCGCGTTCCTGCTGGCGTCTTTCTATTTTAACGGAACCAGCTTTCTGGGCTACGCGATTTTGGCTGAAAAGCACGGGGATAAAACCGACGCGCAGGGCCAAAAGTCGCTTTATTATTCCAATGGTATTCTGGAAGGGACCGAAACTATCGTGTTTTTCGTGATCCTTTGCCTGCTGCCACATCTGTTCACACCGCTTGCATGGGTCTTTGGGGCTTTGTGCTTTGCGACGGCTACTTTGCGGATTTACGCCGCCAAACAAATCTACACGACATAAAGGAATAACCCGATGAAACATCTCGCCATTTTGGCTGCTTTGCTGGCCCCCGTGCCGGCATTCGCAGAGACTGACCCTGCGAACTGGGGTGGCGTCACTGCGGCCTCCCAAGGTCAAACCGTCTATTGGAATGCTTGGGGTGGATCGACCACAACCAATGATTTCATCGCATGGGTAGGCGCGCGCGTCGCAGAAGACTACGGCGTCACGCTAGAGCATGTGAAGCTGACTGATACCGCCGATGCAGTGACCCGCGTGCTGTCTGAAAAGCAAGCTGGCGAAGACGACGATGGCGCGATTGATATGATCTGGATTAACGGCGCAAACTTTGCCGCGATGAAGGATGCGGATTTGCTGTTTGGTCCTTACGCCGAACAATTGCCGAACTGGGCCTTTGTGGATGTGGATGGCAAGACTGTCCAGACAGACTTTACCGTGCCAGTCGAAGGCTATGAAAGCCCGTGGGCGATGGCGCAGGTTGTGTTCATCCATGATACCGCCGATTTGGCGGAACCACTTGGATCAATGCAAGCGATCCTTGAATGGTCCCAAGCCAATCCGGGCCGTTTCACATATCCGCAGCCGCCAGATTTCTTGGGTACAACGTTCCTCAAGCAAGCATTGGTTGACCTTTTGGATGATGCGTCTGTGTTGTCCGAGCCTGCGACGGACGAAAACTATGATGCTGTCACAGCCCCGCTTTGGGCCTATCTGGATGCACTGACCCCGACCTTATGGCGGGCAGGGCGTGCTTATCCGACAACGGGTCCGGCGCAGTTGCAACTGATCGCTGACGGCGAAGTTGATCTGGCGATTTCGTTTAGCCCCGGTGAGGCGACTGCCGCGATTGCCAACAACCAGTTGCCACCGACAGCGCGGACTTTCGTGCTGGACAAAGGCACCATTGGCAACGCGTCTTTCGTGGCGATCCCTTACAATTCAGGTTCATCCGAAGGTGCGATGGTTGTCGCAAACTTCCTCATGTCACCAGAAGCACAGGCGCGTGCGCAAGACCCAGAGATTTTGGGCTACGGCACCGTGCTGAACATGGATGCCTTGTCGGCTGACGACCGTGCGCGGTTTGATGCCTTGGAGTTGGGCGTTGCGACACTGTCCCCCGCAGAATTGGGCACAGTTCAAGCAGAGCCGCACCCAAGCTGGATGACCCGTATCGCTGATGATTGGATGACGCGTTATGGTGTGTCTGAGTAGGCGTGTTAGTCCGCGCAAAATGGAGCCTCGGGGGTAACCCGGGGCCGTTTTGCTTTTGAACCGCCGACGCTTCCTGCCCGTTTTGCCGATCCTAACACTGCTTGCGATGTTGGGTCCGGTTGTTGCGGGGCTGTGGGGCACTTTGCTGCCTGCCTTTGGGCATTTGCCTGCAGCGGGACTGACCGGCCCATCGTTAGATCCGTTCCGCGACCTATTTGACTGGGCCGGGTTGCCGCGTGCGGTGATGCTGTCGCTCTCAACCGGGTTGCTTGCGACCGCGATTTCACTGGCGATTGTCGTGTTAGTCACCGCTGGCTGGTCCGGTACGCGCCCTTTTCGCGCCCTTGAACGAATGCTGTCCCCGCTATTGTCAGTGCCCCATGCGGCAGCTGCATTCGGCCTTGCGTTTCTGATCGCTCCTTCGGGGTGGCTCTCACGCCTGATGTCCCCTGGCATAACCGGATGGGATCGCCCGCCCGATCTGCTGATTGTGCAGGATACTTTGGGTCTGACGATGACCGCGGGCCTGATCATCAAGGAAGTACCGTTTCTTTTGCTAATTACGCTGGCGGCATTGGGGCAGTCTGATGCGCAGCGCAGTGTCACGATTGCACAGGCGCTGGGCTATGGGCGGGTGACCGGATGGCTCAAGACCGTATTTCCACGGGTCTATGCGCAGATCAGGCCACCTGTGTATGTTGTGCTGGCCTATTCGATGTCCGTGGTGGATGTCGCAGTCATCCTTGGCCCCAATACACCGCCGCCCCTGTCTGTGCAGATCGTCAAATGGATGTCTGATCCTGATTTGGCGATGCGCCTAGAAGGAGCGGCTGGCGCGTTATTGCAGCTTGGTCTGGTTGTTGGTGCCTTGATCTTTTGGCGGATGGGCGAAGTGGTGGTTGCCGGTTTGGGGCGGCGCTGGATTGCCAGAGGTAACCGGGGCAGGTTTGATCCGATTGTCGCCCGAGGCGCGCTGTTCGCGGGCGCTGCATCTGCACTGATAGTCCTTTTGGGACTGGTCGTGTTGGCTATTTGGTCGTTTGCCGGGTTTTGGGGGTTTCCAGACGCTTTTCCAGATCAATTCACCCTGCGTAACTGGATGCGATTTGGCCCCGGGACGTTAGAGGCACTCGGCGAAACTGCATTGATTGCCTGTACAGTCGCCAGCGTGGCTCTAATCCTGACGATCGGGTGTTTGGAGGCAGAGTACCGTTATGGTCTGTCGTTCAGTCAACGGGCTGTCTGGTTGATCTATCTGCCGCTTCTCATTCCGCAGACGGCTTTCCTGCCGGGTTTGCAAACCCTGATGCTGAGTGTCGGTGCGGATGTCGGGCGGCTACCAGTTATGCTGGCGCATCTCGTTTTTGTGCTGCCCTATGTCTTCTTATCGCTCGCTGATCCGTTCCGCGCTTGGGACACGCGGATGGGCACGATTGCGACTGCGCTGCGCGCCAGTCCCGATGGTGTGCTGTGGCGAGTGCGGTTGCCTATGCTATTGCGCCCGATCCTAACGGCATTGGCGGTTGGATTGGCAGTGTCTGTGGGGCAGTATCTGCCAACATTGCTGATTGGTGGTGGCCGCGTGGCGACACTCACGACCGAGGCTGTGGCACTTGCTTCGGGTGGCGACCGTCGGGCGATTGCGGTTTATGGATTGATGCAGACTGGGGCGGCTTTGGTGCCATTTGCGCTTGCGCTGCTGCTGCCAGCGCTGGTGTGGCGCAACAGAAGGGGATTGCGACATGGATAAGGGGCTGTCGCTGAAGGATGTCAGAATCTCCAAGGGTGGCGTGCCGCTCTTGTCGATCACGCATGATATCAATCCCGGCGAAGTATTGACCGTCATGGGCCCTTCGGGCGTGGGCAAATCAACTTTGTTGGCATTTATCACTGGAACGCTCGCACCGGATTTCCGCGCGAAGGGCGAGGTTTGGTTGGATGGCAATAACATCACCCATGCGGCACCGCACAAACGCCGTGTGGGTATTCTCTTTCAGGATGACTTGTTGTTTCCGCACCTGTCGGTCGGGGCCAATCTGGCGTTCGGATTGCAGCCGGGGGGCAATGCAGCTGAACGCCTTACCAAGATCGAAGAAGCGCTTGATGAAGTGGGGCTGAGTGGTTTCGCAGTTCGCGACCCTGCGACATTGTCTGGTGGGCAGAAAGCACGGGTGGCGCTGATGCGAATGTTGCTGTCAGAACCTTGTGGGCTGCTGCTGGACGAACCGTTCTCTCGGTTGGATGCGGCATTGCGCGCACAGGTGCGCGAGATGGTTTTCGATCGGGCAAAGGCGCGTGCGCTGCCTGTCTTGATGGTCACACATGATGCCGATGATGCGCAGGCGGCGGGTGGGGAGATTGTGACGTTGGGGGGCTGAGTGGATGACGGTGGGGCGGTACAATGCAGGACAAAGTGGACGTGAGACCATTCGCCAAATAGGCTTGAACCCGTCAAGATATTGAATTGAGGGACAAGATGACATTCATGAGTTCTAGGTTCACCATGCAGGTTTTCGGCATCTACCTAGTTGTGATTGTTGGTCTAGGGCTCATGCTTACGCCGCATTTTATGCTCGGCCTGTTCGGATTGAGCGCTGCTGAAGATGCCTGGATCAGGATGGTGGGTATGCTTGCATCAATTGTCGGAGCCTACTACCTGATCGCCGCGAACTATGATGCGCAGATAGTCTATCGATGGAGCATTCCACTTCGGGTCTACGCTGCGGGTTTCATGGTCTTGATCTTTCTTTTGGGCATGGTTCCCGCAGGAATTTTGTTGTTCGCAGCTATTGACGCCTTTGGCGCTCTTTGGACTTGGGCAGCTTTGCGGGCTCAGGGTCAGGGATGACGCCTACCCAAACGCACAGTCCGCCTTTTGCTATAGTAGTGCGAAGCGGTTCATTCTCGGTATTCCGATGAGGCAGCGATGTCTTCTAGTTCTTTGCATTGAAAGCCCGCTTCGGGCTTAAACAGGGCCTTGGTTCTTCCACCCCCGCCGTCTTGGCACCCTGACTGCCAACATTGGCTTGATCAAAGGCGATCTGAACCTGTTCAGATCCAGCGCTTCATGCACCCCCGTCACAACTTCGCCGTCAATTTGCGTTTGCACGGCAGAGCGGGAATAGAAGGGCGCGTCCAGCATGTTCAAAACTTGTTTGGGCATCACCCCGGGATCGGCGCGGGTTTCGCGCATGACTTGCCACAGCGATCTCTTGAACCTTGTACGTGGCGGTGCGTCGACGATTTTCGCCTGTCCTGCGCTGTCAAAGGCGATGGCTGTGTCCAGCGTTGATCCGTCCCGTCGCACTGCATCGTAGACGCAGGTTGCGCCCGCTTTGGTTGGGTAACGGCCCCATGTCCAGAAGCTGAAATCCTCTTCCAGTGATCGCGTGCCAAAGTTGCTGTCGAAATAGCCGTGGCCGGACCATTGCCAGCCCTTCGCCTCGAGGTCGACTTTGATGTCTGAGGAAGGTGCGAAAGGCCGCCAGACATGTGCCCCATCTGGGGTTAGTGGTAGTTCCACGTTTGTCATCGCGTGAGGTGTGATCGTAATTTGACCCCGCACGCGGCTGATCAGTGGTGGGCTGCTGATCTCGTTGATGTCGATAACCAGTTCGTTGCCGTTCCAGTGCATTGATGACGGGCCGACTTGGAAGGTATCGGGTGTGGTATGCAGCGCGTCGCGCCCACGGTCGGTCATGGTGAACCGTCCGCCCGGCCCATAAGTCGCTACGTTGATGCAGCAGTGGTTCGCGGGGTCGCGGCGCCCTGACCACGCATACCAAGGCGAAAAGACCGATCCGATAAACCCTATGACAGAGACCGCTTTGGTCCCGCAGGCGCTGATCCCGTCAACGTACCACCACGCGTAGCCATTGGGTGGGACGTCAAGGTGGAAGCATGGTCCGTCATGATCGCCGCGGCCGCGTGCTGGCCTGAGAGCGTCGCCATCGGCACCCCCGCCCCCGGATGCGCCCCGCCCCCGCACAGGTACAGTCCCGGCACTTTCGTCCGTGCTGTCGGGCGTTTGAAGGCCGCCATCATGCCATGCGGGCTCCGCCCGTAGAGGGAACCGAGGCTCGCGGGGAACAGCGTGTCGAACTCCTGTGGAGTCGTCAGCGTTGCTTCCTTTGGCGTTGGACTGAACGTCAGACCGAAGTCCCGGAACCGGTTGAGTACTTGTGTCTGACATGGTGGTTTTTCCTTGGTCGGGTCGCGCAGGACGGGTGGCGCGTTCATGATAATTTCAAACCTTTGCATGGCGTCGGGGGCTGCCTGCCCATGGTCTTGGGCACAAAGGTAGAGCGTGGCATCGGTGGGCACTTCGCCTTTGGCAAGTGCTTGGAATTCCGCCTTCGGATCATGCCCAAAAAAGACGGTGTGATGTGCAAGGTCAACGCCGCTAGGTATGGCCGCAAAGGCATGCACCATGGCGGATAGGCTGCGTGGTTCGGTGTGTGATGGGTTGACCGCCGACTTTGCGTTGTCACCCAATAGGCCGGTCGCCAAAGCGCGGGGATCGCCGTTGAACAGAACGATATCTGCGGGGATATGCCGCTGATCTGTTTGGACACCATTGATGCGCCCGTTCTGCCGCGTGATGCGTGTCGCGGTGGTGCCGTAATGGAAGGTTGCGCCGCGCGCTTGCGCCAGTTCTGCGATGGTCTGTGCCAGTTTGTGCATTCCGCCCGAGACGGACCAAACCCCTTGTGCCTCTGCCTGCCAGATCAGCGACAGGATTGCTGGCGATGCATAGGGCGACCCGCCAACATAGGTGGCATAGCGGCCAAAGAGCTGGGCCAGTTTTGGGTCGCTGAACGACCGTTTGAGCAAACCTGCGAGGGTCAGATGTGGGGCCATGTCAGGGAGCA
>ENA-OQVM01004542-OQVM01004542.1-marine-metagenome-genome-assembly--contig:-NODE-4542-length-14071-cov-24.956481_pt1 | contig 14071 bp, 13 predicted proteins | sample MGYA00237776_ERZ505498 | MGnify/ENA primary metagenome ERZ505498 (study PRJEB26159, sample SAMN06265151) | marine metagenome | isolation source: Helgoland LTER site | place: Germany:Helgoland, sampling... | reverse complement strand
TATAGCAACACTAATCCGAATCCAAGTTTCCAAACCACATATCAAATTGATGCAACACACAGCATTTATGATTTCAAGTGGTAGGATATAAAGCAATCAAACGAAAATTTGTGGACTGAATTACATCCTCAAAAGATTAAAAAATGGAGAATAAAAATAAGGGCTTGGAGCCTAGGTTCTAAGCCTGTTTTCCTATTTGATATAAACGGATCAGGGTTTTGGTGTGGGGCTTGTAGGGGGTGCTGTCAGACGAATGAGAACTCGCATCGGATTGCTGGCGCAGCCTGAATTTATGCGAGTTCTCATTCGGTTGATAGCTCGAAAGTGACGTTTGCAGTCAACGTTAACAAGATGCTTTGGTAAGCCGATATTCAAACGGATGATTGCGGTACTGGTTAAAAACAGGCGTAATGCACAAAAAATTCAGCCTTCCACTGGCAACAACATTTGGTAAGGCAGCAGTGCGCTTCCAAGCGATCTTGCGTGTATGCCAACTTCGCAGGGTATAACTTCAACTTTGCGGATGCCCCTTTGATCGTATTCGTTTAGTGCGGCGTTTGTCGCCGCAACTAGACGTTGCCGAAGCGGTGGCGATAGGCTCGTGTCCAGAATAATCCCCTCTGGGTCAATAAATACTTGTCCGCCCATTGCTGCGAACGCGATCGCGTCTGCAGCCTTGGTTTGCCATTCCGCAAATAGGTCTTTGGCTTCGGGGATAAGTTGCCCAGAGTACAGGCTATTAACATCGAATCCAGCGGCAGTCATTGCATCCTCTAAGATATGAATCGATGCATAGTCGAGCAATTGGTTTGTTTTTCGTTCGCCGGACAGGTGGGTTGGTAGCGAGCCAATCGCACCTGCATTGCCTGCAAGACCTTCAAAAACCTGATCTCCGAAGGCAAGCCCACCCCCTATAAATGTACCAACGTAAAAATATACAAACGAGCTTAGGTTTCGGCCACCGCCCAGTCGTAGTGAAGCAAGGCAAGCAGCATTTGCATCGTTCATTTCTGCGACCGGAGCGTTCAATGCAATTTCTAAGTCTTCACGAAGGTTTGCATGTTCCCACTCAGCCATTGCACCTTGCGGCGCACCCGTAGCTGTTTCCCAGCTCCATAATGCATCAGGAATAGCGAGACCGACGCCTTGCAGAGATTTTGATTTCTCTAAAGGAAGTTCAGAAATAAGCGTTTTTGTAAGGTTGATCAGATCATCCCGCAACGTATTATAAACTGGATAATCATAGCGAAGTGACCGATGTTCGATAATGGAATAGTCTAGTGCCATCGTGGTGACTTCGGCTGACCTTCGTCCGACTTTGATTCCAACCGACACCGCCCCTAAAGGATCGAGCCGATAAGGGGTTGAGGGTTGGCCCACTTTGCCCCGAACAGATTTCCCTGCTTTCAGCATGCCCTCTTCAACAAGTCGATTGACAATCACGGTCGCAGATTGGGCTGACAGCTTTGAGGCTCGGGCGATTTCTGCCTTGCTCAATTCACTGTTTCGCCTAACCAGGTCTAGGATCAGCCTTTCATTAAAAGGACGGATTTGAGCATTATTTCCTTTAGGTTGTGACATAAGGTTCACTTTGAAACTCCTAGATGTAGCTGGCGCCTTCGTGAACGCCTTGATCAACACCAGTTATCATTGCGACAACATCATTACCAGCCGCAGTTTTTGCGTCTAGCACACCCGCAATCCGACCACGACGGAATACAACTATCCGATCCACAAGGTTGAATACTTGCCGCAGGTTATGGGATACGATGATCACTGGCACGCCTCGTTCTTTAAGGCCACGAATGATGTTTTCCACTCGGGTGGTTTCTTGGATGCCAAGTGCAGCGGTGGGTTCATCCATTACGATCAACTTTGACCCCCAACCAGCCGCACGGCTAATGGCGACGCATTGGCGTTGACCGCCAGACATGCCTGCGACAGGTTGTCGAACGTCCGGGATTTTAACGCCAGTTTCTTCCAACAATTCGGCAGATCGCTTGGCCATGGCCTTTTTGTTTAACCAAGACAGTGGGCCAAATTCAAACATCACTTCCTCACGACCAAGGAAGATATTCGTAGGTACGTCCAAATGGTCAGCAAGGGCAAGATTTTGATAAACCGTTTCTATGCCGTGATCACGGGCTTCTTGCGGAGATCGGAAGTTAACGGACTTTCCATCTACGTACACTTCGCCGGCTGTTCGTTGTTCAACACCGGTGATGTTGCGAACAAAGGTTGATTTGCCAGCGCCGTTGTCCCCAACAATTGCAACATGTTCGTCTTCGAACATCGTAAAATTTGCATCGTTCAAAGCTTGGACGCCACCATAGTGCTTCGTTAAGCCTATGGTTTCCAATATTATTTTTCGATCTTTCATGGCGATCTCCAGGTGCATTAGTTGAACTTGTATGGTCATCCATAGGGTCTCTAGCGGGTAAGTCAATAAATAAATCATGTTGATTTAGTTATTGACAGTGGAGCAGAATCATCGTTTCTTGCAGCAATCATCATAGCGCCCCTTTAGTTTGGGCGCATGTTATCTGGGAGGAAATACAAATGAAAATTAAGTCAATTTTTACCGGCGCAGTAATAGCAACACTTGTTGCTGCCTCTTCTGCTTCGGCGCAGGATGTAATCGGTTATATCACCAAATCTGCCACAAACGCAGGTTGGATGATGATCAACCAAGGCGCACAAGATGCAGCCGAAGAAGAAGGTGTCACACTAGTTTCCGTAGGTCCTGCTTTCCAAGGCGATCTATCAAGCCAGTTGGAAGTATTTGAAAACCTTGTCGCTCAAGGTGCAAAGGCCATTGGCGTAGCGCCTGTGGACAGCGCAGGTATCGCGCCAGCCGTGAACGACGCGATGAATGCGGGTATCCCCGTGATTGCCATCGATACAGGCGTTTCTGGCGCTGACGTTACTTCTTTTGTTGCGACTGACAATCAGGCTGTAGCTAAGGTGCAAGGGTCCGTAGCTGCGACGTTGGTGGCTGATGGTGATGCGATCATCTACGTTACTGGCAACCAAGCGCAGTCTACTGGGCAAGAACGTCGTGATGGTTTTATGGCTGGTTTCACAGCTGCGCGTCCGAACAGCGAAGTTATCGTTGTGCCGACAGAATGGAACTCTCAGCAGGCTCAAGAAGGCGTCGAAGCGATCTTGAACAGCCGCGACGATATTAAAATGGTCGCCAACGCCTGGGACGGCGGCACGATGGGTGCAAAAGCTGCTTTAGAAAACTTGGGTTACGGCGCAGGTGATGTGAAACTAGTGGGCTTTGACGGTGCGTCTGACGCGATTGTTGCAATGGACGCAGGTTGGGTTCACGCGAACACAGCACAGATGCTTTACCAAATGGGTTACCAAGGCATCAAAGCAGCAGCTGCTGCTGCACGTGGCGAAGATGTTGCAGGTCGTATTGACACAGGGTTCTTCTTAGTGACACCAGAAACATCCTCAGTCTACAAAGACATGGTTGGCATTAAATAACCTATTGCTTTCAGGGCGGGTTGCGTAGCGTAGCCCGCCCTTATTGCATTCAAATTTTAACAAGTAAGGACCCAGACATGGCCGATGCCAGCAATCCACTCCCAAAGTCTAAAATAGCGCCTCAAGATCAATTTATTTTATGGATGGTCCGGTTTTTTCGTGCCGAATGGTCCGGAGCCTTGCTGGCAATCATTGTACTTGGTATCGCGATTGAAATCGCGACCCCCAATACATTGTTTTTCCGCCCTTCAAACCTGATGACCATCATGAACAACTCGGCCGCGATTGGTATTGTCGCCGCAGGCATGACTTTAGTCATTCTGACGGCTGGCATTGATCTAAGCGTTGGATCGGTAATGGGTATGACGGCGGCGCTTACGGGATATGTCGCCAGCTTTTGGGGCTTTCCGCCTTACCTGGCAATCATGACTGGCCTGGCAATTGGCATGGCTGTGGGGGCGTTTAACGGCACACTTGTTGCTTATTTTGGGATGCCTGCCTTTATTGTCACCCTTGCAGGTTTATCTATCTGGCGCGGGTCAGGTCATCTAGCCACAAGCGCACAAGCAACGCCAAAGCTGCCAGAAACGTTCGATACATTCGGGCGATACAATCCATTTTCTGCCTTGCGTGATGCTTATAAAGAGGGTGAACTGACGGGCTTTTCACAAACCCTGGGTGCATTTATTGATGACAACTGGCTGAACTTTTTCCGCACGTTTCAGATGTCGATGCTTATTTTCATTGGATTTTTCATCATCATTGCGATCCTGATCGCAAACACCCGCTATGGTCGCTATGTCTATGCCATTGGCTCGAACGAACCTGGTGCACGGCAAGCCGGTATCAACACCAAACTCTATACGCTTATTACCTATATGATCTGCTCCTTCTGCGCAGCGTTGGGGGCGTTATTGTTCCTGGGCCGTGCACCTTACGCCAAGTCTGATTATGGCCAGATGTGGGAACTTGATGCGATTGCAGCTGTCGTTATTGGCGGGACTTCACTGTTCGGCGGCCGTGGTTCGCTGTGGGGCACGTTTATGGGCGTGATCCTTTTGAAGCTGATCAATAACGGTCTTACTCTAGCCCAACTAAATACATTTTGGCAGATGGTTGTGACTGGTGGGATCATCCTTGTTGCAGTCGGTATCGACATTGTTCGCCAATCCAAAGACCCACGAGCAGTGCGCAAACTGTTGGCGGGTGTCGGCGCGTTCATGGCGTTCTTGTCACTCATGACACCCGCTTCCATATGGTTAAGTGCAAAAATTGGGATAATCGAACACAATGCATCCGTCGCGTTGCGTGAAATAGGAACCTCTTTGGCACCGGGTCAGAACTCGCGCCTGTTATCGCCTGCCGATGTTGACGCTTATCAGGCCGCGGCATCCAGCACAGCGTTTGGGTCTCTTTTGCTGGCCATCCTAACAATTGTCACTGGTGTGATGATTTTCCGAACCACAAAGACTGCAACGCTGATTTTAGCGGCGGGTTTTGTCTTGATGATTGTTCCGGTTGTCATTATGGGTTACCAAATAACAGCACCGTTCCTAATTCTGGGCGCGGTCGCGATTGCAGCTTCAGCATTTGTGGGAAAGATCTTTGACCGTGCCAGAACACTCCAACCAACAGGATAAAAATCCACCGCTATTTGCCATTGGGGGTGAAAATTTGATTGATCATGTAACAAATGACGGTCAGGTTACAGCCAGGGTTGGTGGATCACCTTTTAACGTGGCTATGGGACTTGGACGGCAAGGGGCCAATGTCCGCTACATCTCGCCCATATCCAACGACCCTTGGGGTGGAAAACTTGCGGCGGGTTTGGAAGATGCGGGCGTAAATCTTACTGGGACGCGGGTGAACTTGCCGACAACAATGGCACGTGTCGAAATAACAGACGGAATTCCGAGTTATCGCTTTGAGAGGGAAGGCACAGCTGAACGCGATATCACCTTTGAAGGTCTGGTTGATCAACTGACCGAAGCATCTGCGCTTCACACTGGATCACTTACCTTAACGAAGGGTGATGACGCAGGCATCTGGGAACGTGTTCTCGCTTATGCTTTTGACGCCGGACTGTTCGTATCCCTTGATCCAAACGTTCGGATGTCTGTGATCGAAGATATTCAGAACTACCGCGAGCGCATCTTTCGCATCGTCCAAAAAGTATCTATGATCAAACTAAGCGACGAGGATTTGGCCGACCTGTACCCGGATCAAAGTCTTGATGATGCGCTTTGCGAATTGTCGCAACATTCCTCTGCAGCACTGATTGTCCTCACAATGGGCCCGTTAGGCGCTCTTGCGATTACGAAGCACCATCGCGTTCAAGTCGATGCAGCACCCGTTGAAAACCTGATGGATGCGATAGGTGCGGGCGATACCTTTGCGGCAACACTGTTGACGTCACTTGCAGAAATGGATTGTCTATGCTCTGAACGTATAAATGCGGCAACCGAAGATGAGGTTAGGTCGCTGCTGACGCAGGCTAGCGTGGCCGCTGCAATCAACTGTGGGCGAGAAGGCTGTGATCCGCCAACACGTGCGGAACTAATGGAAACGGTTCTATAACCATGCCCCTCGATCTTTACCTTGATACTGCCGATGTTGCTGAATGGGACACACTTATGCCCATCGGCATGTTCAAGGGGATAACGACTAACCCGCTGTTGGCACACCGCGCAAACCTGTCCTATCCGCAGATCAATTGGGCGGATATGGCCCAGCGCGCAGCTGACTTGGGTGCCTTGGAACTCCATGCCCAAGTCTTTGGCTCACCCGAAACCTATCGCCCTTGGGCTGAGGAATTGATGACAGCCGGGCAAAAAGCAAGTATTCGAACTGTGGTGAAAGTACCGTTGGTTGAGCCTGCTATCCGTCAGGTCCCAAAGCTAAAGTCAGATGGATGCCCAATCTTGATGACCGCCTGCTATGACGCAAAACAGATGTTTGTCGCGACGGGATTGGGCGCAGATTACATCGCACCATACTTTGGCCGAATGTTAGAGGCTGACTTGCCTGCGTATGAAATGATCCGTCAAATGCTCGCCATTGGCTCAGGATCAGGCACACGTGTTTTGGTAGCTTCACTGCGTTCAACAGATCAAATGAACAAGCTGGCGGAAATTGGCTGTGATTGCTTCACGATTGCCCCCGATATCGCGTGGGCGTTACTAGAAGATGAAAGAGCACAAGCAGCATATTGCGACTTTGAAACAGTGAGCCAGGCTTTGTCAGAGTAAAGCATCTTTAAGCTGGCACGCTAATTTGTCGCGTACATTGATGATAAAAAACTCCGCATTTCGCTACTTCACAACAAGCCCAGAGATTTTTCGCCTTGCTGTAATGCATGCTTTTTCAGATTAAACTCGGTTGAAGTGGGCAGGGCGGTTTCGTAGCCTTGCCGTATGACAAAACGCTCTCGATTCCGGTACTTTAAAACGAGCCCGGGTTTCTTAATCATCTTGCTTAGGCCCGTGGTCCGGGCGCCGGGAACCAAGAGCTACGGACAATAGAGCACGCTCTTACGTCCTGCCTATAGTGCTTACTTATCTTAGTTGGCATTGGATGGCTTTGCTCGGTCCGTGGGCCAACGGCAAGGGTTACTTGGCCTAATCGCTACAGTTTAACCGCAGGACCATGGACCGGCCCCCCATCATAAGGCCCCGCGTCTCGGACCACGGCCCATTAGTATTAGCCTTGTAGATTCATTCGGAGGTAATTTTGTTTGGCAACGCCTCTTCTAATCATGCTTCAATTTCAAGCTCAATCGAACCGCCGCTTTTGCTGAGTGGCGCCAATTATTGAGCGCATAGATTCAGGCTTCTCTAGCAATCCGGTGCGAGTTCTCATTCGTCTGACAGCAGCGTTTCCGCGACTCTGGGGATGCTCAGAGGCAAAAGATACTTGATCCGCAGGCCTGATCAGGCGATCTTTGCGTCAGATGGCAGGCCACTTGGGGAATATCGGTCCAGAACCGTGGCGCAATGAAACCGTTCTTTTGCGCATCCCGCTCTCGACATCTCGAACTGTCTTATGCCGTCTTACTCTTTCAATTAAACGAAATCCGTAATCAACTGCGACCAGTCATAAAAAGGCACACCAATGAAACTTTTCGCGCTTGTTGCTTTGACCATGTGTGCATTCGCGGCAAATTCGGTTCTGAACCGGATTGGGGTTGCGTTACAGGGCATGGAGCCGCTGGACTTTGCGACGGTCAGAACTGCCGCTGGTGCTGCGGTGCTGTGGCTGCTGATTAGCCTGCGAAAGGCCCCACGCCCACCCGTTTTTACCGCCAAACGCGCTGCAGGTGCGGCTGCACTTGCAATCTACATGGTTGGGTTTTCGTGGGCTTACATCACGCTGGATGCAGGGCTAGGCGCACTGATCTTGTTTGGCGTCTTGCAGATCGTGGTCTTTGGCTGGACCGTGATCGAAGGCAGAAAAATCCCTTTGCTGCGTTGGATCGGGGCCGCAATCGCGCTGACTGGACTTTGCGTTTTGCTGTGGCCCAGCGGTGCGGCATCAGTCAACTTGGGCGGGGCAATATCGATGGCGACAGCAGGCATGTCTTGGGCCGCCTATACGCTTTTAGGCCGCGCAGAAGCAGACCCGCTAGGGGCAACAGCAAGCAATTTCCTGCTTTGTATGCCGCTCGTCGCTATAGCAATGGTCTGGGTCGGTTCAGGAACCATGCCATTGAACGGCATCATGACGGCCATTATCGCGGGCGCGATCACCTCCGGAGTTGGCTATGCAATGTGGTATCAGGCGTTGCCTTCGTTGCCGACGACCATTGCCGGAATTGCGCAGTTGAGCGTTCCCGTCATTGCCGTCACAGCAGGCGTCATTTTCCTGAAAGAGCCGCTGACGCTGCGACTTGTGATTGCGGGCGGACTGGTCCTTGGTGGTATCGCAACATCGTTAACGGCGCGACGTTAGGTTTTCTAGGGTACTGTCAGATTAAACTTGGTTGAAGCGAGCAGGGTGTATTTGTAGCATCCGCAAATGACAAAACTCTCAACCATTCCACAGCACCAACTCAGCATCACCTGTGGCCTCTGTAAGCACCACACGCTTCTAGAGGTAGCAAACCTGATCGCTGTCGTTGGAGGCGATACCACAGCCCACGAGGTACGACAGAGGGCCAGATGCCATAACTGTGGCGTGAAGGGTAACAACACGTATCGCTGGGTAAATTGAGCAAATGCAGTGCATGAAGGAAAATCTCAGCGTCACTAGACAAATATTACTATGATAGCATAGTAAATCTCGTCTAAACTATCAGTATGATCTTTCGGCCTATATATTTGCCATTGAACGAAGCTGCATCAGGCTTGGTGTTAGATCTAGCTAAAGAACTTGGCATTTCGGTATCTGGCAAAACAGGCAAGAAATATACGGTATTGCTATCGTCATTCATATTCTGCGCCCAGAACCTAGACAGTGACCATCTTTTACAATGGCCTACTGGGAACGAAAGCAAATCCCAGCGAATTTATTCGCTTTATCCAGCAGTTGGCTTGCCAACTATTCATAACGTCCGACGTTCCCTGATTACTGCAGGATATATCGAAGAATATGATTGGGGTGATCAACCATCAGGTTTAGCTGGCCTCAGTAATGCAAACGCACAGGAGCTAATGGGCATGAGTGCTGGCATGAAGAAGCCAGCTACCACCTACAAAGTTGATTTCGAACGACTACAAAAAGATGAACGCTTCTACTCCGCTTCATTTGTTGATGCGCTGCAACCGTATGTTCTCGTGAATGAGGAAGAAACATATAGCGCCAGATTAGAACGCAAAGCGCAGCACATCCGTTCTCCAAAGATGGCTATTACAAAGACAAAGAAAGTATTTGGCGCAAAATACTCTGCATCGATGCGGCACGTAAGAGAAATGAATGCATTCTGGTTACAACATCCTCTGATGTTACCGTCACAAAGTCATATGCCAGCAAAATACTACGCATCCGCCAAGCGAATATATCATAATGGAAGCATGGAGAGTGGTGGTCGTTGGTATGGTGGGTGGTGCAATCTTAGATCAGAAGAACGTTTGCATTTGCGTATAGATGACGAACCCATCTGTGAGGTGGACCTAAACGCATCACAGGCTTCTCTGTTCAGCGCACTAATGGGCATACCAATGAATGTAGGCGAAACTTGGGAAGATGCCTATGCTTCTGTTGTAGAGCAGTTACGAACCCAACAGGACCCATCTCTGCTCCGTGATAAGGTGAAGCAGGTCGTTGTCGAAATGATAGGCAGTGGAAACGCTAATCGTAACAGACCAGCATCATTGACAGATAGCCTATTCAATAAGACTGCAGAATCCATTGATCAGTACAAAGAAATTAGAATTGCTGTACTTGAGGTATTTCCTGCGTTGCACATGTTAAATGGAGATTATCTAAACTTCAGTGGATTTTTATCGTTTCATGAAGCCAATGTCCTTACACAAAGCCTTCTGTCGCTAAAACGCAAAGGCATTGTTGCCTATGGGGTTCACGACTGCATAATCGCCAAACAGACAGCAGTGCATGAGACAATTGATACGTACAGAAATGTTATTGAGGAATACGTACTGAAACATCAGAAGTTGAATAACTTACCAACCTTGAGAACAAGCGTGGCTTTAGGTGTAGAGCAGTTAAATGGCATTAAGAAGAAGTATGCTGGTAGGTACTATTAGGGGATGTAGCTATGTTGATATATGTACTTACTCGTGTTTGAGTGTGTGTGTGTTGTTCTCCTTTCTATGTATATAGCACAAATACATATTATTCATTTATTACAATATTTTAATTTAAGATTAATGAGGTCCACCCAATAATGCCGAGTATTGGTTTACGCAAAACAAATAGCCCAAGACCAACTCAATGATCTTGGGCACTTTTGGGGTTTATGTAGGGTGATGCTCGACTTGGGCACTAGACCCACCCAAGGGCCTCACAGAGCCTTTCAAGACCTATTCAGCGTCTACTTTACTAAAGATAGCATCCCGTTTTTTGATGGCATCATCCAAAGTATTGCAGGTCCATCGCCTTAGTTGCCCATTAACCCTTTTCTGCACTCTGTACTTTGCCCCATGCCGCTGAATGCCCTTCATATTCACCTGATGGGTTTTGACGCCACCAATTGAGGCAAACCACTCATCGTAGATGTTGTAATGAGTGACGGGAATTGAACCGTCTTGGTACATGTCAAACTCAGCACGTAGACGTTCAAGGTCTGCATAGGTTGCACTGTGCAATCTTGCCTTAGCGGCTTTGTATGCTGTGCTGTTCTGAGGGTAAGGACATTTCAAATTGAACCAATGTAAGTGGGGGTTACTTATCGCCATTTTTCAATGACTCCACTACTCCCTCACCGATCCAATAGATTGCTGTGTGCTGGGTCCTAAGAACCACGTTCAGTACATATCGTGCCTCAGCTTTTGCCAAAAACTGCATGAAGCTCATGCTGTGACCAAAAGTGCGAAGCTCTGATGTATTGTATTCGTCTACCTCAAGTTCAAGATTTTCAGTCTCCATATAAGCAATCAACGCTGCAAATATTTTATGCTTGTCTCCATGCAATGCAGACCGTCTGATTGGAACGGTATCAGTGGCATACAATATACCAAGAATGGTTTCCGTCTTTTCGTTGAAACCTGATGAACCAGTATCAATCAGAAGTTCAGCTTTTGCCAAAGCTTCAGGTAAAGTGGTTTTGCCGGTGGGTTCATCAGTTTCTGGTATGGTATCGGGATCAACCATGAAAAAGTTTGGTGAACCTGATGTTCGTAGGTCCAGTTGCATCTGTTTCTGTGTATTCAGAGAGTAATATGCATATGGATTAATTTTGCGAAGACGTTGGTACATTGGAAACGTACGAAGGTCTTCTTGGATGTCAGAATCCAAGGAATAGCTCATAATAAAGCTCCTCTATTTTAAAGCAGATTTTTGGTAAGGGTGCGCTGTAAATTATGGCCGTTAAAGGCAAATACACTGCTTGCCAATATGCACAGTTTTATCATAAAATATTGTAAAATCAATATTTTACGCTAGTTTTTATTGGAGTTTTTGACAATAAAACAGTGGATTTATTTTGCTTATCCATTATCGGGCTACAACATTAAACAAACACAATTTTACAGGATAGCCCATAAAACAAACATCCTAAAAACAACAAAATTTCTCAGTTCTAATTTTTTTCCCACGGCCAAGCAACTGTAGTAAATTGCTCTAACATCGATTTTCTTTTTTCTGGATCTATTTCAATTTCAGAGGAGCTAACTTCGGCTTGAGATTGCTCAAAATCTTGATCACTAAGTTCATCGTTATTTTTGTTATTTGTCCATAGGTTCGCAAACACATCGGCCAATCCAGATTTTTTAGTATTGTCATCGGTTGCTGCCCGATCATTGCCATCGCGGAGACCAACTTGGTCAGCCTCTTTTTTTCCAAGATTAAAAAACGATCCTTCGAACAAAACGTATTTACCATCGGCGTTCTTCTTAAAGGTGATGCCCTTAGGGGATGGGTTATCGCTTTTTTCTTCTATCGAGGCAGCGTCACCATGGTTATTGAGTTTTGTTTTGTCCATGCAGCCCAATAGTAAAAAAATAGAGGTGATAAAAATTATATTTTTTTGATACATGGAGTACTCCTCATATTCCAATCAAACCGCCGCAACCATAAAATTGCATTCTTTTCAGAACACGTCTAGATACATAACTGATAGAGATTCCAGCTTTTCACCACTACAAAGCAAAAAATGCCGTCAATTAAAACAATTAAATTTCTGGCTTGCGTGACCCATATCTTTGCGCCGGCGGGAAGTTTTCTATGTTTATGGATCGATAATTTGAAAACCCCTCAACAAACCCTGATCTGTGCAACAGCCCATATACATATACCCGTATACCCCCATGGCCCCTGCATACCCCTATGCAACAGGAGTAAATGACAACCGACTTTCCATTTGGCTAATTTAAAACAAGTCCCTGTCTTGGCCGCCCAAACTTCTTACGCCAATAATAATAGGTTTTCTCCGAAATCCCTGCTTGGCGACACGCGCTCACAACATCCAACCCATCATGTAAATGAACATCAATCTCGCGTAATATCTTTAGCGTATCCTCATCCAAATACCATTTCCGTACCATCCTGCGTAACTCCCTTGCAAAACAGATAGTTGCACAGTTTTAGGGGGCCAAGGCAGTACAGGAATGCCACCTTTACTCACGCCTCAATTTCAAGCTCAATCGAAGCGTCGCTCTTACTAAGTGGGATCAATTATTGAGCCCATAGATTTAGACTGTAACAGCAATATGACGCGAGTTCTCATTCGTCGGACAGCAACAACCGGCACCATATGCCTACTTTTTAGAGTGCTTGTTTAATAGAATCTTTCGCTTAAAATTTAATCAAAAAACCAAAAAATAGATAAAATCCATTGCCGCCTAATCCGATCCTTGTTCGCCAAAAGAATCCCAGTCACACTAAAAAAACCTAAGCGTGCAGAGGACTGAACTATAAAACATCTTTCCCTAGACAGAGAAGGCATCCTTCAGCGCGCGCGCGGGACACTAAACATAAGCGCGGTGTCTGCTGATGGAGATGAGTCGCGCTTGAAAGATCTACGCCAACAAGGTTCCTATCGTGCCATCTTTCCGCGTCCGATCAAGGGCAGGATCGAAGCTGTAATAATTAACACAGCAGGTGGCATCACAGGCGGTGATATATTCTCAACTGAAGTCACTGCCAACAGTCACACCAAGATCAGCGTCACGACTCAAGCGGCTGAACGCATTTACCGCGCTTCAAATGCAATAGCAGGATCGATGCAAACGCGGCTCAAAGTGAAGTCGAACGCGCAACTTTATTGGCTGCCTCAAGAAACTATCCTGTTTGAAGGCTCCCGCTTGTGCCGGCGCTTAGAAGTTGAAGTCACAGGGGATGCAAAGTTCCTAATGGTCGAGCCACTCGTCTTTGGTAGAGAGGCCTCTGGAGAAATCCTCCAACATTGCTCGCTGGACGACAGAGTTTGCATTACCACTGAAGGAACACCAATTTATGTTGATCGCGTTAAACTGGATGGCGACATCGCATCTATCCTGAAGCGGCCTGCAGTCGCAGCTGGCGCATGTGCGATGGCTAGTATTGTTCTTGTCGATCAAATGGCCAAAGCGATGATTGATGGCATACGCGCCCTGCTTCCTTCCTCTGGTGGGGCAAGTCTTTTGGCAGACAACATCCTCGTTATTCGGTTGCTTTGCCCTGACAGCTTCGCGCTGCGCACTGCCTTGCTCCCGATCCTGACATATCTAACCCACAACGCAGTTCCCAAAAACTGGAGGCTATGACCGATGCATTTGACCCCACGTGAAAAAGATAAACTTCTGGTTGCAATGGCTGCCGAAGTAGCACGCAAGCGGCTCGCCCGTGGTGTGAAACTAAATTATCCAGAGGCCATTGCATTGATTTCTGACGCTGTTGTTGAGGGCGCGCGTGACGGGCGCTCTGTCGCAGACATGATGGAGAGCGGTGCCCATGTGATCACCCGTGATCAATGCATGGAGGG
>ENA-OQVM01004541-OQVM01004541.1-marine-metagenome-genome-assembly--contig:-NODE-4541-length-14077-cov-5.196214_pt1 | contig 14077 bp, 11 predicted proteins | sample MGYA00237776_ERZ505498 | MGnify/ENA primary metagenome ERZ505498 (study PRJEB26159, sample SAMN06265151) | marine metagenome | isolation source: Helgoland LTER site | place: Germany:Helgoland, sampling... | reverse complement strand
GATGTTTTATAAACGAAATATGGTATTTGTTCCTAAATAATTTAATTTTTGATGAATGGCTGCTTATTTAGCTCCTAGGGAATTTTCTTCTTATAGGCTACCGCAGGACTTAGTACGAAAGTCTGCAAGAATAATGTAATCGCAATCAAGTCCATTAAAACGACACAAGTTCAACCCCTCATAAAGCGGTGATTATATCTAGTCCGGTTATTACTTTTGTAAACCGAGGACTAATATCTCTCGCCTTAATAGGGAATAAAAATAAATGCGTGTATAGCTTTCAGAAATACGAGCCTACTCACACCATAGAATTCCGCATCGGCTGAAAAGCAATAAGTTAGATTTAATTATAAAAAATTTAGTAAGCCCAAAAAAGAAAGGCCATACTATGAAGCGTTCTAATAGACCATATAAGATAATATCCGCTCAAAAGTACCTCCACCTATCTTTCCTCGCTGAAACCATAACGCCGAACCAAAAGCCAAATAACCGACAACACACACCCAAATAGCATTCCAAGAATAGAGATAAGCGCGCGCTTAGGCTTAGACTCCTCCTCTGGAACCATTGCCCTACTGACCGTTACGAAAGCATATTCGGGGCTCGCCTCAGCCAACATTTTCGACTTTGTCTGCTCTTCGATAATCTGATAAAAGACTTCACGCATATCAGCGATTGCGGTTTTCTCAACCTGAGCTGTGAGGTATTCGATGTTTCGATTGACCTGCTGTAGCTTCCGCTCACGCATATAATCGTTAATTGAGCGGATAAAAAGCTCAACCCATTGTTTGGCTAGATATGGCGAATAATACTCAAGACTAATAGTTATTAGGCCCGTCGTTTTGTCCTGAGACACAGCGACCTTTTTGTCAAACTCCTCAAACAGCTCCCAACTACTGGGTGAGCGTTGCTTGTTACTATCTTCATCGTCAATCTGCCAGGTCTTAGACTCGGCATCATAGAGCTCATCATCCAGCTTGAGACTATTAGAAGCCTTATCCCACCCCTCCCCTGCATACACCGGGATCTGCAAGTTATTAGATTCAATAAATTCTTCGATAAAGCCCCAGGACTGCATGATCTCCATAGCCTCCAATGTTTCTGTGTTTTCACCAGGCCCGATATTAATACCGGCGAGAGAGGCTAGCCCGCCAAGCTGACCAGCCATATTGCCTAATGCGGATCCGCCGGACTCTGCCGGTGCAACGACAGCGTAGGACTTGTATTCATTGGCGAGGCTTAATGCGTAGATTACGGAGATGACTGCAAACAAGCTTGTGACAGCAGCAATGAGTTTCTTGCCAGCCCAAAGGACTGAGAATAACTCTCGCAAGTCGATCTCATCATCATAGTTTTGCGGCGTTTGAATCTGGTTTCGCAATGTCTTTCCTTTGAAGTGGTTTATACCTTGAATACCAAGGCTAATTCATAGTTTATGGGGTTCGGTTTTGCCAATAATGGGCTAGTTTATTTGGCTTAGTTGGGTGCCATTCTGGGGGAGGTCCCTCGACTTCGCTCGGGATGACAGAATATGACGCTCGGGATGACAGGATAGGTGCTCTGGATTCCTTGCGTGAGTTTCTCCATTAGAGAATACGGCTGTCATTCGCAATACCACTCTACGGTTTTAACAATTCCGCTCTCGAAGGTCTCTTGGGGCTGCCATCCTAGATCGGCTGTGATCTTGCTGCTGTCAACGGCATAGCGCCAGTCATGCCCGGGGCGGTCGGTGACAAATTCGATTAATTGCTGATGGCTGACTGCGGCGGGCATACTCTGATCCATTAGGTCGCAGATCACTTTGCAGATATCGAGGTTGGCCCATTCGTTGTTACCGCCAATATTATAGGTTTCACCTATTGTCCCTTTACGTATTACTGCATCGATGCCTGAGCAGTGGTCGTCGACATAGAGCCAGTCGCGGATATTGCTGCCATCGCCGTAAACCGGGATCGGGGCCTCTTGCTGGCAAGCTCTTATCACTGTTGGGATAAACTTTTCTGGGTTTTGGTAGGGGCCATAGTTGTTTGAGCAGTTGCTGGTGGTTACCGGCATTTCGTAACTGTGGTGCCATGCTCGTACTAGATGATCTGAGGCGGCTTTAGAGGCTGAGTATGGCGAGTTAGGTGCGTAAGCCGTGCTTTCGGTGAAGGCTTTATCGTCGGCGCTCAGGGTGCCATAGACTTCGTCTGTGGAGATATGGTGAAAACGGCACTGGGCTTCGCTGAGGCCATTGACCTTCTGCCAGTATTCACGGGCGGCTTCGAGTAGAGTGAAGGTGCCGACGACATTACTGGTGATAAATTCGCCTGGTCCGGTTAGGGATCGATCGACATGACTTTCGGCGGCAAAGTGCACAATGGTGTCGATGCTGTGTTGCTCGAGTAGCTGTGAGATCAACTGTTTGTCACAGATATCGCCCTGTATAAAGTGATGCCGCACTTCGTCTTCGAGGTCGTGCAGGTTCGCCATTGAGCCTGCATAGGTAAGCTTATCCAAGTTGACGATGTTAATGTCGTCGTTGTTGGCGAACATATAGCGCACGTAGTTGCAGCCAATAAAGCCAGCGCCGCCAGTGACTAGGATATTTTTTGGTTGGTAGTTATTCATCGCTCTGTGCCGTTTCATTTTTTGATTCTGTTATTTCAAGTGCCGACAGCGTCTGGGCTAGAGATTGTTGCCAGTCGATTAAGGTGACTCCAAAAGTCTCTTGCAGTTTTCTGCAGTCCAATGTGGAATTGGCGGGACGCTGGGCAGCGGTTGGGTAACCCGTGGTTGGTATGGGGAGTATTTCTTTAACCCTTAGCCTGTCCCTGTTAATAACAGCCTGAGCAAAAATAGCTTGGGCAAAAATAGCCTTTGCAAAGCCATGCCAGCTAATTACATCAGGTTGGGCCAAATGATAAATGCCCCACTTGCTGTCGAGGTTTTTATCCGACTCACTATCAAACTCGTTATAAAGAGTGGGCAAAATTTCCAGGATCACTCTGACGACTTCTGCAGCGCAGGTTGGCTTGCCAACTTGATCACTGACTACTCGCAGTTGCTCGCGAGTTGAACCCAATTCGAGCATAGTTTTTACAAAGTTATGACCAAACTCAGAGAACAGCCAGCTGACGCGGAAGATCAGATGTTTGGTACACAATTGCTCTACTGCTTTCTCTCCGGCCAACTTACTGGCGCCGTAAACGCCCAGTGCCTGTGTTGGATCATTTTCGGTATAGGCACCCTGTTTTTTGCCATCAAATACGCAGTCTGTGGAGAAATGCAGTAGAGGGATATCCAACTGCTGACAAACTTGAGCTAGGTTGGCGGCTCCGGTCTGGTTTACCAAGTAGGCTTTATCCATTTCAGATTCGGCTAGGTCAACCTGAGTATAGGCCGCGGTATTAATCACAAAGTCTGGCTCTGCTTGGGTTATCACCTGCCGCGTATTATTGGCATTGGTAATATCCAGATCATTTCGATTGCAGGCGATAAACTCTATATCACTGCGCTGCTTTAGCGCACTGACAAAGGCCTGTCCTAACTGCCCCGCCGCTCCGGTGATCAATAGCTTCACGCTGTAACCGCCTTAAAGCTCAAGCCGGCTTTATCTTTATCGGATAATAACGGGCTCTCCGATGGCCAGTCGATGCCAATATCAGGATCATTCCAGATCAGGCATCCCTCATCATTTGGGTCATAATAATCGGTGCACTTGTATTCAAAGTCGGCGCTATCGGAGGTGACTACAAAACCATGCGCCAGTCCCGGGGGCAGCCACAGTTGACGATGATTATCTTCCGAGAGCCAGACTCCGATCCAGTTGCCAAAGGTTGGCGAGTCTTTGCGCAGGTCGACGCCCACATCAAATACTTCGCCGCGCACAACGCGAACTAACTTGCCCTGGGGCTTGGTCTGTTGAAAGTGCAATCCCCGCAATACTCCACGAGAGGATCTCGAGTGATTGTCTTGCACAAAGGGCAGCTCGATCTTGGCCTGATCTCGGTACTGTTGATCACGGTAGGTTTCAAGAAAGAAGCCGCGGTGGTCACCATAGACCTTGGGCTCAATAATCACTGCACCCTGTATTTTGGTATCGATAATCTGCATTAGTAGCCCTCGATAACGCGTTGGAGATATTGGCCATAGCCGGTTTTTTGCAAGGCATCGGCTTGTACTTGGAGGCGTTCGGCACATATCCAACCGCTGCGGTAGGCGATCTCTTCAAGGCAGGCGACTTTCAAGCCCTGTCGGTGTTCGACGGTCTGAACAAATTGGCTGGCTTCAAGCAGGGAGTCGTGGGTGCCGGTGTCGAGCCAGGCGAAACCGCGGCCGAGCAGACTGACATTGAGATCGCCGCGTTTTAAATAGGCGCTGTTGATATCGCTTATTTCCAGTTCGCCACGCTCGGAAGGACGGATAGTTTTGGCTATGTCGACAACATCATTGTCGTAAAAATAGAGCCCGGTGACTGCGTAGCGTGATTTTGGGGAGCTGGGCTTTTCTTCGATACTGACTGCCAATCCGTTGTCGTCAAACTCCACCACACCGAAGCGCTCTGGATCATTGACATGATAGGCAAATATGGTGGCACCCTGCTGTTGCGAGGCGGCCGCGGCCAGCTTGTCGGTAAAGTGTTGGCCATAAAAAATATTGTCGCCGAGTACTAGGGCGACATTGTCATCGCCAATAAATTCTTCGCCGATCAAAAAGGCTTGAGCTAGGCCATCGGGAGACGGCTGTTCGGCATAGCTGATATTAATACCAAACTGGCTGCCATCACCGAGCATGCGTTGAAAGCCTGGCAGATCGATGGGTGTGGAAATAATCAGGATATCGCGAATACCGGCAAGCATTAGGACCGACAGTGGATAGTAGATCATCGGCTTATCATAGACCGGCAACAGCTGCTTGGATGCGGCTAAGGTTATTGGGTGCAAACGGGTGCCTGAGCCCCCAGCTAACACTATGCCCTTAGTGCATTTAGATGCAGAGTTGTTATCTTTACCTTCAACATTATCCATATGTTCGTCACAAATCCTTTGTGGTTATTAGGCTTTTATCTAAAGCCTTAGCTAGCCTTTTGCTTAGTTAAACCTATAACTGAGGGATGCCGCTAAACGGACTTTATCCTGCTGACGACCAAAGTCATCAACCAGCCTATCGGTGTAGCGCCCTTCAATTTGCAGCTCACCCCAGTCAAAACCCCGCTGCCATTTTGCCGACAGTGAATTAAAACGACTGCCCAACTGAGAAATTGAATGCCTTGAGCTAACGCCACTATCAAGACTGTCGACATTTAATTCGCCATTGCTGTAGCGCGCTTCAACGCTGTCACCATTGGCTAAATAGCCCACCGCCCCAATGCTGGTGACGGTTGAATCGTTATCCCATGTGGAGCCAATGGCGCGGCCCTGATAGCGGTACCCTGTGAGGTAAATACCATGGTTGTAGAGCACGTTATAGCGATTGTCTGAAGAACTGGTGCTAGTGTCATCGTATTCGACAAAGGCAATTCCCTGGAACCAACGATGGTTCAGATTGAACTGCATACCCAATTGGTGGGCGCTTTTAGCTGGCAGGCCGCCGGCTTCATCCTCACCGACCTGTTGACCATAAAGCGAGGCGTTAAGCCAGGGTAGGTCCCAGCGAATATCCACACCACCCAGCTGGTTGCCCGGCTCATCTACCTTGCAGTCGGCAGTATCGCAATTGTCGGCAAGACCGGTGACCAACTCAAAGAAACTTTTTGCGCTCTGCGGCCGACCTTCGCCGCCCCACTGTGCACTGCGACGGAGATTAATCTCGAGACTTTGCAACGGCCGAAAACCCACTGTCATACCCACTAGTTTGGCGTTATCAATATGCCGCTGATCGTCGAGCTTGGAGATAAATAGATTGGTGGTCCAGGGCCCCAGATGCTTCAGTATGGGAAAATCAAAAGCCTCGGAATAATTGCGCTGTAGGGTTAAACCGGGCGTTGGCCGAGCATTGTTACTGAGAATTAAATTGCTGTTCCAACCGGGGCCCCACCACTTTTCGCTGTTGCCAATCATCCCTATCCAGTTGCCCCAGACAATGCCAAAGTAGCTGTTGTCATAGTGGGTTTGCTCATCGTCCCAGGGATTCAATACTTTGCTGACTTCTAGGTTATAGGCGAGGTGCTCGGTCATACCGCTGCGGCTCAGGGTAACCTGTGCTTCATCTCGGTTGTCATCCCCAAAGTGCCGAACCAGCTGTGATTGGTTTGCCACAGAAAGCCTTAGGCTGTGTTCTGGCTGATAGGTTCTGGTGGCACGGCGCCCGGCCGCTAAGACTCGACCAAAGCTATCTTCAAGTTTCAGTTTTAGCGATCGACCAGCACTCTCGGTCTGTTCCAGATCATTGAGAATACCAGCCCACATCAATGGCCAAGTATTGATTGGCACTTTAATGATTCCTGCCCTGGACAACTGCTCTATGTCTGCTCGCAAAGGGGCATTGCGAACATCCAGCCATGGCTCTGCCGTGACCAGATCCACTGCGCCGATCATGCAGACCAAGAGCACCAGTGTTCGCGCTCTAAAAACGACCGACATAAAGAGGGTTGAGTATTTAATTCTTGTCATTGCCTTTCTAATTTTCATTGCCATTGCCCAATATTGCTTATGCTTTAAAAACTGTTAACGGCTGCAGCGCCGAGCGCCAGCTGATAGATAACAGCACTGGTCTCGCTCCAGACGGTCAACGCGCGACGGCGATCAACATCAAGTGGCACGATAATGGTGTCGCCAGGCTCAATCATTGAACGCCGATGCTTAAACCACCCCGACCGCTTAGGTAAGGCCACAGAACCATTGGCCTTTACAACATAGATAAGCTTGGCATCGGCATAGCGATTGATACCGCCGCTGAGTTCAATATATTCTTTAATGGCTAAGCCCTTATTAAAGAGATGGGATGAGGGATGTTGAATCTCACCCACTACAGAAATCTCCTGACGGTATTCCGGGATCACCAAGGCGTCGCCATCTTTAAGGATGATATCGTTCGCCGAGCCATCGAGAATATCGCCGAGGTCGACAATTAAACGCCCAAGGGCTTGAGTGGCATCCAGCTGCTCAACAATCCGGCTGGTAACATCCGCACCACCGGATTTTCCTTCGTTGGCTTTCTCTAGACCACTGGCAGCCACTTCGGCGCGCAGACGTTGGCGCAACCCCTCCAGCTGCTTGGTTTCCTGTTCACGGAGACCCTTGCGGGTAAATACCGCCGCGTCCGCATGAGCCAGTTTGGTCAATCCACCTGCCCGGTGGATCACCTGAGTTAAGGTCTCTCCGCGCTTGAAGGTATAGACACCGGGGAATCTCACTTCGCCGTTTAATTCAAGACTGAGATTTTCACGAAACTCGGGGATGCTGCGCACTGACACCACATCGTAGGGCTGTAGTTTCGGGTCTTTTTTCGGGTCGTTAAACGCTTTACTGAGGGGAACTGTAAAATGGTCAGATGAATTCTGTTCAAGATTGCTAAAATCGTAGCGTGAGAGTTCGACAAACTGAGCGTAAGCGGACTCACTGAGTCCACCGGCAGCGGCAATCAATTGTGTAACCGTCATACCCTTAGTTAGGGGGTATTTACCCGGAGATCGGACTGTGCCGCTAACGGTTGCGATACGGGCCATCTCTCCAGATCTCGACTGCAAACGCAGCTCTTCTACTAACTCTTGCAATTGATCCGCGCGATTTTGCTCATTGGAGAAGACAATCAATTCGTCTTTGGGCATAAAGGTGATATTAAATTCACTCTGAGAGTCGGCCAGCACCGCCCCTAAATCCACAAAGATTGGTTCAATTTTTCCCACCGGCGGAAGCTCCCGGCGCACCAAGGCAAAGCCTAGATCAGCATCAGGCTTCAGCGCTTTAAGGTTTTTCACCAGGTCGGAAACCCGCAATCCAGCACGCCATAGCGACTCGCCTGGGTAGTGCACATGACCCGAGAGGGTAACAATCAGTTCCTGTTGGTCCACGGTCTGGTCAATGATTAATCGGTCGCCACTTTTTATCGCTGTATTCTTCCCCTTCGCCGTAGCCAGATCTAAATCCACTACCTGCATAAATCCAGAACTGGCAACTCGGTAGATCCGCGCACTCTGATTAAACGCATTGGGCTTAAGCCCACCGGCAAGTTCCACTAACTGCTGGGCGGTGAGACTGCCCTTTAACTCATAGATCGCCGGTCGTCTCACAGAGCCGTTAACCGAGGCGGTCTTTTTCACCGTGGGAATATAGATCGCATCGCCAGATTGCAGCTGCGCATCATTGGAGGTGTCGCCCTGTAGTAACAGGTCGTAGAGATCAAGCGTCGAGATAAGCTTGCCACCGCGCTTGAGCTGGACATTGCGCAGCGAGGCGATATCACTCATACCACCAGAGACAAACAGCGCATTGGTAATGGTTGAAAGTGCCGAGATGGTATAGCTGCCGGGCTTGTAGGCTTCGCCGAGCATAAACACCTGTATCGAGCGCAGTTCACCCAAACTAATGCCGGCCTCGACGCCGATCATCTCGCGTTTGATGCGCTGCTGAAGTAATTGCTTGGCATCACTAAAGGTCATACCGGCTAGATTGATCGGCCCTAAGCTGGGGAAATCAATGGAGCCATCGCGGCTAATTTCAAGACTAAAGGTATCATTGAGTTTGCCATAAAAACCGACCTCGACAGTGTCGCCAGGGCCGAGTAGATAGTCGGGTGAAACCGGAATTCGCGCAGCCTGTTCAAAATCACTGGGCTCGCCAGCAAATAAGTCATAGCCAAATGGCGCTAACTTGCCGGGGTTCACGCTATACACGCGCTTCGGCTCGGGACTGATTGCTTCATCAGAACCAACGGCGGCCCCAGGTTGCTCGCCTTCACGCGGCGTGACCAGCGGCTCTTCTTCCTCGTCAATGTCGAGAAGTTCCACCAGATCGAGACTGCTACAGAGCTTGTCGAGATCATAGCCAGCGCTTTTCGCCAGCCTTTTTTCCTGATCGCCAATACTGCTACAGAGCTCTTGCGCCTCTTTTAAACCTTGGCTAGCCGCCTCAAGTGATACCTGCTGGGCTTGCACTGTGATACACAGAGACATCAGGGCGATGCCAAGGTAGAGCAAAAAAGAGCGGTGCCGGTTGTTCATAAACTGTTCCCTGTTAATGTTGTCGTGCTTCCATTCAAACTATTGCTATGGGTGCTAATACAGCACCTCAGCACTCTTATATACGCGCCCTGTCATACGCGCTTCCGATAAACCCACCTGATAAACCTTTATGAAAAACGCGGATTAATCAGTGCCACTCAGATCCTTGGCCTCCAAACTGCTAAATGGCAGCGATGCTGAAACCTGTTGATTTAAGATATTGATTAATACTATAGCGCGCGCATCGCCATCGGGCTGAGAAAATACGGCATTTAAACCGCGAAAGGGTCCGTCGACCACCTGTAGTGAGTCCCCCGGTTTTGGCAAATCCGAGACCAGCTCGTCATTGCTCGGGTCTGTGCGCTGCCTTAGCTGGGTAATCAGCGTCTCTGGGACTTTTACTGGCGCACCAGCGCAGGTGACAAAGTGACTGACACCGCGGGTGGAGCGAATACTGGTGGAAGAGACTGACTCGTGATCAAAGTTGACGAACAGATAGCCGGGGAACAGCGCTTCCCGCTTGACCACCCGTGAACCTCGGGAGACTTTTTCGATACGCATCATCGGGCAGAAGGAGTTGACCCCTTGGCGCTCAAGGTTCTCCACTGCCCTATTTTCTTGTTTGGATTTTGTCTGCAACAAAAACCAGTTTTCCTTAACCTGTTCCATACCCACCATCCTGTGAGAGTTTGTTTAAATGTTGGTTGATACTCAGTCAAGCAGTGCAAGAAGCTCCTGCTGACACTGGGCTAACAGCACTCTGTCGCCGCGGGTTTCAAGGTTGAGTCGCACTACCGGTTCGGTGTTGCTCATGCGCAGATTAAAGCGCCACTGGGGGAATTCCATTGAAATGCCGTCACTGTCATCGACTGCAAGGGCACTGGCCTGATAGTGCGCGCGTACACGCTCTATGGCAGCGGCGGGATCGGCGATTTTGCGGTTGATTTCGCCGGGGGATGGATAGGCTTCAACCATTTCGCCCACCAGCGCAGAGAGCGGCTTGCCACTGCGGGTAATCAGCTCCATCACCAGCAGCCAAGGGATCATGCCACTGTCGCAATAAAAGAAGTCACGGAAGTAATGGTGGGCACTCATTTCGCCGCCATAAACCGCATCTTCCGCACGCATACGCTCTTTGATAAAGGCGTGACCAGTCTTAGACTGCACTGCACGACCACCGCCCTTTTTGGCCACTTCGATGGTGTTCCATGTGAGCCGTGGATCGTGAACAATTTTGGCGCCAGGATTTTTCAGCAGAAAGGCTTCGGCGAGCAGGCCAACAATATAGTAACCCTCAATAAAGTTGCCCTTTTCATCGACCAGGAAGCAGCGATCAAAATCCCCGTCCCAGGCAATGCCCATATCCGCACTGTGCTCTAGCACTGCATCAATAGTCGGCGCGCGATTTTCATGGAGAATAGGATTGGGAATGCCGTTGGGGAAGGTGCCATCCGGCTCATTAAAGATTTTAACGATTTCGATGGGCAGCTTCAGCTCAGCAAAGCGCTTTTCGATGGCGTCCACCACATGGCCCGCAGCACCGTTGCCGGCGTTCATGACTAACTTAAGCGGGGTAATCGCACTGTTATCGATATAGCCCAGCAGATGGTCGAGATAGGCATCGAGAATCGAGACCTGTTTGTAGTCACCGCGAGCCGCCGGATCGCTAGCCGGAAAATTATTCTCTTCCGCCAGGCGCTTAATATCTAACAACCCGGTATCTGAACTGATCGGCCTAGAGCCCTCACGGATCGGCTTCATGCCGTTATAGTCAATGGGGTTGTGGCTGGCGGTCACTTCAATACCACCATCGGCATTCAGGTGCGAGGTGGCAAAGTAGACCTCTTCTGTTCCCACCATACCAATATCAATCACATCGGCACCGGCATCGCGGATGCCCTCACTGAGTGCGGTTTTAAGCGCCTCACTGGTCAGGCGAATATCGCCACCCAGAACAATACTTTTCGGTTTTAGAAACTCGGCGTAGGCGCGACCGATGCGGTAGGCTATTTCTTCATCCAGCTCAGTGCCAAGTTGGCCTCGAATATCATAGGCTTTAAAGCAGGTCAGCTCGGTCATTGTTAATTCTCTTGTGAGGGGGCCGAAGATCAGCTTCCCCTGATATAAATATTTAAAAGCCGTTATCCAAAGCCCTGTGCGGCACGGATAACAGCCAAGCGATTAAAACTACAGTCTATGCGTATTAGTATAGATTAGAATATACGAGACAGTTCGATTATCCAGAGTTGCTAACGTTACTAACGTTACTAGAGTTACTTCAGCAGTTACTACAGCAGTTACTACAGCGGCCAAAACAGCGGCACTAAAAACACCACCGTCACGCCAACCATCAAACTGAGCAAAATTCCGACACGAAAATAGTCGGCAAAATGGTAGCCCCCCGGACCCTGAACCATGAGGTTAGTTTGATAGCCGAACGGCGTCAAGAAACTAGCTGATGCCGCGAACATTATTATCATTACAAAGGGTAATAGACTCGCATCCAGCTCAACACTCAAGGCCTGGGCCAGTGGAAACATCAGTACCGCGGCGGCATTGTTGGTAATTAATTCGGTGGCCATCACCGTGGCTATATAGAGCAGTACTAGATATAAAAACGGGTTGCCATCTGCCAGCAGAATAATCCCCTGAGCCGCAATATCCGCCAGACCGGTTTTTTGCAAGGCAAAGCCCAGGGCCAGAGATGCACCAATAGCCAGTAATACCCTAAAATCGATACTGCGCTGGGCAAACTCCATGGAGATACAACCGGTTGCCGCCAAGGCCACAACCAGCAACAGAGAGGCCGCCACCAATGACATAAGACCGGATACAACCACCACCACAAACAAGCCCAGCAGCCCCAAGGCGATAGGCGCCTTGCTAACATCGGGAATGCTGGCATCATCAATTCGACTGAGTAACAAGAAATCACGACTGTAGCGATGGCGACGGACAAAGCCCCGCGCCGCTTCCAACAGCAAGGTGTCACCAGCACGGAGAACAATGCTGCCGACTTTTTGATTAATTCTGTCGCCATTGCGCGACACCGAGAGAATCACACCGCCAAACATGGTTCTAAAGCTAGAGGCCTTCACCGTCTTGCCCACCAGATTGGACACCGGTGAAATCACCGCCTCGATTAGCGCTCTAGAGCTGTAGGGCACATCGAGTTTTAACACCTCACCCTCGGCCGGCACCAAACCACGGAACTGGCGCAACTCGCTAACCCCTTCCGGCTGGCCAACAAAGATCAATATATCGTTGCCACTGAGAATTTCCTCCGGGCCCACGGCGGGAATAATATGGCCTTTGGATTGGATCTCGGACAAAAAGCTAAACTGCAAATGGCGTAACCCGGCCTCGGCAATCGACATACCCGCCAGGGGGCCGCCCTCTTCGACACGCATGCTCACCGCATATTCGCGAGTATCCGGCATGCTTTCCACCACACCGCCACGATCCGGAAGCAAGCGATGGCCGATCACCACAAAATAGACAATGCCCAAGATCACCAATGGAATGCCGATCAGCGCCGGACTAAACAGACTCAGACTATTTGCCTCAGGGGTGCTCTGGAGCATACCCACCACCAAGATATTGGTACTGGTGCCAATCAGCGTGCAGGTGCCGCCCAAAATCGAGGCATAGCTCAGGGGAATCAGCAGCTTCGACACCGACAGCTTGTGGCGTCGCGCCCAGTCTTGAATCAAGGGGATAAAGATCGCCACCACCGGCGTATTGCTGATCATCGAGCTAGAGAGGGCCACCGGCCCCATAATCCGAGGGATAGCCCCTTTAATCGAGCCACTGTTGCCGAGCAAGCGCATCACCCACCAGTGCAGTGCGCCACTCTCTTTCAGCGCGGAGGCAACAACATAAAAGCAGGCGATAATAAACAGGGCTGGATTGGAAAAGCCGGAAAAGGCCTCATTGGGGGTTAGCACCCCAAACACTAACAGTGCCACCATAGCCCCAGCTAGAGCAAAATCCACCGCCAGGCGGCCGCGAATAATAATACCGAGGAAGACCAGCAGCACGCCAAGTGTGATTAGTGCATCAAAACTCATTGATCGATCTGCCCCTTAATAACTTTTAAAAAAAACCTTTTTTCAGCCCATAAAAAAATCCGGCCGCCTGAGCGACCGGATTATTCTACATGACTAGCCTGGTTATTTGAGCAATATACGTGCGGAATTTTTCTTCACCGTCCGACTGCCGATGCCTTTGACCATAGTAAACGCCTCAAGACTCTCAAATGCGCCATTGGCCTCGCGATAGGCGACAACCGCCTTAGCCTTTTTCAGTCCAACCCCTTTAAGGGCCTTAGCAATTTCAACCGCAGAGGCACTATTGATATTAACCTGTTGCTGAGCCTGCTCGGCTGACGGCGAACTGCTCTTTTCAGCAGATGCCGCCATCGCCGGTACCGATCCGGCCAGAGCTATTAAGGAAGCCCCGATCAAGAGCATTTTTTTACTTGTTTCTAACATGGTCTAACTCCTTGTAAGATTACATAAGAATGTCATCACCTATAGTCCCTGTTGACCTGCTGATAGCCCAGTTCACAGAGCGTTCACGATCAAGCGGCATGACGCAATAATACTGGCAAAGACAACTTCCGGATCGGCAAGACTGGATCACAAAAAAACTAATTTGCTCCTAGGCAATTGACAAAATCTTCCGCGGTTACTATAGTTCGCGCCCGCTGTGTGAGCGGCTACAGGTTTCGGCCTGAAGAGGGTCACAGTGATAGCGGAATTAGCAGCACCCAAGCAGTACTTAAGTAGCTCTTAAGTAGTGCTGAGATGGTTAAACGCAAGGTTTGCCTCTCACAGAGAAAGACAGTTTTATTGTTATGCCCAGGTGGCGAAATTGGTAGACGCGCTAGCTTCAGGTGCTAGTCCTCGCAAGGGGGTGGAGGTTCAAGTCCTC
>ENA-OQVM01004533-OQVM01004533.1-marine-metagenome-genome-assembly--contig:-NODE-4533-length-14088-cov-2.922275_pt1 | contig 14088 bp, 18 predicted proteins | sample MGYA00237776_ERZ505498 | MGnify/ENA primary metagenome ERZ505498 (study PRJEB26159, sample SAMN06265151) | marine metagenome | isolation source: Helgoland LTER site | place: Germany:Helgoland, sampling... | reverse complement strand
GCTTTAAAAACATAGCTAATTTTAATAGACAATTTAAATATATAAAAGGGATGACACCTAGTAACTATCGTGAACTAGTTTAGGGTATCTCTGACTTTTTTTGGTAAGCTTTTAACCACCATATCGTAGGAATGATCTATTAATGATGTTATTAATTTTGGAGATAGCTCTTGTGTATGAATATATACTGAATTCCACTGTTGTTTATGCATATGATAACCCGGCTTAATACTTTCGTGTTCTGCTCGCAATTCTTGTGCATATTCAGGGTCGCATTTTAAATTAATAAAGGTACTTCTTTCTTCCCATTTTTTTAGGGAAGCTAGAGCAAACATCTTATTACAGACTTTAAACACTAAGGTATCTTTATCAAAAGGGAAGTGTTCAGTCACTTCCTTTTTACTCATACAATAATTTCTATAGTCTTCAATATTCATTTAAAAATTTGTTTAAAATATCAAGACTTTCTTTTGGATTTTCTTCCATTGGCACATGACCAGAAGACTTAATAACTTCTAATTTAGAATACTTAATTAAACTATTCATCCGTTTACCATTATCTAATGGTATCCATAAATCATTTTCACCCCAAATTAATAATGTTTCTTTTTTAAGACTTTTTAGTCTTTCTATGTGAATAGTGGAATTTAGCTTAAAATCTGTCTTAGCTCTATCAATAAAGGCCTGTCTATTACCTTCTCTTAAAGCCATATCGTGATATCGAGTAATTAATTCATTACTTATTTTAGTATCATCTTCATATACTTGTTCTAAATTCTTTTTTATGATGCTTCTGGGTGTAAGGTGAAGAAAAAGTGAATTTAAAACTGGAGTTTTTGCCATTTTAAAAATCCATGGTTGCTTTTTATATGTTGGCAAACCGCTGGCATCTACTAATACTAATTTTTCAATTTTTTCGGGGTAATCTACGGCATAATTCCAAGCGATATTACCTCCCAAAGAATTTCCTACTAAATGAAAATTATCAATATTAAGTTCGGTTAAAAAATGATTAAGAAATTCAGTGTAGTTATATATTGAATAATTTCCTGTTGCGTTTGCTCCTGTTAGACCAAAAGCTGGTAAATCTAATCGTATTATTCTATAATCTTTTTTAAGTATTTTTGACCAACTATCCCATGTATGTAATGAAGCAGCAGTGCCGTGAACTAGTACTATAGGAAAGCCTTTGCCTTCATCTCTATAATGAACTTTCATTCCATCTATCTCAATAAATTTAGAAAATTCATTTGCATATTTACCTTTAAGTATTTCTAATGGAATATCAGGATAGTAAATGCTTTGAAAAAGAAAGACCAATACAACTAAGATACCGTAGTAGACATATTTTTTCTTTAGTCTATTTTTCATCTATCAATTTCTTATTTTTATTTTCAATCATAAGTGCAGAATAATCTAATTTCCAGCCAATAGTTTCAACTATAGATTCTATTAACTGAATCGCCTCTAAAGCTTCACCTCGAGCGACATTAAACAAACCACTTTCAGGAATTTTCTCTTGTATGTGTGCTTTTGCATTGGCGTGTAGTTCTGTTAAATCTGAAGCTTCAAATTTATTAAACATACCATCCTTTTTGTCGTAATAATTAATATTCGTCTCGATAGACAAAACTTCGGGTTGGGGAAAGTGAGTCAATACGACTTTTTTAGTGGTAGCATTGGCATCCATTTTTAACTTACTTAAATCAAAACCGACATGCGCTTTGGCGTTTATAACGACTAAAGCTTTCTTTTTGCTAGATATAAGTTTTAAAAAATTTTCTTTAACATCTTCGTAATGGTATATCTCGGCAAAATCACCTTCGACTGTGATGAATTTGCAAACACGTTTTATTTTATCTAATAAGATAATTGATTGTTCATTAGTTTTCTTTTGTCCTAGCGACTGCTTTACTAATGTCACAATACCTAAAGTGACTAAAACACTAATGATTATAATGAGGAATGTTCCCATATGGCTCTCTGATTAGTCTAAAACTTTATACAAAATAGGCTTACTTGGTGTAGCATCGTTTTCAAATGGTGCAATTTGGAGATTAAGCATATAACAACCATCGTCAACTTTATTGGATACATAAATAAACTCAGTAATAGTGGCATCTTTTCTGATATTCCCATTTGTGTTCCAAAAAGTGTGATGTGAGCTTAACTCACCACCATCTTTTTCTCTATCGACACTTGGTTGATCAAAGAGTAGGTGCTTTACGCCTTTTTTGACCAAATATGCAATAGCATCCTGAGTCAAATATGGCCAATTGGTATTGGAATATTGCATTGTTTTTTTATCCTTTTGATTAGGAATCGTTCTAATCACTATTGCTTCACGTTGCTTGTTGCCAATAGCAAAGCGTAATTGCTTTGCAGAAATCACTGCATCCTCTTCAAAATTTTCCGGAGCTACAGTTATTACTTCTGCCAAAAAGAAAAACTGTTTTAAAGCTTTATTTATTGAATATTTTTCCGACACAATATGCCCAACGGTTTCGGTATGTGTACCGTGAGAATGTGGGTTAAACGTAATGGTATTAAAGTTTACAGAAGCACCTTTAGAAACACTTACAATATCACCATCAAATTGTTCTGGTTCAATTTTTGGAGGTCCGATATACCAGGCATTGACATTTTTTTTGCCATCACGAATTGGGATAGAAATATCTAAGGGATTGGATAAATCTATTTTTAATTTTCTGGAGTTGTATTGTATTGTTGCTATCAAGATGTGTTGACTTTAAATAATTCTGAAGCAATACCATCGCTCAGAAATTGCCCTTCTTTTGAGACTTTGATATGCATATCCTCAATATACAATAAATGCTGATTTATAAAAACTTCTGCTTGTTCTAAAAGATAATCTTTATAAAGAGATCCAAAATCGCTTTCAACTTTTACAAGGGAAACACCCCAAATGGTTCTGAGACCTGTCATAACATATTCATTGTACTGATCAGTTTTAGTTAAAGTCTCGACTTCCATTGGAAGTTTGTTCTGTTGAATGGCGTTGATATATTTTGAATTATTCCTTACATTCCATCCGCGTTCTTCTACATTAAATGAATGTGCCGAAGGTCCAATCCCTATATAAGATTTGCCTTGCCAATATGCTGAATTATTTCTACTAAAAAATCCTTCTTTAGCAAAGTTAGACAGTTCGTAATGTATAAAACCTTCTGCCTCTAACTTGTCCTTTAGAATATGAAATTGCTCGTGTGCTAACTCATCATCGACATCATCCATAATACCTTTTTCGATAAAAGATGCTAGAACAGTTTTAGACTCCACAGTTAAGGCATAACTTGAAATATGTGGTACATTATAACTTAATGCAGTTTCGATATTTTGAAGCCATCTGTTATTGGTTGAATTTTGGATACCATAAATTAAATCCACAGAAATATTATTAAAATATTTTACAGCTTCTGCCAAACAATTTTTTGATTCTTGCGCATTATGTGCACGATTCATCAATTTTAAATCGTCTTCGAAAAAAGACTGAACACCTATACTTAAACGATTTATTGGACTTTTAGATAACTCGATAATTCTGTCTTTAGACAAATCATCTGGGTTTGCTTCTAATGTAATTTCAGGGTCATTAGATACATTATAATTTTTATAAACTGTATCTATTAAAAACTCTAATTCTTTATTATTTAAAACCGAAGGTGTGCCACCTCCAAAATAGATAGTTTCTACGATTATGTTTTTAAATTCGTCTTTACGGAGTTCTATTTCTTTAGCCAAAGCTTCAACCATTTCGTCTCGTTTTTTTAGAGATGTCGAAAAATGGAAGTCACAATAATGACAGGCTTGTTTACAGAATGGTATGTGGATGTAGATGCCTGACATTTAGTTTTCTATTTCTAGATTAATTTCATTTTCTTCTTCGCTATTTTCTTTACTAAATATTACTTTCAATAAACAAAAAAGAAAAATTAATTCAATTAAAATAAAACATATCATTTCGGTAGTAAACTCTTCATATGGAAAGACAAAAAGACTTCTCTCTTTATTGGTCAAAACTTTTATTCCTCTAATGTTTTCACTAAAATAATCTCTATGTAGAAGTCTACAGTATTTACTTTTAATGCTCTTATTGAAGGTTTCACCTTCTAAACTGAATCTTATATTAGGTTTAGTATCGTATTTTCCTTCGTACGCACAATCTGGAAATTTCATCACTAATATTTCTACAGTCTCACCATTTCTAGAAATTTGTCTTTTTTCATCAGTTACTTTAAAAAGAATTAAGACACCTAATATTAAAACTGAATAGAGAATTATTTGAAACTTTCTTGACATGAAATCACTTCTTAACTCGTCCTTCATTTTGTTTCACAAAACTCGCCCAACCAGAATAACTTTTACCAACTTGAACGCGACCAGCGTTATAAAAATGACAAACTGCTGCAGCCAAACCATCCATAGAATCTAAATTTTTCGGTAGTTCTTTTAGACCTAACATACTTTGTAACATTTTAGCGACTTGCTCTTTACTGGCATTACCATTTCCGGTAATAGCCATTTTAATTTTCTGTGGTGCATATTCTGTAATTGGTACTTCACGTGACAAACCTGCTGCCATCGCTACACCTTGTGCACGACCTAACTTGAGCATACTTTGTACATTCTTACCAAAAAAGGGAGCTTCGATGGCAATCTCATCTGGGTGATGTGTATCGATAAGTTCTACTGTTCTCTCAAAAATCAGCTTCAATTTTAAGTAATGGTCATCGTATTTTTTGAGTTGTAATTCATTCAACTGTAAAAACTCCATTTTTTTACCTACCACTTTTATGAGTCCAAATCCCATAATGGTTGTTCCTGGGTCAATGCCTAAAATTATTTTTTCGTTTGCCATAAATTTATTCGCAATAATAACAACCACTTAAGGCAATTGATACTCCAAAAGAAAGATTAATCACATTTCCATTAAACGCGCCTAAACCCAATATTTCGGGATTGTAATCTTCTAATTTTGAAAAACCGTAGATGTAAGATATGTCTGAGTATAAGGTCACTTTTTTATTGATGCGATAATGCACTTCAAAACCCAAATTAAAATTAAGATAAGACTGTTTATTATTATCTAACGTTCCTAATGGTTTTGCAAAAGAAAATCCTGGTCCTGCATGAGCAATAACTTGCATTGGTTGTGGCAAAAAGTTTAATGACTCTGATGGATTGTAAACCAATTGAGCATTTATCCTTGAGTAATTAACTTTAAATTCTTGGGTATCGCTTTCGCTCTTAAAACGGTTAAAACCATAATCTAATTTTACACCTAAAGTTCTACTAAACATACGTTGTATGCCTAAATTTACTGTTGGTAAATTTAAATTCTGTGCAGGTGCTGATGCGATAAAGCCAGATTTTGATGGGGAGTTTACACCTAAAGAAATTTGAGCACTCCAAGTACTTATCTCTTTTCGTTGCGCATGAACATTACCCAAAATAAGAAACGCTAAAATGTATTTTAAAAATTGTGATCGCATAGTCTTATAAATTGATTTAATTTGTAATGTGTACGGACAGCTCTCATACAAATCTAAGCAATTCTTTATTGCGATAATTAAACTAAGTATAATAGTTGGCGCATCTTATTACATCTACAACAAATTACTAAATAATGAGAATCTTGATTTTTCTGAATTTATCTCGTTTTTAACCAAAATTGATGCTTTTTCGACCAAAAACATTGTTTTTTTACTCTTTTTAACCATTTTTAACTGGTTTTTTGAGATTTTAAAATGGCGAATTTTAGTCAGTACAATTAAAAAAATATCTTTTTTTGAAGCTTTAGAGCAAAGTCTTGGTGGATTAACTGCCTCTCTCATTACACCAAACCGTATTGGAGATTATGGCGCTAAAGCAATTTATTTTGAAAAACAATATAGAAAACGAATTGTGTTTCTAAATCTTATGGGTAATGTTAGTCAGATGACAATAACGACAATACTAGGAATTATAGGAGTAGTAATTTTTTATTCGACTTATGACTTAGACTTAAACTATCAAAAGATCCTTCGAATATTTATAATCATAGTAATTGTGGTATCATTTTCGATTTTTGGGCTACAGCGATCTCGTTTGAAAATCAAAGGCTTTTCTATAGAGCGTCTTATTGAATTTATAAAAAATCTACCTCAAAGAATTCATATATCAAACTTAGGTTTATCATTTATTAGGTATTTGATATTCTCATTCCAATTTTATTTTTTTTTACAAATATTTGGTGTCGATATTGATTACAAATCTGCGATGATTGTATTAAGTAGTTCGTATTTATTAGCTTCAATCGTTCCTTCTTTAGCTGTTTTTGATGTGTTAATTAAAACCGGTGCAGCTGTATATTTATTCAGCTTTTTAGGTGTTAACGAGTTAACTATACTTTGTATATCTACATTGATGTGGTTACTTAATTTTATTTTACCGAGTATGTTTGGAAGCTATTTTGTTCTAAATTTTAAAGTCCCAAAAGCTTCTGATTAATGTTGGCTAGTATTTGTATCATAATCGTTCTTACTTACCTCATTCTTATTAGTTGGCTTAACAATGGTTTTAATAAAATTAAAGATTTTACGCTTCAGGATTTAGAACCTAGAACAAAATTTTCAGTTATTATTCCGTTTAGAAATGAAGCTGAAAATCTTCCATTACTTCTTAAATCCATTGAGAATTTAAACTATCCCAATTCGCATTTTGAAGTTATTTTAGTTGATGATGAATCTGAAGATGCTTCCTTAAAAGTTATTGAAATATTTCGGCAAAAAACTCGAAACAATTCAAGTCAACATATTAAAATAATTAAAAATCATAGAACATCTAATTCACCCAAAAAAGATGCTATTGCCACAGCCATAAAAATTGTAAAATACGATTGGATTATCACGACCGATGCAGATTGTGTGCTATCAAAATACTGGTTGGATAGTTACGATGAATTTATTCAATCACACAAAGCTTCAGCCATTGCTGGACCAGTTAAATTTACAGGCTTTTCTTCATTTTTTACTCGTTTTCAAATCTTGGATACTTTGAGCTTACAAGGTGCTACTATTGGCAGCTTTGGTATAAAAAAACCTTTGATGTGTAATGGTGCAAATTTCGCATATTCAAAAAATGGATTTGAGCAGGTCAATGGTTATGAAGGCAATGACAACATAGCCAGTGGAGACGATGTGTTTTTACTTCAAAAATTATTAGAAAAGGATAATTCAAAGGTTTATTTTTTAAAATCTGAAAATGCCATTGTCACAACAAGAGTGACCAATGGATTTACAGAATATTTGCAACAACGTTTGCGATGGGCATCAAAGACGACTAGTTACAAATCTTTGTTTCCAAAGTTTTTAGGTTTGATTGTTTTATTGACCAATTTGGTTATGGTAAGTGTAATTCCTCTTTATATTCTAGAAATTCTTCAAGGAAAAACTGCAGTATTACTATTCCTTATTAAGTTTAGTATTGACTTATTACTTATTTTTAAAACTGCCCGTTTTTACAAACAAGAACCTGTTTTACTATCCTACGTATTTGCTAGTTTTATTTATCCATTTATTACTATTTACATAACAGTAATACTTCCCTTTTTATCTTTTAAATGGAAAGGTAGAACATTTAAAAGGTAAAGAATTACGTATATTTTTATTAGTTTTATAAAAGTCCTAAAACATAAAACCTATAACTATGAAAAAGATCATTCTATTTTATGTATTATTCGCTTTTTTGAGTGTTGGATTTGCACAAAAAATCTATAACGTCAAAGGCGAAAATTTAGAACTTAGAACTGAAGTCGAAGGTGATTTAGATTTACTGTGGACCATAAAAAACAATCAATATCGATATTTTGTTAGAACAAGAGATGGTGTAATCACTGAACTAAAAAGCACTAAAGGAAACGGTCGAAGTTTTAATAAAGAATATATCACCGTATTAAATGGTTTGACATTAAGTAACTCTGCTGAAAATGTAAAACTCACAACTGGAAGCCTAAAACGTTTCATAGATGAATACAATAAAAGTGTTGATATAGACTATAATATCAATGATAAAAACTTAAAAATTAACTTTAAACTAGGGTTTTTTGGTGGAATTACCAATCATCCATTAGTAGAAAATCTTGGTGACCAATCTTCTTTTCAGTTAGCAACAGAATTAGAATTATATGGTGATACTAATGACCCACTGCATTCTGGAATATTACAGGTAAGGCAAACTTTTGGTTCTGGTAGTGACTATAAAAGCACAGAAGTTTCTTTGGGTTATCGGATACGTTTTTTTAGAAAAGAACGCTTCAACTTATATGCACAAACTCGATTTGCTTCATTAAATAGTTATACTGTGAATATAATAGATACTAATCCAGCAAATAATAGTACAGATTTACGCCGTAACGAAACTGAGTTTGATGTGCCATTTATATTTGGGATTGGTGCCGATATTAAAGTTTCAAACAATGGTTATATCTCTATATTATATGATCGTTTCTTTTCTTTTGGACTGGATAATAATGATAATTTTCCAGCTGATTTTATGGTTGGCTATAAATTCAATTTATAGTATATGAGTCTAAAAAATTCTAGTACTTCAAACCCTATATTTAACGACTATTTTTGGGATGACGGTAGAGATTCGTCAAAGAAAATGACTGTTTTTGGAATTTTTGTAAAATCACTTATTGGGATTTTGGTTATCGCCGCAATTACGTCTTACATCTGGAAATTAAGTGTTGAAGGTATGGATACAGGGTGGTTTACCCTTGGTGGTATGTTAGCTGCTGCTGTAATTAGTATTATTATTTCATTCAGAACACAATGGGCTGGTTTCTTGGTTCCGTTTTACATCATTGCAAAAGGATTTTTTCTTGGTGGATTTTCTGCTTATGCACACAAGCACTTTTCCGAATTACCGTATCAAGCCATTGGTGTTACAATCGTCACTTTTTTTGTAATGTTATTACTTTACCAAACCCATATTATAGATGTTACTAAAAGAGTAAGAAGTGTTATTATCACAGTAACTACAAGCATTATGGTTGTTTATTTAACATCTTTGATTCTTAGTTTTTTTGATATCAGAACTTTTATCTGGGGTACATCTTGGTGGGCAATAGGCTTTAATATTTTGGCAGCAATAGTTGCCTCTTTTGCATTGCTTTTGGATTTTGACTATATCGAGCGTTATAAAAATAAAGCCCCAAAACAAAAAGAGTGGTTAGCGACTTGGGGATTATTAGCTACACTAATTTGGTTGTATGTAGAAGCCTTGCGTTTACTGCAGAAGTTTGCTATAAAGTTTAGGTAATTATTATTTGATAGAAACAACAACAGGCAATACAAACTCTGTATTGACTTGTTGCCCTCTTTTTACAGCAGGAAATATTTTTGGTAATATATTAATACTACCATATAATAAACTATCTATTTCTGGGATGACCAGAAGAGTTTCTGGCTTTGATTTAATATTTAATATCGAAATTTTACCGGCTTTATCAATACCTAATTTTATAGCGATAGTGTCTTCCACATCTTCAGAAACAACAATACTTTGCCCGGAGAGATAACTATTCACATGATTTAATATGGTCATTTCGAAACAATACTTTCTTTTAATTTTTTCTGAGACAGAATCGCATACTGAAAAACTAGGATATTCATCCACAGCATTCCAATCTATAGTCTCTAATTCTTGAGTAACAATATCTTTTGTATTGACTTTTCTATTCTTAAAATAGTCACAAGACACTAAGAGTATTGCAATAAAAACAACTAAACGCTTCATTAACATCATCTGAAACGGAAAAGTACAATTTTTCATTAAAAGATGCTAAACAGTCTTTGTTTTAAGTGCTTACTAGTCTCAATTTAAAAAGGTTTTTTCTTTTAATTCTTTAAGATATATTTTCTGAAGGTTGCCCTATGATACGTCACTCATTCTTAAAAGGAATATCTTGTAGCTTTAAAGTTTTACCGATGTATTCTTCGGCTTTTTCAAAATCTTTCAATTTTTCGAAATAAGCACCAATCAAATATATGGAAGTCGCATCATAAGGATTGTAACTTTTAGTACAACTAAGCGTCATATCATTTAGAATATTTAAAAATATGGAGATAGTAATTATCATAAGCGCTTTATTATTAATGCTTCTTGGGTTAGCAGGGAGTTTTTTACCTGTTTTACCCGGACCATTAACCAGTTGGTTAGGACTTTTTGTATTGAGTTACGCAGATGGAGTAACTATTAGTAAAACTTTTCTAATAGTCACTTTTATAGTAGCCCTTTTAATATTTATACTCGATTATATCATACCCGTAGTGGGTACAAAACGTTTTGGCGGTAGTAAATCTGGAATGATTGGTACATCATTAGGCTTGGTTGTTGGGCTTTTATCTCCAATACCGTTCGGAATTATTATTGGCCCTTTTCTTGGAGCAATTATAGGTGAGCTTATGCATAAAAATGATGTAAATAGAGCTACTAAAGCTGCATTTGGTTCGTTTATAGGTTTTGTAACTTCAACGTTTTTAAAATTTATAATTGCGATAGTTTATCTAGGAATATTTATATCAAAAGTTGCTGGGCAATATGGAAGCTGGATCTAAGGAATTAAAAAACCTAATAGAATAATCATCGGTCGATGGTCTATCAGGTTTTTAAAGCTATTAATTCAACAATAACTTAATTGAGGGATTAATTAATTCTTGTTGACTAGTACAAATTTAAATAAGCTTATTGACTTTTTGTTACGGAAAAACCATAGACTTGGTGTGGAAAAACCGTAGTTTCTTTTATCGATAATACTTTCAAGTGCTTAATTGTATCTTAAAAAGTGGTTATTTTTTAGATAAACCCTTTTTCTTTTGCCCTCTCTAATAAAGTTTCGTCTTTTCCATCTTCGACAGAGAACAACATCTTAAGTTGCTTTTTTCGTTTTTCAATGGCACTCATAGATAAAGGAATATGCTCGAGAAGACTTTTTGTTTTTATACCTTGAGATAAAAGATATAGAATTTTTCTATTAATATCATCAACATATATTTCGCTTGTTAAGGTTTGCTTTATAAAATTATGCACAGTACTACTGTAATATGGAGGTGATTTTATGATATGCTGAAAAGCATCTGCCAATTCCATAGAGGTCAAATCACTTTTTATTAAAAATCCGTCTGGATTAATCTCCCGTATAATATTATGTATTCTGAAAGACTCATTAAACATTGTTAAAATAATGATCTTAGTCTCAGGCATCATTTTCTTGGCTAGTTTAGCTAAATCTTCTCCTGAAGTATATTTACCATCCTGAGATGGTGGTAAACTGATGTCAAAAAAGCAAATATCGTAATGTGTTTTATCTGATGCACGATTAATCATTATCTCTGCCATATCACAGTTATTCGCTGTGTCAATCTCAAGTTTTTGATCTTCAGCTTTAGTTGCCATTAAGACATTCAAATATCCTTCTATAATAATAGGATGATCGTCTACCATTAAGATTTTGAGTTCTTGCATCTTTTGTTTGGTAAGTTAATTAAGTTATATAGGGGATTTTCACTTGTACTTTAGTACCTTTTTCTAATTCTGAGAAAAATAGGATTTCACCTTTGACATCTTTTACTCGTGAGTTCATGTTTTTGAGGCCAATACCTTTCTTTGATTTTGTAGTATCAAAACCTTTTCCGTCATCAACAATGTAAATAATTATCTGATCTTTTTCTCTTAAAATATCAATTTTAACATGCTTAGCCTCTGCGTGTTTATAGATATTTTGCATAGATTCTTGTAGTATTCTATAAATATTGATCTTAGTTTTATTTGGAATAAATTCCCAGCTAAAATCATCTGTGTAATTAAAATCATACGTAAATCCGTATGCTTTAGTTTGGTTCTCTACAAGTTCTGAAACAATATCGATAAATCCAGAACCTGAAACAAAGTCTGCATTCATTTCGTGAGATATCTTTCTAATATCGTCTTCGATGGTTTTAAGTTGGTCAATATAATTAGAGCGATTCATCATCGCTTCTTTTCCATCTGAAAAGTTTAGACTATCTAAACTAAGTCTTACTCCAAAAAGACGACCTAAAATACCATCATGTAAATCTTTAGATACTCGTATTTTCTCTTGTGCTCTTGCCTCTTCTACTTTATCTTGCTGACCCAGCATTAGGTTATAAATTTCCTCGTTAGCATTTTGCTGTTCCTGAACAAGCTTTAATTCTTTGTTTTTTGAACGTTGAGAGATTATGGTGTAAACCAAAATCCCTGATAGTAATAATATACCTGATAGTAATAGTAAATAGAAATTTTCTTTTGAAATTTGCTCGTTTTCTGCTTCAATTTGGTCTGTCTCTAATTCTATACGAGCAAATTTATTTCCAACATTTCTCTCAACTTTAAGTAAACTGTCAGTTAATCTTATATGCTCGTAGAGATATCGTTTCGCTTCTGCTTCAGGTTTAAATTCAGAAAGTATAATCATTGATTCTAATAAAATATCATTAGATGATATTTGTTTTGAAAGTTTATATGCTTTTTCAGCATATTTTAATGTAGAATCTTTTAACTCTCTAGATTTATAATACTTAGATAAATCTATTGTGACTGCTAACTTGGTAATATCATCATTTAATGATTTACTAATATCATAAGCTTCATAAAGCATTTTACTAATTGACTCAAAATCTTTGCTTCCTGATAACACTTTTGTGTAGGCAAGATTATCAATTATTAGAGGATAGAAGGTTTTATCGTAAGGCTCATAAACGTCTCTTTTGTTAATAAGACTTCTATATAATTCAAGTGCCTTTGTATAATTTTTTAATTTTCTGTAAACACTAGCTTTATTATTAATAGTAATCGTTTCGTTATAATCTCCATCATCCATTTTATTGGCTATATCTTGAGCGATATCATGATAGCTTAAAGCTTTCTCGAACCTATTGAGATTCTGAGAAGTAACTCCTAACAGATTATTTAAACTCCATAAAGCATCGAGATTCCCTTCATTCTTAGGAAGTATATTTAAAAAATTAATTGCTAATACAGCATTTTCTTCACTTCCAATATAGTCTTTTTCAGTATCTTGAATATCTGCAATAGCTATTAAAGAATTCACTTTATTAGGTATATCATTTAAATAATCATATTGCTTCAATGCTTTCCTATAATAGTAATAAGCGCTATCGTTTTTAAATTTTATGAACTCGTAAATGCCTCCTAAATTAAAATAAGCCGTGGCTAAACCTGAGGTATCCGAGAGCTTTTTAGCCAGATTTAAATTATCGAAATTAATTTGCGTGTATTTGTCACTATAACCCTTTGTGTAATAGAGATAGGATAAATTACGATTGTTTATGAGAAGTAATGAATCTAAATCTAACTGCTTGGCAAATTTCGATACTTTTTCAGCAGAAACAATTCTATCAGAAATTTCAATCTCTTCATCCTGAACTAAAGCTCTTAGGGTTTGGATACTATCCTTGAGTTTTCTTTCTGATATGCCTTGAGACTGAGATTTAAAAAATAATAGTAAGAGTAAAAGTTTGATATAGGTCTTCAGCATGTTTGTCATTTACTAGTTTAGTAAAGTTAATAAAATACATAACAGCTACATTAACTACACGTGTACATATGTTCAGTGTTCACGTGTTAAGTTTTTTTAAAGCGAGTGTTCAAAAAGTTTACGAATATCAGTTAATGTGAACCTGATACTGTGTATTGTGTTGTGTTTGCAGTACTTGCATCAAATGTTCTAGCAGTATTATCAACAAAAACATTAAGATCAGTTGATGTTGTAAAAAATACGAATGGCACAGTAAAAGATGTTTGTGTCACACCTTGATTGACTGTATAACTTATTCGTGGGGTGTTTGCACTTAAGGCTATTGTCATTAAAACCTCGCTCTCATTGCTCTGTCAAAACCATCATCATCAATATCGACTAATGTATTCCCTAATTCATTTACCATATCCTTAATAAACCATAACCTCATGTAAGGCAAGTTTTTAAGTATTAGCTTTGATCCTGCTCCATATTCACCATCAAGAAATTGAATCATGCCTCTGCCT
>ENA-OQVM01004529-OQVM01004529.1-marine-metagenome-genome-assembly--contig:-NODE-4529-length-14105-cov-4.088323_pt1 | contig 14105 bp, 11 predicted proteins | sample MGYA00237776_ERZ505498 | MGnify/ENA primary metagenome ERZ505498 (study PRJEB26159, sample SAMN06265151) | marine metagenome | isolation source: Helgoland LTER site | place: Germany:Helgoland, sampling... | reverse complement strand
GAAAAGCTGGGTTTCGATTCCTGTCGCATGCGTCGCTGACATGGATGTCATGCCCGATGCAGCACCCAAAATTCTTGGCCTTGTCGAAGACGACGATGATCCAAAATGGGTCAATCCAAAGCGGCGATGGAAAGCGAATAAAGATCTCGTCGCAGATGGGCTTACCGTTGAAGCTGGTTTGGAGGAACGCTCTGAAGGCCTCCGCAAGGATGATGCCCAAAACGTGCGTACTTTTGTCAGCAACCACTGGACTCTGGAATACGATCTTGCCCGCACAGGATTGGCTTCGATGGTATTTACCGCAGCAATGCTTGCTAACGCGCATGACAAAATCTGTGACGGTTCGAAGGCTGAGGGTGAGGTATTAGCGGAGGCGGAGGAGGGCTTTGCGAAACTGTGGGCCGAGTGTGATAAAGACGATGAACTTACAGCAATCCATGTGTATCAGCTCTTCACATCGAAAAAAGCATCCAAGGCTATTGCTGCTCAATACCTTGCAGCTGCCATCGACATCGAGGCGGCACGTGAAGGATTTGATGCCGCTGCGTTTGAGGCACGTCTGCCGACCTATCTTGTAGATGCGATAAAGCACGCCAGTGGCCAAACACCGCTGGCCGATCCACCAGCAGAACCTCAGCCGGTCGCCGCGGCGGCTGCGCAATGACAGGTCATCCAACCATCCCGAACGTGACCGATGATGACATTGCCTGGATCACTGACATCATGGGGTTGGACGATTTGGATGCGGACAGAAAGGCGTTCTTGAAGAGAGCCGAAACATTCGACGTGTCGGCTTGCCCCGGGAGCGGAAAGACCACCCTAGTTGTGGCGAAACTGGCGATTTTGGCAAGGAAATGGCGGCATGACACATCCGGCCTTTGTGTACTTTCTCACACGAATGTCGCCAGAGAAGAAATCCAGAACAGATTGGGCCACACACCCGTCGGTCATCGCCTTCTCCGCTATCCGCACTTCATCGACACGATCCACACCTTCGCCAATCGCTTTCTGGCGTTGCCGTATCTGCGCTCCAACGGCTATCCGTCGCCGCTCGTTGACGACGATGTCGCCAAGGCGTTCCGTTGGAATGTATTGGACGGTCAGGAGCGCTGGAACTTTGAGAATTGGTTGAACAACAAATACACTGGCATCGACGAGATCACTTTTTTTGATAGCGATTTATCCGTAGCGCTCACTTCAAGAAGTTTTCCGACGGCAGCTCATACGGCAACGTACCAAAGAGCTCAAAGGATTCTTGTGGAATCCGCCGCGGCGGGCCATTTCCGGTATGAAGAAATGTTCGTCTGGGCCGAGTGCCTACTTCAGCACTTTCCCGAAATAGCGGCGAGTCTATCTCACAGGTTTCCAATGGTCTTGATCGATGAAATGCAGGATACGTCGCAACGACAAGCGGCTCTTCTTGCGTCCATTTTTGACCGCGCGGACGGGCCCAGTTTTGTCCAGCGTGTGGGTGACCCAAATCAGGAGATATTCAAAAGCGGACAGGAACAGAACACCGCAGATCCTTTCCCTGATGTTGGCGAAGGGCGCACGATGTCGGTCGCCAATAGCAGACGATTTAGCTCCTCTGTAGCAGAGCTCGCAAATCCACTCGCTGTCGTTCCAATCGACGGCGAGGGCTTACAAGGGAGTGGCCCGCAACGGGCTGCAGAATACTCAGAACACAATCGCAACCTGATCATTATCTTTCCCGACGACAATACCGCTGGTGTTCTGGAAGCATACGGAACACACCTCCTAGAGACATTTGACGATGAAACGATAGCGATCGGCGATTGCTTTGCAGTTGGAGGCGTACATCGACCAACGTTGGAGGCGATCGCACCCGGTCATGTGAAATTCCCAAGGTCGGTGGAACACTATTGGGCCGAGTACAGCCCTGAGATGTCAAAATCAGACCGGCATCCCAGAACACTTGTTGGTTACGTTCATAATGCCCAGAAACTGATACGTGCATCCAAAGATACCGCTGGGGGGATCGCGCATTTCACAATCGGGCTCAAGCGGCTCACACGACAAATTGGGCAGCCGGTCAGCGCACTGGAACGAACGCGTAAGCACAGGGCTATTCGAGGCGTCCTTGACCCTGCCCCAGAGGCATTGGAAGGATACGACGCGTTTGTTCAAACGTTCCTCATCGCAATGACACCGGTAACAGAAGAAATATGGCTCGGCTATGTACCGCAACTTCGGGAATTGGCCGGGAACTTATGCCAGGGCGATGTCAATCTTGACGCGGGAAATGATTTTCTGGCGTGGGAAGAACCGCAAGTGGACGCGGCCGAGCTGGAAGGTCCACACGCGCATGCGGACAACGTCGTCAAGGTCACGTCTGGTGGCCGGGCGGTGTCCATTCGCCTAGGTTCAATACACCAAGTTAAGGGTCAGACACATTTTGCGACACTGCTGTTGAGCACCTTCCAGAACCATCACTCATCTGAGAAGATTTTTGGTTGGCTTACCGGAGAAAAGTCGTCCGGAAATGGCGAAGGTGTCCAGAATGTTTCGCGATTGAAGCAATCCTATGTTGCTATGACGCGACCAACACATTTCGTGGCAGTTGCCTTGCGGAATTCTGTGATTGCGGGAGATAGAGCTAAAGCCCTTGAGATGCTTGAAGCCCAAGGTTGGGAGATCAAAGATCTTTGTCCGTGATGGTTTTCGAAACAACCATTCGATCCACCGATCCGTCATCTCTTTAGGATGGACATAAGAATGGAATCAAGGTTGGACTTCAGTGAGTCTTCAGCCAGATCATGCCGTCAAAGGCACCAAGCTTCGCCTTGTCTTGAGTTTCGTAGAGACGGCGGGCCTGAGTTGCGATCCCAGTGCTGAGACGGGTAATTTTGCCGCTCCATCCACCGGACTTCGGGAAAACCACAATATGGAACCCGTCCGTTTTCAGATAGTGATTTCCACTTTGAGAGACCTTCCATTTTCGCGTCAGCCAGCGCGCGCGCCGCTGCGCTAGGTTCTTGCTGTCAGTTTCCCTTTTAGACGCGGCCGCGTAGTTTTCCTCCATCTTGCCGGCACAGACACAACCGCACTCCAGAATGTCTGGATAGTCGGGGTGCTGCATCTGGTGGACGTATCGGAGCTCCTGATTTTCACACATTTCACATTCGGCGGCGGGCTCACCGAGATCCTCAAATCCGATACAGGTCCAGCCCTTTTTAGGAACACCTTGTTGTGACCATTTGCCAAATGACGACATGCGACCTCCCTAACCTTCGGATGGGGGCAGCTTGAGGAGATAGCCGCGCGCAAGTTTTTGTTTGACCAAATCGGAAAGTGCAAGTTCAGCTTCGGTTAGAGACGTGAACCAATCATGCCGATGACGACCCCAAGCGCCGAGGGCATCCGAGCCGTCGGCCTGATCTCGCACGTTGGGTTAGTGCAGGAGGCTATTCCGCAAGGCTTCTACGTACGTTCAACCCCGAGCAGCAGCCGAGTGGAGGAAAGAAGAGGGCTGGGATAACTGCCGCGCAGCGGTGTATCGTTCATTCCTTATCGCTTCCCTCGTCGTTAAGTGCTCCGGGGTCGGGCAAGTCCCGCAACGTCTGCAGATCAAACGTCATCAGAAACGTCGCAGTCGTCACAAAGGTATGTGGCGCGCCGGGTCGCGGCGCCCTCGGTCCACTGGCGATCAGATCCTTGAACCTAAGCCGTGCCAGCAGATCGCGGCTGACGTCTTTGCCAAAGATGTCTTTGAGCCCGGCCCGGTCGATCGGCTGGTGATAGGCAATGGCGCAAAGCACCCCCATCTCCATCTCAGTAAAGGTGAGAGACTGTTCGCCAAGATTTGCCGCCGCCTTGATCGCGGCAGCAAACTGCGTTTTTGTCCGAAACATCCAGCCGCCCGCGGCCTCTACCAACTCATAGGGCCGTCCCGTCAGTTCCGACTGAATATCCGCAATCAGCAACTCAACCGAGGCCCCCTGCCCCACCACGCGCGCCAAGTCATCGCGACCAACCGGCGTGGCACTGGCAAACAGCACAGCCTCGGTCCGCCCCATCCACTCGCGCCAGCGCAGGTCCGGCGGCAGGTCATCAAGCTCTCGGTCAAAGACCTCCTCGCCTGCCGTGCCCTCCTTAGCTTTCCCCGATTTTAGTGTCGCCACGGCTGTCATGGCGCAATCCCATACAACCGGAACGTCGCCCGCCCGGTCAGCTCACGCACAACCCCCAACTCAACCAGCCGGTCGCACAACCGCCGCGCCGCGCGGTCGGTCATTGCGATCGCCGTGCCCTGGATCATCGGCGACAGCATGGTCGACGGCGCCACCGCCTCCTCGCAGAGAAACAGTGTGACCGCCGCATCCGATCCCTTGGCACGCAGCTTGGGCGCAATCGCCCGTAAAGCCGCCGCACGGCGCGCAAACTCGCGCGCCAATCTAGTCGTTTCCTGCTGCGCCTCCAAAAGACGCCCCTGCACCACCAAGGCGGCCTCCGGCCCACCTCCAACCAAATCGCGCAACATGCACTTGGACAGAAACTGCGCCGAGACCGGCAGCAGCCTCGGCCAGTTCAACGCTTCGGCCAGAACAAGGTCCGACATCAGGCAGGCGACCCGCTCCGCCCGGTCATCCGCCTCCAAGACCGAGCGCATCACCAACGCGCATCCCGCCAGCGGTCCATGGGTCTTGGTTCGGTTACGGCCAGTACTGATCCAGTCTTCAACATCATCTGCATAGTTCGGCCCAACCAGTTCAAACAGTGCGGCGTCCGAAGGTCTAACCGCTCGCACCCGCGCGGCCTCACGCCAAAACGCCAACAGATCGCCATCCGGGCCCCGCGCCTCACCTGACTGCGCCAAATGAAAGGCATCGCGGATATCCGCTTCTTGGGCCATGCGCCCTTCCAGTTTCGAGGTCGCTACTGCCGCACTCAGCGCAAGCCGGTTGGACAGCAGTTTCGTGGGCACACCATGGGCCGGATCGGAGACCAGCATATCCAGCACCGTCAGGACGGCCCCCGACCGAAACACCACAGTTTCAAGGGTTTCTGAACGCCCGGAGGTGACCCACGCCGGCAGCTGCGGTAGCTTTCTTAGGTCGTCATTGATAACTGTGGGCTGATAGGTCATATCGCAACACTATCCTATCGCGGCGCTTTTATCCACAATATAGTGTGATAACCGCCCCATCCTGCCGCTCTTCGCTATGTCCAATAAGTTTGCATTATCGGACGTAAAAAGACTAAGCTCAAGAATATGAACAAACCAGGCCAAAATCCCGAGAAATCGACCTCAGCAGCACTGACTTCGCCCGCTGAGCCTCAGCACGACGAGGGAGATCGCAGGGATGGCAATGACATCGCCCTGCCCGATCATGCCGCGGGCCTCGTAGGCCTGGCCGGGTCCGGATCGCTGGATCGTCTCATCGACCAAGCACGCGACTATGCATCAAAGGCCACGGCAGAGAACACCAACAAGGCAGACTGGGCGCATTTTGCCAGCTGGTGCCGGCGCAAGGGGGTTGATCCATTGGTGCCCTCCCCCGCTATCGTTGGTCTCTACATCACTGATTGTGCCAAACCCCGAGATGGCGCCCCTGCCCTCTCTGTCGCGACCATCGAACGCCGCATGTCAGGCCTGTCGTCGCACTTCCGTCAAAGGGGACTCGTTCTGGACTTGAAGGATCGCCACATTGCCACTGTCTGGGCTGGCATCAAGAATGCACACGGCAAACCGCCCATGCAAAAGGAAGCGGTGCTGGCAGAAGATGTTCTGGCCATGATCGCGACCCTCTCCTTTAACCTGCGCAATATGCGCGACCGTGCCATCATTCTGCTGGGCTATGCCGGTGGTCTGCGGCGCACCGAAATTGTCGGCCTCGACGTCGGCAAGGACAACACGGATGACAGCCGAGGATGGGTGGAGATCCTCAAAGATGGCGCAGTGTTGCACATCAAAGGAAAAACCGGCTGGCGCGAGGTCGAGATCGGCCGTGGATCCGCTGACGCCACCTGCCCTGTTCATGCTCTGAAGCAATGGCTGCATTATGCCAAGATCGCGGATGGTCCAGTGTTTCGCAGGGTGCATCGCGACAATTCCGGCGTGGGATCCGAACGCCTTTCCGACAAACACGTAGCACGGCTGATCAAACGCCTTGTCTTAGCATCCGGCGTTGGCCCTGAAAAACTCTCTGACGAAGACCGGGTCAAACTGTTCTCGGGCCATTCGCTACGCGCGGGCCTCGCCTCTGGCGCAGAAGTCGACGAGCGATACATCCAAAAGCAGCTCGGCCATGCCTCAGCTGAAATGACCCGTCGGTACCAACGACGCAGAGATCGGTTCCGCGTGAATCTGACCAAAGCGGCTGGATTGTAGCCCTCGGCCATCACGCGGCTTTCCCGCTCAAACGGCCGTAGAAACTGCGCTCCAGATGCAACTCCCCTGCCCCAGCCTTCTCTACCATTCCTCGCAGATATCCACCTGCTGAGCTCACCTCCCCATCGTTGAACTTATCAAATATCAACGCCATAGCGGCTGCGGCGAGCTGTGGCCCCAGTTTTTCCTGCGCAACCGTCCAGGCATGCTCGGACACCCCAACCATTGGCCGCACCTGTCCGGCAACGCGGTGCAATTGGCTCCAATTTTCAATGTATCCGCCAAGATCGCGGGCCATTTGTGTGAATCCAGGACAAGCCTGCATCACCGTTCCCAAATCAAGCACTGTGCCACGCGGCTTTTTGGCCGTCGTACTCCACCCATCTTGCTTCGTTTCAACAGGCGGATCAGAATCCTGTTTTGTGATCACACCTGCTGCTTTCTCAGATTCTGAGGAATTACTAATTACAGGATGAAGTTGATTTGTAACTAGTATGTGAGGTTCATTAATGGACCGCTTGCGGTTCATTTCTATGTAATCTTCTTGTACATGTACCTTGTTTTCAACAGCGTTTTCCACAGGCATTTCAACAACGTCTTCAGCCCTGCCAAACGCCGCTTCGACCTGATCTTTAAGGTCAGCGAACCTCTGTAGAAGGTCAAGCAGCCAGTCAGATCCTTTTGTCCGCTTTGGTAAGCAATCCAACAGAGCTTGAAACGCTTCCGCAAAGCCACTCCAGGGGCCGTTGAGCGCGCGATCGAGGGCGACCTCAAGCTTTGCTCGGATCACACGTCGTGTGATTGTGATCTGGCGCTTCACACGCAAGCAAAGCTGGCGCTCGGCTTGCAAGTGTCCATGCAGGATCTCAAACTCTTCCGCGCGGGCCGCCAGCGGCGCCAGATCGAAGCCGTAAGCCTCAACGATATGCCCCTCACCATCTCTATGCCCCCAGCGTTTGCCGTTAGGGCTATCTTTGAAGGCAATCACGCCAGCATCCACAAGCCGCCTGGCGTGGCGCTTTAGCGCGGAGAGTGAGAACCCGGTCTGTTCCATGAGATAGGCGTTAGACGCCCACACAATGGGCCGCCTGCCCTCTTCCCAGTCCTGAGGCTGGGTAAAGGCCCCAAAGGTGTCGAGCAACAGCATGTCGCTCGCCTTCAGACCGATATGTGCTGCCACGCGTTTACAGGCCAAAAGAGCTTGCTTTTTAGATACAGTTAACTGTTCACCGGCTTGAGCAAGCTGTTCAGCAATGCCAAGACCCGGTGTCGGCTTGCGCCAACCATTATGTTTCATGAGTGTTTTACCCCTCCATCAGTTGAATGAAGGCAAAAGGATCCCGTTCACCAAATCGGTGTTGTTTCGTTGACTTCGATTCGCGGGAGAGATATCTAAGGTTTGCACACCGAATTAGATCAGCTCTCAGGCCGCGAGGTTTGGGGGCTTTTCTTTTGCCGCTAGATCACGTGATGTTCCTTTCTGCTCTTTGCCTCAATTGAGGGTCGTGCGCCCTTCCCTGTCGTTGCAGGTGAACGTTTCATTTCGTCGACCCATGCTCTTGCAGATAAGCTGCGATCACGTCGCCAAGGCCTTCGAGCCCTTGCTTATCCAAATCTAATCCAGCAGCACTGACGGACAGCTTCCCGCCTTGCGATGACATCGAAAGCTTTCTCGTCCCCACTGCTCTTGTTACAATGACCTTCTTGGGCTTTGCAGATGCCTTGGCCTCTGTCGTCTTGGGTTCAGTCAAGCTAGAAACAGCTTTCTGAAGGTCCGGGAAACTGAGGTCATAGGCATTCTTGAATTTATTCAAGATTTGCTTTCTATCTCTAAAAACAGCCCTTCCACGTGATACAATGCTCTCATGGACGCCTATCCTCTCAGCGAAGGAAACAGCGGTTATGTTCCGCGAAAGACTGCTAGCTTTGAGGTTCTCAAACATCTCTCCAATCGAAAGAAGACGCTCAAAGGGACCAAGATTTTCGCGTTCCTCGTTTTCCCTGAACCGCAAAAACAGAAGCTCAAATTCCTCATCCTCAGAACCACGCTTCTCCGGCGAGGCTAGAACCGCACGTAGAGGTCTATCAAGCAGCTCCGCGATCGCATGCCGCCGACGCCCCGTGATAAGGTCAAACGACACTCCTTCAACATTCTCTGGATCGAGAGGGTCTGGCTTCCAATTCGGATCGCTTGGCCAAACTTGGATCGGAGTATCTTGACCATTTGCGTCAATGCTATTCTTGAGAGTCAGGAATGCTTCTTGGCTTAGCCAGTCCACGCGACGGTCCGAACCAAGTCGATCTGTGACCATGGACGTGGCGAGTGATAGTTCGTGACGGCCATTGAGAATATCATCGCCCATCTTTTGACGAGCTCTGCCCAAAGCCGCCTTGTTCTGCTCAACAGCTCCAGCCTTCCAGGCACTTCCGGCACCACCTGTGCGCGGCTTGGTCGAAGCAACAGCGTTTGGGATCACATTATTGGGTGTTGGGCTAGGCTCATCGCCTGCCTCTTCAGAATTTCGGGCATCAGTTTCTTTATTCGTATCCTGCAACAAGGAACGCTTAAGTTTCATGCTGTCTCCTCCCCGTCTTCTTCGTAGAACTCATTGATCCAAGTATCTGAGTAGCCACGCTCTCGACCCGGCCAAATTCGAGAGACGATAGCGTCGTTAACAGCGTCTGCATTCGTAATGAAACGCTCAATACCCTTCTTTTTGCCCCGAGTGTCTGGCTCGTATTCATACACCGATTGGTAGACGTCTGATGCGTTCGCGATTGCATCAGAGCGAAGATAAAATACAGGCAAGACCTCAGTTGGACAATGCTCTAAAAGATTTGCTACCTGCTTGAGGTCCTGATCGTTAGTTCTCTGCACAATCGTTGGGAGCAGCATGTTAGCCCCAGTGCCGATTTCGATGCGATCATGATCAAGAATATGGTTTATCATCCCACGCAGTCCGGTGACGAAGGTAGACAAGGTTGCAATGTCAAAACCTTTCATAGTCTGCGGAATAACTAAATTAGTCGACGCGACGACGTTGTTTAGCTGGAAAAGCGTGAGTGCGGGTTGATAATCAATAATTATGCAATCGAGCGTTTCACCAAGTGCCTCTTCAAGTTTTGTCAGATCTACAATTCCGTTGGACAGCAACTCATTTGGCGCCGTTTTAGGTTGATGATGGTCACGCCAGCGTTCGATAGAGTCTCGAAGGTACCTGTAGAATGCTTTTTCAGGAGGATTATCCCGGATTAGCCGTGTGATTTGAAGCTCGCCCTCAGAGGTTTCACCGTGTGCGGGAAGAATGCGCAAGCCAGGCCAAGACGTTTTCAAGAAAAAACTATCTAGCGTTTCTGCGTCATGTTCTGTGTAAGGCTTTCCATCTTCACTCATGTATAGTCCGGCGAAATCAACCAGTGTTGCAGTGTCTTCTGTTGGAAGCTGTGGCAGACCTTCACCTCCAACAAAATAGAGTGTGATTGTACTTTGAGGGTCGGCATCCATGACGCCGACGCGCATTCCAAAATGCAAACTCAAATACTGAGCAAAATGGGCAGCAGTCAGGGATTTGGCAGTGCCTCCTTTTTGGCTCGCAAACGATATCACTGGAAGCGAGTCGCCAGGTTTTCTCCAAGCTAGATAGTCATACGGACGCTTTGCGGACGCTGCCAACAGTGCGCGGATGTGCATCAAATCCACCAGCGTGAAGACGCGCTCTCTCCCAACATACTCACCGGCTGGAAAATCATCATGCTCTCGTGCAAACTTTGTGAGGTACTGAATGCTGACATTGAGAAATCGGGCGCACTGCCGCATGGACCAAGATCGCTTGATCCTATTACGAATGGTTAGGTCTTTGTTGACCGAGACCATTGTCTTATCAAGACCACGCGAAAGGTCGCTCAAAAATTGTTCTAGTGTACCGCTCATGATACTAACCATTGCTTCCGATTCTCTTGTGGAATCAGTTCTACCTATTTGGTAGCATGGTTTAGTACATGTTGTATAGATAACGCGCTCCTATGCTAAATAGACGTTCTTTTTGGACCTTACCGAAGCAGACTTCGTATCTTGAATATATTCAAGATCAGGGTTCAGTAATCGACTAGAGGACGCAATTCGACACATCAGACCCTTCATCTGCCGTCGCCAATGCCACTCATAAAACCCGCTGTGGGCGCAACGCAATTCAACAATCTGATGGAAGATGATGAACCAACTATGCTGTTGATAAACAAATGCGGCTTTCATTGAAGCGGGCGAGCAGGGCGCTTACACGCCCCACCGGAACCTATTCCATTCCCTCAGGCAACCATTGGTCGACGCGGGTGATCTGAGACTTCGTGAAGCCCAACGCACTTCTCATCTCTGGGTCACCGAATAGCTTCTCCAGCTTCTGTGCCTTTTCAAACTTCTTGAGCTTCGCGAAAGTTGTCACCGTTGGATGGTCCATCTTCAGTTCTAACAGGTCTGCCCACAGTTCGATCATGTAAGGCCCACCAACGCGGCCGAAGAAGTTCTTTTCGGTCGGCGTCCACGCAGCACGGATATCTGGCTTTGTTTCTTTGTCGATCATTGCCAGAAGTTGCTCATTGCCACCTTGGTACTTGGCAGCGAGGCGGCGGACTAACTCAGCAAGCGCGAATTCCTGTCCTTTTTTGCGAAACGCCCGGAATGATTTTGCGAGGTCTTTGTCCCACATGTCGTCTTTGATCGGCTTTGTAAGCCGCTCATCCAGAGCGTAGCCTTCGTCCCCAGTTGTTGGAAAATTTGGCACTGTGGAGGTCGATATTCCGAGTGGTGCCTGCCAGTCGAGCTGGTGAGACAACTGATATGCCAGCAAAGCCAGTAACAAGTCAGGGTCATTGATGGCCGCGTTTTGCCGTGCACCACGAACGACACGGGTCAAATCATCTGCCAACTTGTTGGAGATTGGTGACTTTGGTTTGTCTGGTGATCCAGAGCTTTGAGCTGATTTCGGCAGGACTCCAGCTTCGATCGCAGCCTTTTTCGTCTCGGGCTTCACATAACCACCGGAAACCGTCAGCGTCCCATCACGCGCGACGCAAACATAGGCACCAGCGAACTGCTTCTGATCATCGGTGAAGTCACCATCGATGATATGTTGAAGTGCCTCAAGTTCAGTGGCGCAGGCTTCGTCGAGATCACCGGCTTCTGCCTGCTCGGCAAGTTCACCATAACGCACTGTCTGATCTTCATCGAGTTCGCCTTCGTCTGGGTAAACGCGTCCATATTTTTCAAGGCCCATACTGTAGCTGCAAACATAGTCCCGGGTGATCTCTTCAACCCAATTCCATCCCTCCTTGGAACGCACACTGTTCGCCGCGAATTTCAGCTTTTCTTCAAAGAGTTCATCCAACAGTTCAGGGCTATCAAACAAAGTCTTCTCTTCAAAAAGATCGCGACTGAGTTTGCCGCCAGCGTTCAGATAGGTTTCTTCACCCACAAAGATGGCCCGGCGATCTGTGCTGGAGATGCTGTCTGGCTTCAGAGCATTCCGCAGGCTGTATTCGGAGTAATGCCCACTGCGGACCTGCTCGAGTACCTCAAGGCTGTGCTTTTCGTCATCACAGATTGTAAAACAAGCGGCCATTGTCAGGTTGATTTCGCCCGCCTCAAGCGCATCGATGATTGGCGTTGGCAAATGCGCCAGAGCAAGCCGTCTGCGGACGTGCACTTCGGTGACCGCAAACACCCGCGCAATTTTTTCTACAGGGGTGTTCTTGGTGTCCATCTGGCCGTAGGCGCGGATTTCTTGGGCCGGCTGCAAAGCTTTACGTGCGACGTACTCCGTATTCGCCCAAACCTGTGCCTGCTCAGCGTCCTTCGCCAGCGAGACCAGCGGGTTGGCCAGCTCTGGCCGGATCGTTTCGAGATCGGAGTGCTGTTGCGCCAAATAATTCAAGGCGCGCAACCTGCGACCGCCGCCAAGAATTTCTGCGCCGCCGTTTTTGCCCTCATAGCCAGCAAGCGACTGGATCAACCCAGCTTCCCAAATGCTGTCGGCCAGTTCGACGACGTCGGCATCCGGCACGACTTGACGCGGGTTCATGAGCGAGAGAGTCAACTTGGCAAGCGGGATCCGCTTTTCATACGCGCGAATGTTATCTTGTTTTGTCATTGGTTTCATCCTTCTGTGATGATTGTTTTGCCACCGACCTTGCGGCAGGAGTTCTCTTTCCGATCCCGGTTGGGATCGATGAACGGCAAAGCCGTCTTTTGTCTTTTGGGGTTTGACCAATCTGGATCAGAGACGGGCGACAGGCTTTGACTGCTCATTGGTTTTTGAACGGCGCATGTCGGGTATCCGGACACAGTGCAGGCGTCGAAGCGCTGCGTGCCTTTGCTTGCGATTGAGCTTAGGGCCTCTTCATACGTCCAAGAACTCTGCTGTATTCAGGGCATGTGTGAGGACTGATGTGAGGTTTTCGGAGAAATCCGAAATGGCGCAACCTGTCCCATTCCCCCAAACAACGCGCACGAAGCCTTTACGTTTCCCATCGATCTTCACGCGCAGAGTTACTTCGTCGACGCCCAGACATTCGTCGATGAAATCTTGCGTCCGGCCACCGTTTTCAGCCAGGTATTCACCTTCGCAATAAGCGGTGACCTTGGGTGTTTGGTAGGCGGAGAGTGCATAGACATCATTTAGGATGGCCTGCATGATCCGTGTGCGTTGTACGCCCAGATTGCTTTTGGTTTGAGCCGTCATTGATCTATCTCCATTCAAGAGGGCAGGGGGCCTTTATGCGGCTACCTGTGCGTTGCTGGTGTTTTCGGATGTTGCGTCGATGATGGAATCCACGGCCTTTTGAGCGTCTGATGCGGCTTTGAAAATCAGTCCCTTGTCGTTCTTCAACGCCTCGAGCCATGACGCGACATAGGCAGCGCTTTGTTCAAAGTCGGGTTCGATGCCGAGTTTCACCCCAAGGAGACAAGCACCGATCTCAGCGCACATTTCTTCCTTCGCCCGCTCCGCGCGGTTCTTATGCTTTTTGTTGCGTCCCAAGCGTTTGTTATTGCCGCTCCAATGAATTGCCTCATGGCCTAAAACGCCAAAATACCGCGCGGCACTTATGAACGTATGGATTGGCGGCATGTGAATTTGATCGGTTGCGTGGCTGTAGTACGCACGTGGCTCATCACTTGTGATGATGTCCGCTCCTGTGCGCGCGAAAAACGCCTCCAGTTCTGGGTCTGTCTCAGTTCCAAGATCGCGGGCGGGTTCAGGCAAAATGTAGAATTCTTCAGGCAAGCCTTCGATTTGATCCGCGTTGAAGACATTATTGCATTTTGCGAACGGGATGCGGGTTCTTCCCTCATCTCCATCTGCCACATCACCGGTCTGCGCCGCCTCTTTTTCAAACGTGCCGTAGAAGACTGAGCGGGCGCATTTCGAGCCTTTTCTGACGCTACCGCCAAGTTCTACTGCCTGCTTGAATGTCATCCAACGCTCAGATGAGAACCCGTTGATTTCCGCAGAAGCCCAAAGCATCACGATATTGATGCCACGGTAGGCTTCTCCATTGTGTCGCAAGGGCAGGGCGGCTGCACCGGCGCCACCTGTCCATGGTCGCCGCCATGGCGGTGTGCCCGCTTCGATTTGTACGATGATGGTATCTGTGACGTGCTGGTAGATATCTATCTTTGGCATAATGAACCGCCCCCAGTTTGCCGGAGGCTCCAAAGTAAGTATGGATGGAGCCTATGGAAAAAAGTAACAGAGCAAAC